>ENA-UOWE01005732-UOWE01005732.1-activated-sludge-metagenome-genome-assembly--contig:-NODE-5732-length-11204-cov-4.388555_pt1 | contig 11204 bp, 9 predicted proteins | sample MGYA00249841_ERZ761562 | MGnify/ENA primary metagenome ERZ761562 (study PRJEB28883, sample SAMN05720200) | activated sludge metagenome | isolation source: Anaerobic digester | place: Japan... | reverse complement strand
GTTGAAATCGTTCCCGCTAAAAAATTTACAGCGGCGGTCTTTTCAAACCAGTTGCGAGTGTATTTTTAGCCTAAAATGCGACGTAATTTTTTGCAAAGACGATTAAAAAAAATCGTTGCATAGCCAAAGCCTACGGAACTATTTTTTTAGAAGTATTTGTGAAAAAGGACGAGCAGAAAGGTTAAAAATACACTTGTAGCTGGTTTCTTATACTTTTTCAACTGAAGAAAAAAGAAAGAGCCCTTCGTGCGGTTGAAGCGCGTTGGAAGAGTACTTCGGTTTATTCGGAATTTCTATTATTGATATGTCGTTTTATGTGCGAACAGTTGATTTTTTCTAATGATTTATTGATGTTTTGTAGGAAAAAGTAGGATTGGCAAATTGATTTTGGATGTGCTATGGCACGCGCGGGGAGTCCGGTAGGATTGAATTCCGGAAAAAGAAAATAATAACATCTCAATACTGATAAAAAGCCACTTCAACAGGGGGGCTTTTTTATTACTATAACTATGTTTGCACTAGCATTTATGAAAACTTATTATCTCCTCAAAATAAAAGGCAAAGCCAAGATTCCTGATTATGTGCAAATGCGCGATGATCAGTTTACCTTATTGGCTTATTTCCGCCTCGACCGCCCTGAGAAATCATTAACTCGTATTGGGTTGGGTGAAAAGGAGGGTGAGATATTGTCGATTCTGGAAAAAATGCAATTCGGTAAAGTGCAAAAAATAGAACTTTAAAAAAAACAATTAGGATGTCAGATACTGTCGTAAACCTCGAACATGTTTCAATTTTTCACAATAAAAACATGGTGTTGAATGATGTGAATTTTAAAGTTAACCGTGGCGACTTCGTTTACCTTATCGGGAAAACGGGTAGCGGAAAAAGTTCTATTATGCGTCTCCTTTACGGCGACCTTCCATTGAAGCAAGGCGAAGCTTCTGTTGCAGGCTTTAACCTCAAAACAATGAAGAATCGCGAGATTCCGGTGATGCGTCGTAAGTTGGGAATTATATTCCAGGATTTTCAGTTACTAACTGATCGCACTGCGAAAGATAATCTGACTTTCTATTTACGTGCTACCGGTTGGGATGATAAAGCGAAAATGGAAGAGCGTGTAAGTGAAGTGTTGAATAAGGTTAATCTAAGCTCTAAAGGATTTAAAATGCCTCAGGAATTATCCGGTGGTGAGCAACAGCGATTGGTTATTGCTCGTGCTTTGTTAAATGATCCTGACTTGATTTTAGCGGATGAACCTACAGGGAACTTGGATCCCGAAACTAGTAATGAAATTATGAATTTGCTATTTGAAGTAAGCTCAAATAAAAGAGCTGTCGTGATGGTAACACATAATTATAACTTGATCGATAAATTCCCTTCACGTGTGGTGAAAGTTGATCAAGGTAAGTTGTCAGAGTTAGGAGGAGAAGTCCAAGCATGGGCTGCCGCGTCTCCTCTGTAATTGTAAATTTCCTTAGTAAGTTGTAGTGCGTTTTTCTGATTGTTGAAATGCTCGTTCAAAAACTCTGTTCGCGCAGCAATGTCTCCTTCAGTGAAAGGAATATTGAAAAGCTTTTGGATTTTATTCCTAAATTCTTCCGGCTTATTTGCCTTGAAAATTAACTTATTTTCAGGGAAGCCTTTGGTCATTTGATCATTGGCAATGATATGACGCCCTTCATACAATGATGCAACTAATTTTAATTTGACTCCTGTAGGCTGAAAGGTAGGTAGTAAATGTATTTGTGCATCTTTAATCAGTTGCTGCATTTTTTCTTGATCAGGATTTTCAACCAACTGAATGTTGCTATGCTTTGCGATTTCTAATCGTAGTTTCTTGGTCGGATTTTTACCTGCAATAACAAGAGTAGCCGATACTCCCGGCATTACTTTTTTAATCAAAAACATTGCGGCTTTTTCATTCTCAATAACTGATAAATTTCCGTGATATAACATGTGCTTTCCTATTCCCGTAATGGAAGTAACTTTTGTGTACGGATGAAAGGCAGGTATGTAACTAACCTTGTCGTTGTATCGCTGACGAAAATAATGGTAATCGCCGGAAGAAATGGTGATTATCTTTTTTGCTTTTTTTAATAACTTCTGATATGGTTTTAATTTCTTCGACTCGAGATAATAATAAATTCGTTTCAAAATATTACTTTCAGCTAACATCAAATGTTTGTAGTAATGATGTTCCACATTGTGAGTACGTATAGAGCTTCTCATTCCAATGCTATTATCCTCTAACAAAACAGCTGTTGTATGTAGTCCTTCGAATAATATCTGACATGTTTTTTCGTTGAGTCGATGCAATAACAAACGCGAATTGCGCGATTTAATAATAAAAGGAGTTTTCGAAATTTGTTTTAGAATAGAAGTTGTGCGTGGATAATAATTAACTGTTTCGCACAAAGATTCTAGAGTATTGCTGAATCGACGATGATGAAAATAACAATGCAAATGAATGCGAATTCCTAATTCTGACAGTGCTTTGATTTTATAAAACACATCTATTACTCCGCCATAATCTGCAGGGTAGGGAATGTCGAAACTAATGATATGTAATTCGCGATCAATCAATGGATTTGAATATTCTTAAAAGTTTTTCTCTTTCTTTCTCCCAGTTTAATTCTTTCGATGCTTTTACGAGATTCATCTTCCATATCTCATTTGCTGATTCATCATTCAACATTTCATGAATATTCTTCGCAATATTCTCAGGGTTGTGATTTTCACTGATTCTTCCTACCTGATATGTTTCGATAACTCTTCTAACTTCCGGAAGATTACTTGCAAGTATAGGAATTCCTGCTTGTATATAATCGAATAATTTATTGGGTAAACTAAATCGATAATTGATATTCGTGTCTTTGTCGAGTGTTATACCTAAATCAGCAGCAGCTGTATATTTGCGCAACAAGAGTACCGGTTGCTTGGAAACAAAAATTACTTTTTCTGATAGGCTCAATTCAATCACTTGCTGCTTTAAGTTGTCTATTACATCGCCACCGCCTACAATCAATAAAACCACATCATTCAAAAATTTCATCGCTTCAACAGCTTCTTCTGCTCCACGTTGAATATTGATGCCGGCCCCTTGCAAAATGACGATTTTTTTGTCGGAAGGTAGATTTAATCGAGCCCTTAAGTCCTGTTTCTCGGCCATAAATGGCATGCTTACTTCGGGTACATTTCTGATGATCTGAAAGGCCGTTCCGTACTCTTTGTCGTACAAATCCGCAATACTTTGGTTAACGGTAATCGTGTATTTCAAACCGGGCAGGCAGAACTTTTCGATAGCTTTCCACATTTTTTTGACCTTCGGACGACCCTCCAATTCGGGTACTCCGGTGAAATATTCGTGGCTATCGTACACCAAAGGGATCCTTTTTATGCGAGAAACTAAATAATTCGGCAATAAAGTGTCGAGGTCGTTGGCAACCAAAATATCGGCATGATGCCACATTAAAAACCAAAAAAGTCGGATGTTGAAGGCAATATAGAACAAAGGACCTTTCTCAAACCAAAGTCGAAAACGGATGGTTCGGTACCGTTTAGGAGTCAGTTCTGTGCTGGTTTTCAATGCTCTAGCTATAACCAGAACTCTATACCCTGCCTCTTTTAAGGTCGAAGCCATACGGTTTACCCGCTGATCGGTTACCATATCGCTGGTTACTGAAACAAGAATTCTTTGAGCCATTCAAGGGCAAAGTTAGTCGCCTTCAAGTCAAACTGAAAGAAATCCTGTTATTTTATTGTAGAAGTGTCGTGAAACCAATTGTTTCGTATCGTTCGTTGCCCTATATTTGCCGCCTCTGTAAAATAACTAAAATCAATGCAAAGTAAAGGCGCAGTAAAGCTGTTTGCAATCCTTCTGGCTCTGGTATGTATCTATCAGCTATCATTCACGCTGGTGACCAGAGGTATCGAAAGCGATGCTAAAGAATTCGCGAAAGGCGATGAGCAAAAAGAAAAATCGTATCTGGATTCTATCTCTAACAAAGGGGTGTATAATCTTTTAGTAAAGGATTATACTTATCAGGAATGTAAAGAGCGTGAAATTAATTTGGGTCTTGATTTGAAAGGCGGTATGAACGTTACCCTCGAAGTATCGGTGGTTGACTTAGTTCGTTCTCTTGCCGGAGCAAATCAAAATGATCCTACTTTCAAAAAAGCAATCGATCGTGCTTTAGAACTACAAAAAAGCTCTAACAAGGGTTTTGTTGATCTATTTGGTCAGGCTTATAAAGAAGTTGATCCTAATGCCAGCCTTGCTGCCATTTTCGCGAACATCGAAAATCAGGATAAAATCAATTTTAATAGTACTAACGATCAAGTGTTAAAGCATTTGAACGAAGAGGCAACAGCAGCTATCAGCCGTTCATTTAACATTCTTCGTACTCGTATTGATAAGTTTGGGGTTAGTCAGCCGAATATCCAACAGTTGGGTTCAGGGCGTATCCTTGTTGAACTTCCGGGAGTGAAAGAGCCTGAGCGTGTTCGTAAATTATTACAGGGAACTGCGAAGCTAGAATTCTGGGAAACATATTCTTTCGGTGATGTGGCTCCGAGCCTTGTTGCTGTAAATAAAATGTTAGCAGGTGCTGCTCCGGTAGATACTACTGCTAAAGTTGCAACTGATTCAACGGCTGCTAAATCTGATTCTTCTGCTGCAGCTTCTGCTGATACTAGCAAGAAAAATTCATTGGTAGATAAATTAGGTAGCGACACTACTGCTAAGCAAGATTCATCGAAGAAAACTTTCGAAGAGTTTGCTAAGGAGAATCCGTTGTTTGCTTATTTATTCCCTGCTGACGGACAAGTTCGTACGCAAGACGAAAAAAATATTGTCGATAAACAAGCGGTTATCGGTTATACTTTAATTAAAGATACAGCGAAAGTTAATGCATTACTTGCTCGTGAAGACGTGAAACAAGTATTGCCTAAAAACTTGCGTTTATTATGGGCAGTAAAACCTCCAAGCCCTGAGTCGCAATCGTTACAATTGATCGGTATTAAAGTTAATAGCCGCGATGGATCAGCTCCGCTTGATGGTGGTGCAATCTCTGATGCGCGTCAAGACTTCGGTCAGTTTAACAGCAAGCCTGAGATTTCAATGAAAATGAATCTTGAAGGTGCTAAAACATGGAAACGCTTAACAGGCGAAAACGTTGGTAAGTCAATTGCTATCGTTCTCGATGATTATGTATATAGCTTCCCTAACGTTCAAGGAGAAATCCCTAACGGTAATTCAAGCATCACAGGTAACTTCGAAATCAATGAAGCGAAAGATCTTGCGAACATCTTAAAGGCCGGTAAATTACCTGCTCCTGCACGTATCGTGGAGGAAGCTGTTGTAGGACCATCTTTAGGTAAGGAAGCAATCAACAACGGATTATTATCATTCGCTGTAGCATTGTTAATCGTATTCATCTTCGTAATCGTTTATTATAATAAGGCAGGTATTGTTGCCGATATCGCTCTATTATGTAATATGTTCTTCATCATGGGAGTTCTTGCTTCCTTAGGTGCAGTTCTAACATTACCTGGTATCGCGGGTATCGTCCTAATTATCGGACTTTCTGTCGATGCGAATATCCTCATCTTCGAACGTGTTCGTGAAGAGTTACGTGCAGGTAAAGGATTACGTCTTGCAGTTTCTGATGGTTATAAGCATGCATTGTCTTCTATCGTCGATTCAAACTTCACGACATTGATCTTAGGTATCATCCTTTATGTATTCGGTAGCGGTCCGGTTCAAGGTTTCGCAACTACATTGATCATCGGTATCCTTTGTTCATTGTTTAGCGCAATCTTTATTACTCGCTTGTTATTCGAAAACATGCTTGATAAAGGAACTGATATTAAATTCTGGAGCGAGTTCTCTAAAAATGCATTCCAAAATATCCACCTTCCTTTCATCGAAAAAAGAAAGTTATACTATACCATTTCTGGTTTAATTATCGCAGGTGGTATCGTTTCTATCGTTGTTAAAGGATTTAACTTCGGTGTTGATTTCGACGGAGGACGTACTTATGTAGTTCAGTTCGATAAGTCGTTAACTACAAACGATATTCGTGAGTCTTTAGCGAAGAACTTCGGTGAAGCTCCTGATGTTAAAACTTTTGGTGCCGACAATCGCTACAAAATCACAACTGATTATCTAATCGATGAGAATGGTGCTGATGCTGAAGCAAAAGTTACTACTGCTCTTTATGAAGGCGTAAAAGGATTCTATCCTACTGCTATTTCTTCAGAGAACTTTAAAGCTGAAAAAATCATTAACTCTCAGAAAGTGGGACCAACTGTTGCCGACGACATTAAGTCTTCTGCTGTGTGGGCAATCTTATTTGCTTGTATCTTGATGTTCATCTACATCTTAGTGCGATTCAAGAAATGGCAATATGGTTTAGGTGCAACTGCAGCCTTGTTCCATGACGTATTGATGATCTTATCGATTTACTCAATCTTTAATGGAATCCTTCCTTTCACACTCGAGATCAATCAGGACTTTATCGCTGCATTGTTAACCGTAATGGGTTACTCAATGACAGATACTGTCGTGGTATTTGACCGTATTCGTGAATACGTAGGTATCCACCCTAACATGGATCAAAAACAAGTTATCAATAATGCATTAAATGCAACACTTAGCCGTACTATGAATACATCGTTGATTACGTTCTTCGTACTCTTATCGATCTTCGTATTCGGTGGTGATGTTATCCGCGGATTCGCATTCGCATTGCTTGTTGGTATCGTAGTAGGAACTTACTCTTCTCTTTGTATCGCTTCTCCAATCGTTGTCGATTTCGATAAGAAGAAATAATATTTCGATTCAATAAAAAAAGAAGGCTGCATAAACTATGCAGCCTTCTTTTTTTATTGGCGGATAGAGGAATGAATGATTGAATGACTGAATGATTGAATGACTGAATGATTGAATGACTGAATGATTGAATGGATGAATGATTGAATGAATCTCGAATTAGTTTAAAGTCTCAATCATAATAAATCATAAAGACCTTAATAATCTGCGGCCCCTGCAGTAGAGTCGATGTCGTCATATTCAAAAAACAAATTCCGTACGACACACTGCAGGGCTACCAAATTCAAAATCCCTTCAAATCCTTTTAAATCCTTTCATCTGTGTTCAAAATTGAATCTCTTTCAATTAAAGAAACCTATTGGCTACCAAATTCAATCCCGATAGCTATCGGGACAAAATCCAAAATCCAAAATTCACAACCTCCCCCGCGTCCTCATCTGCTCTTCAATAATCGCAATCCCTTCTTTTAATGAATGCGGTTTATATCCAAGTTCTCTTTCTGCTTTGGTGATTATAAATCCGGTTTTCAACGGACGTTTAGCCGGTTGATTTAAAGCTGCTGTGGTTATTGGCTTGATAAAACTTTTATCGAGTCCGAAATATTCAGCTACCGCTAAAGAGATGTCTATTATCGGCATCACTTCTCTTCCGCTCACATGATAAATCCCTTCTGCTTTACGCAATGCTGCTTGTATACATGCATCTGCTAAGTCTTCCGCTAATGTTGGTCCTCTGAATTGATCTGTAATGACTGTAATCTCTTTTCCTTGCTCAATAGAATTCTTTGTCCAGATAATTACGTTCGAGCGTTGCACATCATCCGTCACTCCGTAAATAATCATCGTGCGCAATATCGCCCACTTTAATCCGCTATGCATTACTAATTTTTCCGCTTCTACTTTCGAGCGCGCATAAATACTTAAAGGATCAACTTCATCTTCTTCTGAATAAGGACCTGCTTCGCCGTTAAATACAAAGTCGGTGCTGATGTCGATGAAATGTGGCGCAAATGATTTGCATCCCACTAAAAGATTTTTTACTGCTGTTACGTTTTGTAATTCGCAAGCTGCAGGATCTAATTCACAGGCATCAACATTGGTCATTGCTGCTGTATGTATGATGCAATCCGGGCGATGTTTTTCTAGTATCGATTTTACAGTATCGGCATCGGTTAAGTCCATGCTCTCATAAGCATATCCCGTTTTTTCGAATACACGATTTTCTCCGCGTGCAGTTGCAATAAGTTCTACTTGTTCGTTATTGCGTAAACCGTATACCAGTTTTTGTCCGAGTAGTCCGTTCGACCCTGTAATCAGTATCTTTAATTTCGACATAGTCTTAAGTGTTGTTTAAATTAATTGCAGAAAATTTCCTCTACGAGAGTACTGCAATTAATTTGGTAACTTGTTCTCTTGTACCTAATACGAAAAGTTTGGCGTCAGGGTTCATTACAGTGTCGGGCTCTGGATTAATAATATACTCTCCTGCTCCTGTTTTATATCCGATAATATTCGCTCCTGTTTTATTTCTGATTTCCAGTTCGCGAATTGTTTTTCCTTTATATTGATCAGCTAAACTAGAGCAGTGAATTTCTTCGAGACGAATATTTATTTTTCCTGTGATATGATCGATGAATTCTAAAACATCGGGACGAGTTACTAATGTTGCCATATGCGTACCACCGATTTTATCAGGCATTATCACATTGTTTGCTCCTGCACGTTTTAGTTTTCCTTCTGAAGAATCTTCCGAAGCGCGACTGATTATTTTTAATCCCGGTTGTAACTCGCGCGCTGTAAGTACAACAAATACATTGGCTGCGTCATTCGGTAAAGTTGCTATAAGTGCTTTCGCTTTTTTGATGCCGCTCTCCAATAAAATTTCATCACGCGTAGCGTCACCTTCAATGAACAGAAATTCTTCTTGCTCGCGTAACTCAGCAATTGCTTTTTCTCCGCTTTCAATAACAACGAATTGCTGATTGTGACTTCGGAGTTGTTCGCAAGCTTGTTTGCCGTTCCTTCCGTATCCGCAAACTATTACATGGTTGTTTAGTTTATCAATCATCTTCAGAACTTTTCTGTATTTTAAATAGCGTTGTAATTCACCTTCCATTATGTAGGTGGTGAGCATTGAAATGCCGTAGGCGAAAATCCCGATGCTGATAACAATTAATCCCGAAACAAACCATCGTCCCGCATCCGAAAGCTGATGTACCACTCCTAATCCTACTGTCGATAGAATGATAATGGTAGTATAAAAAGCTTCAGTGAAATTGTATCCTTCTATGAGCATAAATCCTGCAATGCCCGCAAATAATGCTCCTAAGCACATAATAAGTGCTATGCGTAACTTACGTAAGAAATGGAAATGCCTTTTGTGCATATTGCGAAGATAACTGCAATACGCGCTTGGCGAACAGGAAGAGTAGGGGGTAAACTAGGATTTTATCAACCGCAATTGTTGATGGCGATTATAAATCCCACACTCTGTGACGATCTCTTGTGCCTACCATCTTTTTTAGTCGCATCCAGAAGGCCATGATCATGTATATAATAATCGGTGATCCTACTGTTAAAAAGGATGTGTAAATAAAGAAAATACGAATGTTCGATGATCTGATGTTTAATCGATCTCCCCACCATTCGCATACTCCGAAGGCTTGTCGCTCAAACCACGACTTAACTAATTCAACCGGCGTATTCATGTTTTGTTCAGTAGATGATTTCCAATGGCGCAATTTACGCAATTTTTTTGGTCACAATAAAACTTTTTTAGATGAAGTATCGATTGAGAACAACCTGCATCGCGAATTGTTAACCCTAAGCTATGCCAAATTTCAGTTATTTTATTTTTTTCGGCAGGCAAGGCTTCTAACCAACTGATCGCTTTTTCCATCAACCCTTCTTGACGATGATACTTCCCATATAGAAAGGCAAACGTTGCAATGCAGTTGATTATTAGATTTTCAATCGATTCTTTTCCTATCTTTTTTATCCCAGCTTTGCTTTCAGTGTTGAAACTATAATGCAAGTACCAGTAGTCTGATGCTTCTACGTCAAGAATCTTGTAAAGTTCTTCTATGCTCTGTGCTCCTATCAGTTTGTGAAAGAGTCGCTCGTTACGATGCCACAGCATGGCGAATTGCGCGATGCGGATGGTGGGGAAATTCGCGGGACGCATCTTTCCGAATTTCCACATCCCCGGTTGCAGCTTCACTAGTTTGTATTTTGCTTGCAGTATTTCAAATTGCTTCTTTAACTTTTTGTAGTAGGCGTCATTATTTCTTTCGTCGAGGAAGCCCGCTTGTCCATAGAGTAACGATTCGATAGAGAGTAGGTCTTTTCTTTCTTTGATTACTAAAGTATATGGTAGTTGTTCCGACAAGATTTGAAACGGAATATTATTTACCCTAAACCCGAATGCTCTCGCCAACATCCTATAAAAAACTTCTTCCCAATTGTTTCGTGTTAACTCGAGTTGCTCTTTTACAAATTTATTTCGGTCTTCTAATCGTTCTACTAATAGCCTGTCGAACCATTGCTGAATTACCAATGCCGGCACGTTTCTGATGTTTCGCTCACAAGGAATTTGTTGATGCCCGCTTTGTAATAGGTCAATGTATTTTTGGCGTATGCTTTCTTCTATTCTTTCATTCAGAATTAGCGTCGGCATCATCTCGCCTGAGCTTCTGTAAACAGGTTCATCGTCGTCATATACAACATGTAAAATGATGTTGTCGTAGTTTTTGTCGAATTGATGTTTGTGTTTGTACCAATCGCCCGCTTTTAAGTGTATTTCTACATTTCCGGCCCAAAGAAAATCTCCGATTTTAATGCGTGCATTGAAAAAATCCGGACCTGCATCCATATTATGCATTCCTACATATTGGATGTCGATCGATTCCCCTTCAGTCGTAAAAAGATGTTGTTGGTTAAAGTATCCGTTCTTCCAAATGTAATGTAGAAAGTCTTCCTTCATAGCGAAGCAAAACTACTTTGCTCATTTTCGTTTTACGAATTTTAAGTATTTGTAGTCGTTTGTTATAACGGCAACGGCTATCCTAAATTTACACAGAGTGTAACGATAACGATACATCTTGTCCGGGCCACTTCCCGAAAATTCTTTCTAGTTCTTCGTGACGGAATTCGAAGATCGATTTTAATTGCGATTTAATCATAATCGCATTTGCAATATCTCCAATAATTCCCATCGGAATTTTATAGTGTACCGTATCTTCCATCAATACTCCTCCGTCAATTTCTTTGAGGAAATGTTTGTGGTGCCAAAAACTATATGGTCCGAAACGTTGTTCGTCAACAAAATAATGTGGTTCGTTAACGTGGGTAATTTCAGTCACCCATTGCAAAGG
>ENA-UOWE01005726-UOWE01005726.1-activated-sludge-metagenome-genome-assembly--contig:-NODE-5726-length-11213-cov-6.216078_pt1 | contig 11213 bp, 13 predicted proteins | sample MGYA00249841_ERZ761562 | MGnify/ENA primary metagenome ERZ761562 (study PRJEB28883, sample SAMN05720200) | activated sludge metagenome | isolation source: Anaerobic digester | place: Japan... | reverse complement strand
TCCCTGCTCGCCGTGGTCGCGGCGCTGTTCGTGGCCGTCCACATGCTAACGGGGGAGCGGCCCAGCGCGAGTGGTGGCGACCGGCCCTGATCTTCACCAGAACGGCCCGTTCTCCGGCCATTCTCCTGCGATTCTAAGGCTGTTTTGTGTGGCGTGCAATGGTTGTTGGCCGCACATGGTTGCGAGCGCCACAAATGAGATATGCACGAAATATAATACTAAGGACCACGGCAAACAAGGGAGAAAATGCGATTAAAATAAAAGGCCAATTTAAAATCCAAATTGGCCTCTTTTTAATTTAGGATTAAATATAATTTCTCCTGGAAGCCTCAGGCGAGGATTGAACTCGCGACCTGCTGATTACAAATCAGCCGCTATGCCACTAAGCCACTGAGGCGCAGAGAGAGAGTTGTGCCCCCTCCGGCAAAAATCCACCGGAAGGGGATACCGGGGTCTCACTTGATCTCCACCCGCTCCCCCGTCTGCATGAAGATCGTCGCCTCGGCGATCGTGCAGGCGTGGTCCGCAGCGCGCTCCAGGTACCGCGCGACCATCACGTAGTTGGCGCACCGCGTGATGTTTCTCGGGTCCTCGAGCATGTATGTGACGCATTCGCGGAAGATCGAGTACCCGAGCGCGTCCACGCGGTCATCCCGGCTCGAGAAGTCCTGGACCAGGCTCGGGTCGCTCGTCTCGAACGCATGGAGTGCCAGGTCGACCATCTCCTCCACGGTATCGGCCATGTGCGGGATCGAGAGGAGGTTCGAGATATGGGGCGTATCCGAGAGGTACCCGACGATCGTCGCGATGTCCTTCCCGTATCGCCCGATCCGCTCCAGGGCGGATGCCACCTTCAGGCAGCTGACGACGGCCCGCAGGTCGCGTGCGACCGGCTGGTACAGGGTGAGGATCAGGTAGGCGTCGTCCTCCACCTGGTGAAGCCGGTCGCGAAGACCGGTCTTCCGGGCCGAGACCGAGGAGGCAAGGGTCTGGTCCTGCTGGATCAGGGCCCGGACCGCGTCGCGGTACATCCCTCGGGCGAGCACCCCCATCTCCCTGGTCTCCGCGAGGAGGTGCGAGAGCTCGGTCTCGAACCGCCCTGTCATCCGAACCTCCCGGTGATGTAACGCTCGGTCAGTTCCTCGTGCGGGGCCTCGAAGACCTGGGAAGTCCTGCCGAACTCCACGAGCCGGCCGAGGTACATGAACCCCGTCCAATCGGAGACGCGTGCGGCCTGCTGCATGTTGTGCGTGACGATGATCACGGTGTAGCGCTGCTTGAGCGCGTCGATCAGGTCCTCGATCTTCGCCGTCGCGATCGGGTCGAGAGCGGAGCACGGCTCGTCCATCAGGATCACGTCCGGTTCGACGGCGAGGGTCCGGGCGATGCAGAGCCGCTGCTGCTGTCCGCCCGAGAGCCCGAGGGCGGAGTCCCCGAGCCGGTCCTGCACCTCGTCCCAGAGAGCCGCCTGGCGGAGCGAGCGCTCGACGCACTCGTTGAGCCGGTCGCGATCGGTCTCGCCGTGGACGCGCGGGCCGTAGGCGACGTTGTCGTAGATCGACATGGGAAACGGATTCGGCTTCTGGAAGACCATGCCGATCCGCCGGCGAAGGTCGACCACGTCGAAGCCGGGCCGGTGGATCTCGTCGCCGCGGTACTCGATCCGGCCCTCGACGCGGCATCCTTCGACAAGGTCGTTCATCCGGTTGAAGCACCGGAGCAGGGTGGACTTGCCGCAGCCCGAGGGACCGATCAGGGCGGTCACCTGAAGGGCAGGGACGGCGAACGTGACGGATCGCAGCGCCTGCTGCGACCCGTACCAGAGGTCGAGGCCGTCCGTCTCGAGGACGGCCCCCGTGGAGTCGGAATCGGATGGTGTCATCAGAGCCTCATCGTGGTCGAGAAACGGTTCCGGACGGCGATCGCGACCGCGTAGATCCCGCAGACGACCAGGATCAGCACGAGTGCGGTGCCGTAGCGGTTCAGGTCAGAGCCGGGCACGGTGGTGGAGAGGACGAAGAGGTGGTACGGCAGGGCCATCACCGGTTCGAAGAGGGAACCGGGGAGCTGGCGCTGCGAGAAGACCACGGCGGTGAACAGGATCGGAGCGGTCTCTCCGGCCGCACGGCCGATCGAGAGGATCGTACCCGTGACGATCCCAGCGGCCGCTGTCGGGAGCACCACCCGGCTGATCGTCTGCCAGCGGGTCGCTCCGAGGGCGAGCGAGCCCTCCCGGAGGGACTGGGGGACGTTCCTGAGGGCCTCCTCCGCCGTCCGGATGATCGTGGGCAGGACCATCAGCCCGAGGGTGAGCTGCCCGGCGAGCATGCTGACCCCCAGGTTGAGGTGGAGGACCAAAAAGGAGAAGCCGAAGAGACCGAAGACGATGGAGGGGGTGCCGTTCAACAGGTCCACCCCGCTCCGGATCGCCCGGGTGACCCGGCCCTCGGACCGGTACTCCACCAGGTGGATCGCGGCGCCGACACCGATGGGCAGGGCGAAGGCGATCGAGCCGGCGACCAGGCAGAGGGTCCCGAAGATTGCAGGGAAGATCCCGCCGCCCCGCCCCAGGTCCTTCGGGGTGCCGGCCAGGAACTCCCAGGAGATTGCGGGCAGGCCCTTCGAGACGATGTCGAAGAGGATCAGCGCGAGGGCCAGGAGGACGACCACCACCGCGACGCGGAAGAGCGCGAACGCGATCGCCTCCGACTGCCGGCGCGAGAGACGGCCGGTGGCGACGGACAGAACGGCGGAGACGGAAAGAACACCCAGAGCGGGGATGAGACCCCAGGTCGAACCGGCGACCAGGGCGACGATACCCGCAGCGAGACCCAGAAGGACGCGGGTGGAGAAGAGGGAGGCAACCAGCCGGCCCGGGGTCGAGCTCATGCTCCGGCCGGCCGCTGCGGCGTTGAGACGTGACAGGAGCGCGGTCGCCCCGAGATTGACGACGAGGGTGACCGCGAGGAGGACGGTGGCGACCGCGAAGAGCGCGTGGTAATGGGGCGAGCCGATCGCGACCTCCCCCATCTCGATGCCGAGGGTCCCGGTCAGGGTGCGGACGGGCGAGAGGATGTTGAAGAGGGGTTCCGGGATCACCGCCGCGTTTCCGGTCACCATCAGGACCGCCATGGTCTCGCCGATCGCCCGACCCATACCGAGGATCACCGCGGCGCTGATCCCGGGGAGCGCGGCCGGAACGACGACCTGGCTGATGGTCTGCCACCGGGTCGCACCCAGGGCGAGCGAGCCCTCCCGGAGATCCCGGCCGACCGCGAAGAGCGCGTCCTCGGAGACCGAGAGGATCGTGGGCAGCGACATGATCCCGAGAAGGATCGAGCCCGCCAGGACGGACTCGCCCGAGGGGACCGAGAGCGTCACACGGAGCCACTCGACCAGGACCACCAGGCCGAAGAACCCGTAGACGACCGAGGGGATCCCGGCCAGGAGCTCGACCGCGGGCCGGACAACCTCCCGCACCCGGGCCGGGGCGAGCTCGGCGAGGTAGATCGCCGCACCGAGTGAAAGGGGCACGGAGATGGCCATCGCACCCAGGGTGACGAGGAGCGTGCCGGCGAGGAGCGGGAGGATACCGTACGAGGGCGGGTCGAAGGTCGGGTTCCAGGTATCTCCCAGGACGAACCGGAGGACCCCGGTATCGTTGAAGGCCGGGAGGCCTTCGATGACCAGGGAGGCGAGGATGAACCCGACGGTCACAACCGCCATGAGGGCGCAGGCGAACCAGAGGAACGAGAAGGCCTGCTCTCTCCGGGCCGGCGCATGGGCCCGGGGGAGGTGCGGGGGCGATGTCACCGAGGTCACTGTCGTCGGCATGGCAGTGCGTATCCCGGGCGAACGTCAGGTATCCGGGGGAATCGATCCACGATCTCCATTCCGACGGTCGAACGGCCCGCGGGGTCAGGGAACGGGAGGGGAGAACCCGGTCTGATCCCCGGTGTGATCCCGCCCGGGAGGAGGGGGCACGAAAAGGCAGCAGGACCCGGGGACGGAACGGCCAGGGACGGGACCGCCCCTGCACCCGTCCGGGGATGCTGCGGCGAGGTGAACGTCATGTTTATGGAAGAGATCCGAAGTCCTATACTGGTATTCGTCGGAAACTCTATAGATGATCGGATACTCTATATGATCACCCGGTCGCCCGGCCGGTCAACCGGATCCCGGGCAGAGGAGAGAGCGATGGATATCCGGCGAGTACAGATGACGGGGGGGTCTTCGTTCGTGGTCACCCTCCCGAAGGAGTGGGCGACGAAACTGAAGATCAGGAAGAACGACCCGCTCCGGGTGATCACCCAGGCGGACGGCACCCTGCTGATCACCCCGAACATCGGGGAGGACCCGGTCCAGCGGACCAGGGAGTTCGACGTCACATCCTGCACGAGCGCCCCCTTCCTCTTTCGCTCCCTGATCGGGACGTACATCGCGGGATACACGGAGATCACGGTCCGCTCCAAGACGCGCCTGCCCCCGTTCGTCCGGATGGTGGTGCGTGACTTCACGCAGATGACGATCGGTCAGGAGGTGATGGAGGAGACCGATACCATGATCCGGATCAAGGACCTGCTCTCCCCGAGCGAGCTCTCGTTCGAGAGCACCCTGAAGAGGATGTTCGTGGTGGTCCGTGCCATGCACCGCGACGCGTGCGCCGCCCTCGCATCGGGGGATCCTGAACTGGCCCGCGAGGTGATCGACGAGGACCGTGACGTGGACCGGCTCCACTGGCTGATCGCGCGCCACGCCAACATGCTGCTGAGGCATTCGGTCCTCTCGAGGAAGATGGGTGTCACCCTGGTCACCGCCTCGACCTATACCGTCGTTTCGCGTATCCTCGAGCGGATCGGTGACCACGCCGTCCGGATCGCAAGAAACGCGCTCCTTCTCGGCGATCATCCCCTGGACCGCGGGACGTTGGACCGGGTGACGGGCGCGAGCGAGGAGGCGCTCGGCATCCTGGAGCGGGCGGTGGCCTCCCTCTTTACACGGGACATCCGCCTCGCCGAGCGGTCGATCGAGGAGGTGCACCAGGCACAGGTCCTCTACGAGGAGCTCCACGGGATCGCGCTCACACAGCCCGCGAAGACCGCGATCCCGCTCGGGACGATCGTCGAGTCGGTCCGCCGGCTCGCCGAGTACTCGGGAGACATCGCCGAATGCGTGATCAATCACCTTGTGGACCAGGAGGCCTGACGGTGCGCCCCGCCGCCCTCCTCGATCGCATCGAACGGGCCGCCGCCGGGCTCGGCGGGGTCGACGTCCGAATCGTGGAGCCCGGGCGCTCCAACCTGGCGGTGGCACCGCCGGGCGCCCGCGAGCCCGATGACATCGCCGCCCTCTCCGGAGGGCTCCTCGTCCGGGAGGGGGTGGTCCGGCCCGCGGGGCCGGCCGCATACGGGGCGGATCCGGCCCTCGCACGGGTCCTGCTCACTGCGATCCGGTTCGAACCGGAGGTCCGGGCCGTCGCCTCCCTCCGGCCCCTCCCCGCCCTCGCCGACACCCTGGACGCGCATCTTAGGGAGCTCGTCCGGGTCGATCCGCGCCGGGCGCCACGGGGGATCTCGACCATGGACTGGGCGATCGCCCGCACCTTTGACGGGGAGGGAATGCCGGATGCGGTCCTGGTGGAGGGAGAGGCACTCCTTCTCTTCGCCAAGACGGTCGAGGAGGTCGTCGACGAAATTATTATGGTCTCCTCCCACGCGAGTATATAGGAATCAGCCCCAGGACGGTGGCGCATGGGAATCAAACCGAACTATATCAAGGCCTTCGGCCAGGAAATGTTGGTCCGCTACGGCGACCGCTTCACCCGCGACTTCGAGGAGAACAAGGCGATCGTCGCGGAGCTGACCGTGATCGACTCGAAGAGGGTCAGGAACCGGGTCGCGGGATATATCACGAGAAAGATAAATACGCCCAGGCGCACATAACACATCTTCATGTTTGAGGGCGTCCTTCCGGCCGTCGTTACTCCTTTTCAGACGGATGCGCAGCAGTCCCTTGATCTCGAGGGGCTCCGGTCGAACATCGAGGCCCTGATCGCTGCCGGTGTCCACGGGATCGTGCCGACCGGCTCGACCGGCGAGTCGGCGACACTCACGTTCGAGGAGCACGAGAAGGTGGTCGAGGTGGCGGTGGAGGCCGCCGGAGGAAAGGTCCCGGTGCTCGCAGGCACCGGATCGAACAACACCGCCGAGGCGCTCCGGTTCACGAAGGCGGCAAAGGACCTCGGTGCGGACGGCGCCCTCCTCATCTCGCCGTACTACAACAAGCCGAACCGTGCCGGGCTCGTCAGGCACTTCACGCTGATCGCCGACCTGGACATCCCGACCGTGCTCTACAACGTGCCCGGGAGGACCGGTCAGAACCTCGCCCCCGACCTGGTGATCGAGCTCGCGAGCCACCCGAACATCGTCGGGATCAAGGAGGCGTCGGGGAACGTGGCGCAGGTCTCGCAGATCATCGAGGGGACCCTCGACGAGGATTTCTCCGTCATCTCGGGCGATGACAACCTGACCCTGCCGATCCTCGCGCTCGGTGGCTCGGGGGTGATCTCGGTCGCCGCGAACGTCGAGCCGGTCCGGATGGTCCGGCTCTACGAGGCCTTTACGGCAGGGGACTGGAACACCGCCCTCGAACTCCACTACGAACTCTCCCCGCTCTTCCGCGCCCTCTTCATCGAGACGAACCCGATCCCGGTGAAGAAGGCGGTCGCCCTCCGGGGGATGGCCGCCGGGCCGGTCCGGCTACCGCTCTCGGACCTGGACGGGGAGAAGACCGCATTCCTGGCAGAGGTGCTCGGACGCTATGACTAGGGTCGTCGTCGCGGGCGCCTTCGGCAGGATGGGGTCGCTGCTCTCGCGGATGATCGCCGGGTCGGACCGGCTCGACCTCGTCGGGGGGGTCGACATCCGGGCGGGCGAGCAGTTCGGCGCCCCGGTGGTCGAGCCCACCGGGCTTGCCGGACTCCTGGAGGAGGTCCGGCCCGACGTCCTGGTCGACTTCACGGTCGCGCCGGCGGCGGTGCAGAACATCCGGACGGCCGCCGAACACGGGGTCGCCCTCGTGGTCGGCACCACGGGCTTCTCGTCCGAGCAGGAGGCGGCGAACCGGAACGCGATCGAGGGTCGGGTCCCTGCGGTCATCTCCACGAACTTCTCGATCGGGGTGAACATCTTCTGGCAGCTGCTCAGGGAGGCGGCACCCCGCCTGGCGGACTACGACATCGAGGTGATCGAGGCGCACCACCGGTACAAGAAGGACGCCCCCTCAGGAACGGCGAAGACGATCCTCTCGATCCTGGACCAGGCGGTCGGGGCGCGGGAGAAGAAGTACGGCCGGGAGGGGATGGAAGAGAGGGGTCGCGAGATCGGGGTCCACGTCGTCCGCGGCGGGGACATCGTCGGCGACCACGCGGTTCTGTTTGCCGGCAACTTCGAGACGATCTCCCTCTCCCACCGTGCCTACGACCGGGCGGTCTTCGCCACCGGCGCCCTGCGTGCGGTCGAGTGGGTGCCCGGCCGGCCGGCCGGCGTCCACACCTTCGCCGAGGTGCTGGGTCTCGAGAGTCGTTGAGCCGGAAGAGAAACCTATAACTCTCTCTTGGGGCCAGAAATAACGGAAGTACCATGGTTGTGAAGATCGATAAGGACCTCTGTGTCGGGTGCGAGACGTGCGTGGACGAATGCCCCTCCGAGGCGATCTCAATGGTCGATGGGATCGCGACGGTGGACAAGGAGAAGTGCGTGGACTGCAACACCTGCGTTGATGTCTGCCCGTCGGCCGCGATCTCGCCGGCCGAGTGAGGACCACCTTTCTTTCTTCCGCCCGTGCGGGATGTATCTCGCAGGACGAGAACCTATATACCTTCAGGCGACGGTACGCGGTCGTGTGAACCAGATGTTCAGAATCGCAGTCCTTCTCCTCTGCAGCCTGATCGCGGCGGCGCTCCTCGGCGCTCCCGCGGCGGCGGGGATCGCCGACGTCCCCCGCGGGGGGACGGTCTTCGTGGGCGAGCAGGGCCTCAACATCACGGCGACCGGGATCGTGCCGGGGGGGCAGATCGCGCGCTTCGGTTCCGGTGGCAACGTCCAGACCGACGCCCCCTCCGACATGGTCGTCATCTCGGACCCCGCGTCGTTCTACGTCGTGCCGGGCACCTTTGCCAGCGCCACCGGAGCGTGGTATACCTGGCCCGGGCGTGAACTCGCCTTCATCGTCAAGGACCCGACCCTCCAGGTGCGGGTGATCAACACCCGGACCGGGCGTGAACCGGGCACGAACGTCGTCTCCGGAGACCCGCTCGGGTTCCGGATCGAGACGAACCTCTACGCGATCGCCCAGCGGCCCGGGGTGAGCGGCGCGCCGGTCACGATCCACGTGCGTGATCCGACAGGAGCGGAGTTCACCTCGCTCGTGGGCCCGGAGGGAACGACAGTCTCTCTTGTCGACATCCCCGTCAACACCTCCGTCCACGAGACCGGGCCGGTCTGGGACACCGACACGAAGCACTACCGGGCCGGAACCTACGAGGTCTGGGCCGACTGCAACGCGAACCGGATCAGGGACAACTACGACGAGGTCGGGAAGACGACGACCCATTCGCGGGCGGAGAGCGTCCAGGTGGGAGAGTCGCAGGGCCCCTCGATCACCGGCGCCGCCACGCCGAAACCGACGGCATCGGCGACGGTCTCTGCGACCACCGCACCGGCGGAGACGGTGACGGGCGGAACCGCTGCGACGACCCCGACCGGGACGGGGACGGCGAACCTGACCGGCATGCCGACCGGGCCGGTGACGACCGCGGTCCTGCCGACGACGACCCAAAGTCCCGGGTTCGGGACACTCTCCATCGCCCTGCTCGCCCTCGCCGGGCTGGGTCTCCTCCTGTTCCGGCGCGGGTGAACGCCCACCCCCTCCCGTTTTCCCCAAGACTTATCGCCGATCCCGGCGATCGGATCTTCCATGAATGTCGGGACCATGACGATCAAGTCGCGCAGGTCGGTGCGGAAGTACCGGCCCACGACGATCCCGCCGCACGTGATCGCGGATGTGCTCGACTGCGGGCGGCTCGCACCGACGGCAAAGAACGTGCAGCCCTGGCTCTTCGGGGCGGTCACCGACCCCGGGCTCCTCAGGGAGATCGCGGACCTGACCGACCACGGGAAGTTCATCGCGGATGCAGCGCTCTGCATTGCAGTCTTCGGGCGGATCGGCGAGACCTACTACCTGGAGGACTGCTGTGCCGCGACGATGAGCATGATCATCGCGCTCCAGAACCACGGGTACGGCACCTGCTGGGTGGCGGGCGACAAGAAGCCCTACGCGGAACCGGTCCGGGAGCTGCTGAACGTGCCGCCGGAGTTCACACTCGTCTCCCTTATCTCGGTCGGCGCACCCGCGGAGGTGATCTCGCCGCCGAAGAAACGCCTCGAGGAGTGCTCGTTCAAGGACCGGTACACCGACCCGAATGGGTGAATGGAGGCGAGACGGGAGCGCGTGGCGTCCGCCGGACGGGTCCGGTGGTCTGACCAACAGCTATATTTCCTGAGAAAACCTTATATTATTCCACTGGAGTTGATCGAATCAGACCGAATGTTCAGGCAGCCGGAGAGGTCGAGGTAGACAGCGGCACCGGCGTCGAGGGGCAGACGATCCGGGTGCGTCTGCCGAAGAAGCGGAACAACGAGCAGTTCGGAACGGCCGAACTGATGATGGGAGCGAACCATATTCGTGTACGCTGTTTCGACGGCGTCACCCGCATGGGTCGCATCAAGGGCAAGATCAAGAAACGGGCCTGGATCCGGGAGGGTGACATCGTGATCGTCACGCCGTGGAGTTTCCAGAACGAGAAGTGCGACATCGTCTACCGGTACATGCCCCCGCAGGTCGACTGGCTGAGGCGGAACCGGTACCTCTGAAGACCTCTTTTCCACGGTGCATTGCCGCGTCCCCGTCCCGTTGGGACGGACGGGCGACCCTTCACGCGCACCTTTCCTGCGAAGTGCTATCACTGAAGAGCACGTACCCGCCGGATGATGACCGTCGAAAGCGAACGGGATGGTCCGGCAAACGACCAGGAACCCGGGAGGGGAGGGGCACCCGAGGTCGTCCGGATCGAGCACCTCTCGCGGGTCTTCGGGCATGGTTCCGGCGCCGTCACCGCCCTCGACGATGTCTCCTTCTCGATCCGGCGCGGCGAGATCTTCGGGCTCCTCGGGCCGAACGGGGCCGGTAAGAGCACCCTGATCCGGATCCTGACGACCCTTCTCGCCCCCACCTCCGGCACCGCCAGGGTCGGCGGGTTCGATCTGTCCCGCGAGCCCGAACGCATACGGTCGGTGATCGGCGTCTGCCCCCAGGCGAGCACCCTTGACCTGGAACTCTCGGCGTGGGACAACCTGGCGTTCTACGGCCACCTGGTGGGTTACCCGGAAAAAGGGCTCAACGACCGTATCCGTGAACTCCTGGCATCAGCGGGTCTCGAGGACCGTGCGAGGAGCCGGGTCAGCACCTTCTCGGGGGGGATGCGGCGCCGGCTCGAGATCGTCCGGGCCTTCATCCACCGGCCCCAGGTGATCTTTTTGGATGAGCCGACGATCGGGCTCGACCCGGAGGCGCGGCACGAGGTCTGGGAACAGATCGAACGCCTCAACGCGGAGGAGACGACAGTCGTCCTGACGACCCACTATATGGACGAGGCGGAACATCTCTGCGACCGGATCGCGTTCATCGACGGCGGGCGGCTGATCGCCCTCGACAGCGTCAGGAACCTCCGCGGGCTGGTCCCGTCCGGGGACGTGATCGAGGTGGGGGTCGAGGAGGTCCCGGAGGAGATGCTCGAACGCCTCCGGGCCCACCCGCGGGTCGAGGCGGTCGAACGACGCGATCGGACCCTTGCGATCCGGGCGGCGGACGGGGCAAGGCTCGTTCCGGCGCTCCTCCAGGTCCTCGATGAGGCGGGCCTCAGGGTTGTGTCGCTCTCCATCCGGTCGCCCTCGCTCGAGGACCTCTTCATCTACCTGACCGGAAAGGGGCTCGGAGCCCGGACGGGTCCGCCCGCCCGAGGTGCGAAGACCGGGAGGAGGCCATGATCCGGGGCACGGTCGCGATCTTTTCCCGCGACTTCAAGAAGTTCCTCTCGAACCCGTTCGTGCTGCTGATGACCCTGATCATGCCGATCGCCTACCTGGTGGTCTTCG
>ENA-UOWE01005719-UOWE01005719.1-activated-sludge-metagenome-genome-assembly--contig:-NODE-5719-length-11218-cov-4.121473_pt1 | contig 11218 bp, 8 predicted proteins | sample MGYA00249841_ERZ761562 | MGnify/ENA primary metagenome ERZ761562 (study PRJEB28883, sample SAMN05720200) | activated sludge metagenome | isolation source: Anaerobic digester | place: Japan... | reverse complement strand
ACCTTTCCGTTCTTTTGAAACCGTTTCTACAGATTTAGTAACAGTAACTTTATCAGCAATTTGTATAGATTGTTCAGCTATTTTTTCTTGAATTTTAAATTGGGTATAATTCCCCGAAAAATCTTCGATTACACCATTTCCTCTGAATACGAACAAATGGTCTACAACTTTATCTGTAAAAAATCTATCGTGAGATACTATTATAACACAACCCGAGAATTGAGCTAAATAGTCTTCGAGAATTTGCAAAGTAAATAAATCTAAATCATTAGTAGGTTCATCAAGTATAAGGACATTTGGCTTCTTCATTAATATTGTCATCAAGTACAACCGCTTTTTCTCGCCACCACTTAAACGCGACACATACATATAATGCATATTACGGGGAAATAACCACGATTCAAGAAATTGAGCCGGGCTAATAGATGTTCCATTTCCTATTTCAATACTTTCTGAAATATTTTGAATAACTTCAATAACCTTACAATCTTCGGTAAGCAACAAACCATCTTGCTTATAATAGCCAACCACTACAGTATCACCATAATCAATATATCCTGTATCGGGTTGTAATTGCTCTGAAATTATTTGCAAAAAAGTAGTTTTTCCACATCCATTAGGACCAATAATAGCAAGTTTTTCGTTACGTTGAAACAAATACGAAAAATTAGAAAGTATTACAGTAGTATTAAATGCTTTTGAAATATCATGCAATTCAATAACTTTATTTCCTAACCTACTTCCTTTGATAGCAATATCAATTTGCTGATTGGAAACTACCTGAGTTGCCTTTTGTTGAATATTTGTAAATGCGTCGATTCTATATTTTGCTTTTGTTCCACGAGCCCGAGGTTGTTTACGAATCCATTCGAGTTCGGTACGCATAAGATTTTTTGCTTTAGTAATTTCGGTAGAAAGCAATACTTGTCGTTCATGTTTTTTTTCTATATAATACGAGTAATTTCCGGCATACTTAAACGCTTGCAAACTGTCAATTTCGAGTATTGTATTACACACTCTGTCTAAAAAATATCTGTCATGAGTAACCATAAGCAAGGTACATTGCAAACTATCGAGAGTATCTTCTAACCACTCAATTACATCTAAATCAAGATGATTTGTAGGTTCATCAAGTATTAACAAATCGGGATTATTCAATAATACTTTAGCTAAAGCAACTCTCTTTTTTTGTCCTCCCGATAATATATGTACTGGTCTTGAAGTATCGGTAAACCCAAGTTTAGAAAGCATATAATTTACCGTATGTTCGTAATTCCAAACATTATGAACATCGAGTTGGTGTGATAATTTTTCGATAGTATCAGTATCGTTTTGCGATGATGCCAGTGAATATTGCTCTAATAATGAAACTACTGTTGAATTCGATTTAAAAACCTCATCATAAATAGAATTTGAACCCAATAATTCAGGATTTTGCTCCAAATATCCAATTACACAATCCGGTTGAATAAATATTTCGCCATCTTGGGGGGTATCTTTACCTAATAAAAGAGAAAGTAATGTAGTTTTACCGGCACCATTTTTTGCAACCAAAGCAACCTTTTCGCCTTTATTAATATCAAAATTAAGATTTTGAAACAAAACTACATCACCAAAATATTTTGTTAATCGCTCTACGTGTATTATTGCCATATCAAAAAAAAGGCTGTCAGTATATGACAGCCTTATATATTTTACAGTTACAAAATTATATTTTTATTCTGTTGCATTGAATCCAATAAGCACTGCTACACAACCGCGAGCAAATGTATCGGTCATTTTATCGTCGTTAGGAGAAACTTCAATAGAAATAATTAATTGTTGACTTGACTCCATTTTAAAATCCCAAACACGAGCAAAATTCTTGTCGGCATTCGTAAACAACACATTTCTATCAGCATCCATTATAGTAAATTTGATACGTGGTAAACTTGCATCACCACAAATAGCAATACGATAATTTTGATTTGAATAAAATGTTTTATACAATTCTGCCGATTCACCTTCCGATAATTCGGTTGCATTGTAAATTCCATCGTGAACGTATGGATTTAATGCCGGACGACATTCACTCTTAGCAAATGTTCTACATTGTCCGTAACCAGCTGTGCTAAACAATATGAATGCTGCTACTATACTTATTATTGTCCAAACTTTTTTCATAATACAATACTTCATTAAATTATTGAATAATTGAGTTTCTTAATTTAGCTACAGCAGATTTTAGTTCATCATACTGTTTTTGGGTAATTTTTATTTTTTGTTGAGATTTTAATTCAGTTTGTTTTGTTTCTAAATTAGTAACAACTTCTACTTTATCTGATTTTTGAATTTCGATAGATTCAAACGCTTTGATAATAGGTTGAACAGCTTCTAACATATCAGAAATATCTATGTTTGACTTATACGTTTCTAATAACTGTTTAAGTTCTCCTAAAGACATTTTTTGTTCAACAATTCGTTCTATCAAATCCTTTTTCTCAATTTTATCAACCAAACTGGTAGCTAAATATAATCCTTCAATCCATCCACCTGCAAGAATCAATGCAGCAGTTTCCGGACGATTATCATCTTTTAATGAAGAATTTGAATTCATAAATGTTTCTGAAATAATACGAATAACAGAGTCTCTGTTATCATGATTAGCCTCTAAACGATCGATAATAGATTGATCTATTGCAGCTAACAAATCTAAACCTATTGCTAGTTTTTTAGAAATATTCATATACTGCATTATTGTTTGATCTTGTTCAAAGATACTTGCATAACTTAAATCGGCTCCATACACACCTAAATTTAGTGCTTTTTGTTTATCGGTATTATACTTTGAAGCATTTGATGTTGGATTTAACAATGACTCATTATATGTAGCACCTGCTTTTTTTAACAAAAGTGATGTTTCTACCGGCGAAGGCAATGAAATCATTACTTTTTTCACATCTTGCACTACTTTGGCTTTCATTTCTTTATCTTTGTCAGTTGAATCACTTTTTGATTCGGAATTACAACTTACAAAAGCCGTTATTACGCCAAATAAAGCTATATAACGTACAACTTTGAACAAATTTTCTCGCATAGACATTAATTTTATTTATTGATGCAAATTTATGTTTGAGTAAAAATAATATATTTTTTTTAATTTCAAAAAATATTTTTTCATAATTCAAAAATAACATAAATTGTTTAAATAACACTGCTATTCGCAATTTTTTATTATCTATTTTTGAAAAAAATATTTTTCTATGAATTCTTTAGATAGTACAAAAAATCAAATCACCCAACTTTTACAATCAAAAGTTATTGAAAATCAATTGACTGCAATTTCTCACATTCGGCAAGCGGGCGACAAATTCCTCCTTGAACAAATGTTGGAATTACTTATTCTTACCTCAAATAAAGATGTAGAACGTGAGATTTTACGTTGTTTATGCGATATTAAAGACAACTCTATGCTCCCAATCATAATTGAAAGTTGCAAAAATCCTCGTTTCGAATCAAAAAAACAATCAATCTTACATTGTTTATGGCAAACCAACTTTGATATGCATGCATATATCGATTATTTTATTTCACTTATACTTACCGAATCATTCGAAATTGGAATCGAAGCTCTTACTCTCATTGAAGTAGCTACTGAAAATTTGAACAACGATGAAAAAAAATCTTATAATGAATTGCTTAATCGAGAACTGAATGGTACTGATACTCCGCAAAAAAAATCTTTGCTGATACAAGCAATCGAAATTTTATCATAGCATACTATATATAAGTACGCTCTCCAAAAATTGTAGAGCCTATTCTTACAATAGTACTTCCTTGTTCGATAGCCAACACATAATCTTGCGACATTCCCATTGAAATATGGGTAAAATATGGAACATTTACAAAATATGCTTGTTTGAGTTCAATAAAAATAGACTTCAGATTCGCAAATTCTTGTGAAATTTGAAGAGAATCATCAACATACGAAGCCATTCCCATAACCCCATGTATTTGAATATTTTGTAAATTTTTGAATTCATTATCGGCAAGTATTGCATGTGCTTCATTAACAGAAAGACCAAATTTTGTTTCTTCTTGTGCTATAAAAAATTGCAATAAGCAAGGTATAATCCGATTAGATTTTTGTGCTTCTTTATTAATGGCTTGCAATAATTTTAAACTATCTACCCCATGAATCATGTGCACAAAGGGTGCTATATATTTAATTTTATTAGTTTGTAAATGCCCTATAAAATGCCAACAAATATCTTTGGGCAAAGATTCATATTTTGCAACCAATTCCTGAACTTTATTTTCACCAAAGTCGCGAATTCCAAAAGTATAGGCTTGCATTACATCGTGTACCGGTTTGGTTTTGGACACAGCAACCAACAATACATGCGAAGGAATAATCTTCTGTACTTCTCTAATATTATGTTGAATAGAATGTTCCATAGCGTCCGACATATAAAAAAAGCCTTGTTTTAACAAGGCTTTACTATTTATTATTCTAATGAATGAAGTAACAATCCACTTCGTAATTTAGGTTCAAACCAAGTAGTTTTGGGTGGCATTATACAATCGTTATCGGCTATAGCCATTAATTGTTCCATTGATACAGGAAATAACGCAAAAGCAGCTTTCATTTCTCCACTATCTACACGTTTTTGCAGCTCTCCCAATCCTCGTATACCACCTACAAAATCAATTCGAGTACTACGACGCAAATCTTCTATATTGAGTATTGGACTTAAAATTTGCTCTGTTAAAATAGTAACATCTAATACTCCAATAGGATCGGCATCGTTATAGGTTCCTGTTTTTGCGGTCAATGAATACCAATTACCTTCTACATATAATGCAAAATTATGTAATACTGTTGGTTTGTATATTTGAGTTCCTTTATGTTCAACATCAAAAGATGTTTGTAATTTTGCAATAAACTCATCAACGCTTAATCCATTTAAATCTGTTACAACTCTATTATAATCAATAATTGTTAACTGATTAGCAGGGAAATTTACCGACAAAAAGAAATTATACTCTTCGTTACCGGTATGATTTGGATTATTTTTTCTTCGTTCGGCACCTACCAAAGCAGCAGCAGCTGTTCTGTGATGCCCGTCGGCAACGTATAAATAATCAATTTCATGTTTAAACAAGTATTCTATCCGTTTAATTTTAGCATCATTTTCAATAATCCATACATGATGCCCTACTCCATCTTGTGACACAAAATTATAAATTGGGTCGAGTAATATTGCATCATGAATAATCATATCAATTTCTACATGATTTTTAAAAGCAAAAAATACAGGTTCTGCATTAAAATTCGTATAGCGAACATGATTCATTCTGTCTTCTTCTTTATCGGGACGAGTTAATTCATGTTTTTTTATTATATTATTTTCATAATCTTCAACACTTGCACCTCCAACTATACCATATTGCGTTTTTCCGTTCATAGTTTGTGCATATATATAATAGCAAGGTTTTGCATCTTGCAACAAAACTCCTGACGCAATTAGGTGCTGCAAGTTTTCTTTTGCTTTGTCATACACAGGTTGCGAATGCACATCAATATGAGCCGGCAAATCAATTTCCGGTTTAATTACATGATAAAATGACAAATCATTTGTTCCCGCCTCTTGTTTTGCTTCATCAGAATTAAGAACATCGTATGGACGAGAAGCTATTTGTTGAGCAACATCTGCTTTTGGACGAAATGCTTTAAATGGTTTAAGTGTTGGCATATTATTTATTTACTTGAAAAGTAGTATCTCCGTTAGTTATAAATCCCACAATTTGTTTTGCAGCTGCTAATCCGGCATTAATATTTGCCTCTTCGGTTTGAGCACCAATTTTTTTAGGAGTAAAAAAGATTCTTCCTTTATAATTTTGCTCAAATTCAACAACTTTAGAAGGTTGCACATCAGCCAAATATGAAAAATCGGAACGTTCCGAAAATATTTTCAACAAATCATCTTCGTGAATTACCTCTTTACGAGCAGTATTTACAAGCACTGCACCTTTAGGCATTTTAGAAAGTAATGTGTAATTTATAGATTTTATAGTTTTTTCGGTAGCCGGAATATGCAATGAAACATATTGACACATACTATACAATTCTTCCACAGTAGCAAGCGATACAACTCCATCGGCTTCTATAACAGAATGACTAACATATGGATCGAACGCATATACTTTCATTCCAAAACCTTTTGCAATTTTTGCAACTAATTTACCTATATTACCATATGCATGTATTCCTAAAGTTTTACCGCGTAACTCTGTTCCCGATTTACCATTAAATCCTACACGAGCAAAAAACACCATCATACCAAAAACCAATTCGGCAACAGCGTTTGCATTTTGTCCGGGAGTATTCATAGCAACAATACCACGAGCAGTACATGCAGCTAAATCAATATTATCGTATCCGGCACCTGCACGTACTACAATTTTTAGCTGTTTTGCTGCATCTACGACTTCTTTATCGATAATATCACTTCGTATAATAATAGCATCTACATCCACTACGGCATCAAGTAATGGTTGTTTTCCTGAATACGATTCTAACAATACCGGAGTAAATCCTGCTTTTTCTATAATTTTAACAATACCATCTACTGCTTCTTTTGCAAATGGTTTTTCGGTAGCTACAAGTACTTTTGTCATAAATGTAAAATTTGCATGCTTTGTAAGCAATGTATATTATAAATGTCTTTTTTCAAAATCTTTCATTGCAGTTATAAGAGCTTTTACACTTTCTTCGCGTTGTGCATTATATACCGAAGCTCTAAAACCACCTACCGAACGGTGACCTTTAATACCTAAAATATTACGTGCTCCAACAAATTCATTGAATTTAGATTCTAAGTCTTTATAGTCGGGAGTCATAACAAAACAAATATTCATGTTAGAACGGTCCTCGAAATCGGCAGTTCCTTGGAACATTTTATTTCTATCGATTTCGTCATATAACATTGCAGCTTTAGAGTCTGCACGTTGTTTCATTGCTTGTACGCCACCTAATTGTCTGTATCGCTCCAATGTTTTTAAACAAGCAAACACAGCTACTGTTGGTGGTGTATTATACATTGATTTACCATCAATATGTGTTTTATAATTTAAAATTTTTGGAATTGGACGAGATACTTTACCTAAGATTTCATCTTTAACAATTACTAATGTAGCTCCAGATGGACCAATATTTTTTTGTGCTCCGGCATATATTAATCCATATTTTGCAACATCTACCGGACGACTAAATAAATCTGAAGACATGTCGGCAACCATATACACAGAAACATCAGGATCTTGTTTGTATTGAGTTCCGTATATGGTATTATTAGATGTTATATGAACATAGCTGGTATCTTTTGAAACATTTTTTTCCCATCCTTTTGGTATATAACAAAAATTTCGATCAGCCGACGAAGCTAATTCAATAACATCACCGAAATATTTTGCTTCTTTGATTGCTCCCGTTGCCCATACTCCAGTATTAATATATGTAGCATTATTTTCTAATAAATTAAATGGAGCCATACAAAATTGCAAACTCGCACCACCTTGTAAAAACAATACCGAATATCCTTGCGGAACGTCTAATAATTCTTTAACTATTTCTGTAGCACTAAGCATTACATCTTCGAATTCTGCAGTCCTGTGCGATATTCCCATAACTGACAATCCGGTTCCTGCAAAATCAATTACAGCTTCTGCAGTTGCCTTTAGAGTATAATCGCTCAATCGAGAAGGCCCTGCATAAAAATTATGTTTCTTCATGTAAAATGTATATTAATTGTTCTGAAAAAAAATGAAGCACAAATTTGCAAATAATATTTAATTTTAACCCTTAGATTTTGAAAATATTTTAACAAAATTGCATAAAAAGATATTAACCGAAGTATAAACAAAAGTTTTGCGTATTTTTGACGATACTCGAAACGTAATTAAAGTTTTACTTTTTGTTAATAAATCATACAGTATGAATACTTATAAGCCATTTTTAGAAGCATGTATTGAAGATATAATTGCAAAACACGGTTCTGATTTTTCTCAATCTATTTGTATTCTCCCCAATAAACGTCCAATTATTTTTATAAAAAAATATATAGCAGAACGCTCGCCAAATGCTTGTTTTTTACCAAAATTTTATACTATTCAAGATTTTTTTACATCGTTCAGCAGTCGAACTATTCCGCATCGTCTGCAACTTATTCACATGGTGCACACACTCTATTGCAAACATACAGGCAGTACCGAAACATTTGAAGAATTCTATTCGTGGGGCGACATGCTTCTCAACGATTTTAATGAAATTGACACCTATTGCATTCCCTATAAAGATATGTTTGCAAACCTTTCGGCTATCAAAGAATTTTCAAACACATTTGATTATTTAAACGAAGACCAAATAGAAATAATCAGCAGATTTTGGGATACGGCAGGTAAAAATTCTAATTCGACCATACAATCAAAATTTATTTCAATATGGCAAACTTTAGAAAAAATATACACCGAATTGAATGAAATTTTAGATAAAAATCAATATGCTTATGAAGGAAAAATGCATAGAGATATTGTAAATAATTTACCTTCACTTGCGAATTTTAACGATTCTACAAAACTTTTTTTTATAGGTTTTAATGCTCTAAACACTTGCGAAATTCAATTATTTAATTTTTTCAAAACCAATAAAAAGGGCTATTTTTATTGGGATTACGACACGTATTATGCAAACCAAAACCATGAAGCGGGGTATTTTATAACTAAAAACATAGATATATTTGGCAATGAACTTCCGCAAGATTATTTCAATTCTTTTTCACATAAAAAACAAATTACAATAGTAGAAGCACCAAATCCAATTGCACAAGTAAAACAATGCAAATCATTTATAGATTCAAATAATTCTGATACGGGAGCTATTATTCTTGCCGATGAACAATTACTAATCCCACTAATTAATTCCTTGCCACCTTCGCACCCTTATAATATTTCATTAGGATTCCCCATACCTCAAACACAAGCTTGGAGCACATTCGAGACACTATTATTACTTCATAAAAGCTGTAAAAATGGAAGTTTTAACACAAAACACCTTCGTTCGTTTTTTTCTCAATCAACTATACAACAGTGTTTTGAAACCACATCAAAAGCTTGTTTAGAAAGGTTATACACGTATAATTTTTCGTATATTTCGTTAGCATCGTTACCTATAGACGATACTTGCAAACAAGTTTTTTTTGAATACACCGAACAAGAATACACCAAATTTCTTACTTCATGTATTTCATATATAACAACACATGGAAAATTACACACTATAGATTTGAGTATTTGGTATACTATATATGGCGAAATTGAAGTGTTGCAATCCATTTTACAAAAACTTGCACTATCACAATCGAGCATTAGTTTTATACATTCAATACTATCTCAAAGTATTGTCTCAAAATCGGTACCTATAGCAGGAGAACCATTACAAGGAATTCAAATTATGGGAATTTTAGAAACTCGATTACTCGATTTTGAATCGCTTACTATAATTTCGCTCAACGAAAACATTTTACCAAAAAAATCTCCTGGTTCATCATTTATACCTTATAGTTTACGTGTTGCTTTTGGAATGCCTACAATTAAAGAACACAATTCCATTTTCGCATATTATTTTTATAGAATTATTCAACGAGCTCAAACTATACGCTTAGTTTATTCGGCTCAAAGCGACGATCAGGGGGCAGGCGAAAAGAGCAGATATATAACACAATTGCTTTACCAATACCCACAGTATAACCCACAAGCAACTATTACTACTGAACATATAGCCTATCCAATAGCACCTCATACTAACAAAGAATTGCTCTGTACAAAAGAAACGAAAGAATGCAAAGATTTTTTAGAACGAATACAATCGGGCACTCAAACTATATCACCAACTTCTTTTTATACTTATATACAGTGTCCGTTGCGATTCTATTTTTCAGAAATTATAAAAATTAAAAAACCTGAAGATATTAAAGAATTACCTGACGATAGGGATTATGGAAATTTCTTTCACAATTCTATGGAAGCTCTTTACACGCCCTATGCAAATACAATAATTACCGAAAAAACCATTGATACAATAGCATCAAATGCTAATTATATAGAACAAATTGTATTGAACGGTATTCAAAAAGAACTTGAAAAACAACATATTGAACTTGACTCATCGAAAATTCAAATGCAAAAACATGTTATTTCAAAATATATAACCAACATGCTTGAATTCGACAGAACACAAACACCTTATACAATCACAGGCTTAGAAGAACGCATACTCTATCCATTTTCTTTTGCAAGCAAAAACATAACTATAAAATGTATAATTGACCGAATACATACCATAAATAACACGATTGCAATAATTGATTATAAAACAGGAAGTAATAAACTAGAATGCAAAAGTATTGAAGAATTATTTGACGGCACTAAAGAAAATGCAAATGCAGCTGTATTTCAAATATGCGTATATGCATATATAATATCGTTATTGCACCCACACACATCTATAGTTCCACAATTATTTTTTATTCGCGACCTTCACAAAACTTCCAATACACATATATATCTTAAAAACACAAAACAATCAATACATTCGTTTGACGAAATTAAAGATACATTTATACCATTGTTCGAACAAAAAATTCAAGATTTACTCTCGCCCGACATACCATTTTCTCAAACTCACGACGAAAAACATTGCGAACATTGTGATTATAAAGTTTTTTGCAAAAAATAATACGTTTTATTTGTCCTCTTACATATTTTTACTTATTTTAGTCGTATTGTAAGGTTTTCAATGTATGCAAAACAATTTGTTTTCGTTCTGGGGTAGTTTTAAAGACTATATTACAGAAAAAAAATTTTTAGCTTTTTTACATTCCGAAATTCAAACACGCAATAGGATTGCAATGTTTGTTGGCGGAATTGCAATTTTATTAGTTGGAATTAGCGATTTTTTTAGAATTCCCATAGGTATAGATTTATTTATAAGTATAGGTATTCGCATTGCATTATTTATGTTTACGCTTATATTATTTTTACAATGGAAAGTCAAAAAACACATTAATTCTATTTATACATATTCGTTTATATTTACATTGCTTGTAGGTAATAGCATTATAGCTATTATTTACTTTTTAAACAAAGATTTAATAATAGATATAATAGATTTATTAACCGT
>ENA-UOWE01005717-UOWE01005717.1-activated-sludge-metagenome-genome-assembly--contig:-NODE-5717-length-11220-cov-4.560591_pt1 | contig 11220 bp, 8 predicted proteins | sample MGYA00249841_ERZ761562 | MGnify/ENA primary metagenome ERZ761562 (study PRJEB28883, sample SAMN05720200) | activated sludge metagenome | isolation source: Anaerobic digester | place: Japan... | reverse complement strand
TTTTTAAATGGTGGTGCAGGAATAAATGTTCTTTCAAGGCACGCAGGAGCAAAAGTAATAGTAGCAGATCTTGGTGTAGCTAGCGATTTCAAAAATGTTAGTGAGTTAAAAAACAAAAAAGTAAACTATGGGACAAAAAACTTTATTAAACAACCTGCTATGACAAAAGAAGAAGCGATAAAATCAATTGAATATGGGATTGAGTTATTTGAGGAAGAGTATAAAAATGGTATTGATATAGTTGGTATTGGAGAAATGGGAATTGGCAATACAACACCATCAAGCACTATAACTGCAATTATTACTGGTAAATCAGTAGAATCTGTTACTGGTCGTGGTTCAGGAATAAATGACTCAAATTTTGAAAAAAAAGTAAAATTAATTAAAGATGCTATTAAGTTACATAATCCAAAATCTGATGATGCCATAGATATTTTACAAAAGGTAGGTGGCTACGAAATTGGTGGTATGACAGGTATAATTTTAGCTGCCGCTTCAAAAAGAGTGCCTATTGTTGTTGATGGTTTCATCTCAGGGGCTTCTTTATTATTAGCCTACTTGTTAAGCAATAATATCAAAGATTACATTTTTGCCTCTCACTGTTCTGTTGAAAGTGGACACAAAGTAATTTTAGACTATCTTGGTCTAAAACCTATTCTAGATCTAAATCTAAGATTAGGAGAAGGTACTGGTGCAGCTTTAGCTTTTCTAATAATAGAAGCAGGACTTAAAATTTTAAATGAAATGGCTACTTTTGAAAGTGCTGGAGTATCTAATAAAAGTTAATTTATGAAAACATTTTTTATTGCTTTACAATTTTTAACAAGATTGCCAGTAAAAATAAATTCTGAAATACTGGAGAAAGACCTGAATAACTCTTTATTCTTCTTCCCCTTAGTTGGTGGAATAATAGGAGCTATTTTATTAATACCTTTGCTTTTAATCCATATCTTTCCAATAAAATTAATTGTTGTACTTATCTTAACTCTTCAAGCATTTATAACTGGTTGCTTACATCTAGATGGATTTGCAGATACTATTGATGGTTTTTATGGAGGTAAAAGTAAAGAGAGAATCCTTGAAATAATGAAAGATAGCAGAATTGGTTCAATAGGTGTTATTGGGTTAATAATTCTAATACTGCTTAAGGTTGAATTGCTATCCTCACTAGAAATAGAAATTCTGTGGAAAGGCATAATTTCAATGATGGTTTTTTCGAGATTTATTCAGGTCTTTCTCTGTAATATTTATAGTTATGCAAGAGAATTCGGAAAAGCAAAACATTTTATTGGCAATAAAAATTATATTCAAATACTGGTTACATTTATTTTTACAGTTGCTATAATCTATATTCTATTTGGTTATCTTGGCATTATCCTAATATCATTATCATTTATACCCGTTTATATATATTCTGTTATTATTTATCGAAGAATTGGTGGAATGACTGGTGATACAATTGGTGCAGCAAGTGAAATATCTGAAGTGGTAATGTTAACAACTATCTTAACATTTAGTAAGTTACTACTAACATGATTACAATTATTTCTGCATATATAATAGATTTAATATTAGGTGACCCAAACTGGCTACCCCATCCAGTTAAAGGAATCGGTAAGTTAATAAGCTGTTTTGATAAGTTATTAAGAGGAAATAAAAATCCATTATTAGAAAAATTAAAAGGAATATTTTTTGCAATAATCATTATTTCTATCCCTACAACAATTACATTTTTTTTATTATATCTTACCAACTACATCCATTACTATTTTCATCTCATTGTTTCAACAATTATTATTTATACTTTAATTGCAATAAAAGATATGAGAGATAAGGCAAATAATGTAAAACAAGCATTGCTCAAAAATAATATTGATTTAGCTAGAAAGAATCTTTCAATGATAGTTGGTAGGGATACCGAGAGGTTAGATGAAAAAAGAATAATTATGGCCACAATTGAAAGCATCGCAGAAAGTATTTGTGATGGTATTATAGCCCCTTTGTTTTATATCTTTATTGGAGGTCCAATAACAGGCATCGTTTATAAGTGTATCAATACAATGGATTCTATGGTTGGTTATAAAAATGAAAAATATAAAAATTTTGGTTGGTTTGCAGCTAAACTTGATGATATAGCAAATTTTATACCTGCAAGAATTTCTGGAATATTAATTGCCATTTCATCATTATTATTAAATTATGACTCAAAAAGTTCTTTCAAAATTTTGATACGAGATGGAAGTAAGCATCCTTCTCCAAATAGTGGATTGAGCGAAGCTTCTATGGCTGGTGCTTTACAAATTCAACTTGGGGGTCCTTCAACTTATAATGGCATAATATCCAATAAACCATTTATTGGTGATAATATAAAAAAACCTAAATTATCTGATATTGATAAAGCAATTAATATAATGTATGTATCATCATTAATTATGATTATTTTAGGAGCACTAATAGAGTGGTTGATTTAAATTTACATCATGGTGGTTATGCGCATTTACTTACTAAAATAACTGGTAAAAGAATTATCGACTTTAGTGCTAATATCAACCCTTTAACTTCTAAAACAAGGATAAAACAAATAATTGACTCATCAATAGAAAAAATATCAAACTATCCTGACCCTTGTTATAGAACATTAATAAAAAAAATTTCAGATTTTTGGAATATTCCACAAAATTGTATCTTGTTAGGTAATGGTTCAGTAGAACTTTTTTATCTAATCACTAACGTTTTAAAACCACAAAAAACTTTAATCAACATCCCTACTTTTTCTGAATATGAATTTGCTGCTAACACAGCTAATTCAAAAAAAATCTTTAGACAACTTGATGAAGATAACAGTTTTAAAATATCAAATAAAAATTTGAATGCTGATTTAGAGTTTATTTGTAACCCAAATAACCCAACAGGTAATTTACTAACAATAAAAGAATATTATTTATCCAGAAAGAATGGTATATTGGTAGTTGATGAAGCTTTTATGGATTTTGTAATTGATGAAGAAAACCATACACTAATCAATTTAGCTGTTAAGAATTGGGATTTAATAGTAGTAAGAACTTTTACAAAAATATTCAGTATTCCTGGATTAAGGTTAGGTTACTTAATCGCTCACAAGGATATTATTGATAAATTAAAAAGAAAATCAATACCCTGGAACATAAACATTTTAGCCCAAACTATTGCTGAGAAAATGATTGAAGATAAAACTTTTATTATGGATACAAAAAAATATTTTTGTAAAGAAAGAGATTACCTTTATAAATTCTTATCAAAAAATAAATCAGTAAAAGCTTTTGAATCTGCAGCTAATTTTATTTTTTTAAAAATTATCAATGGTAAATACTCTTCAACCGATTTGAAAAATAAATTCCTTGATAAAGGTTTATTAATAAGAGATTGCTCAAACTTTAGAGGATTAGATAATACGTATTTTCGTATAGCAATTAAAAAAAGAAATGAAAATAACTTGTTTCTAAAATTATTAAATGAAATATTGTGAAATAAATTAAAGGTGTACTAGATAATGTTTTATAAAAGAATATTCCTACTATTTTTTTTAATTTTCTTTTCGCTTGAAATATACTCACAGCAAAGAATTATTTCTTTGGCTCCTTCTATTACTGAAAGTTTGTTTGAACTTGGAGTAGGAGATAAAATTGTTGGTGTTACCTCTTACTGTCAGTATCCAGCAACCTCAAAAAAGAAAACCATAGTTGGTGATTTAGCAAATGTAAACTTTGAAATAATTTATTCACTGAAACCAGATATTATAATTGCATTAAGTGATTTAAATAGACCTCAGTATATTACAAAACTAAAATCACTTGGGCTAAAGGTTGTTGAGTTTACTGAGGGCAATTCATATCAAGACCTAAAAAATAACTTTCTAAATCTTGCAAAATTAGTTGGAAAAGAATCTGTTGCCAAAGAAAAAATTAAGAATTTCGATTCAGAAGTACAAGCAATCTACAATAAATGTAAAGGGTTAAAAAAGAAATCCGTTTTTTTTGAATTTGGAGATCAGCCCCTTGTTACTTTAGGTACAAATACCTTTGCTAATGACTATCTAAAATTTACTTCGTCTTATAATATTTTTTCTGATATGACTACAAAATATCCAAAAATTAATCGAGAAGATGTTATTAAAAGAGACCCTGATGTTATGTTAATAATTACAATGGGATTGGCAACAGAAAGAGAAGTTAATTATTGGAAACAGTTCAAAAATATGAAAGCTGTAAAAAATAACAGTATATTTGTTGTAGATTCTGATATAGTCTGCCGGCCTACACCTATGAGTTTTATAAAATCTTTAAAAGAAATTTTAAAAATTATTCATCCGGAAATAAATAAATAATGCTTAACTTTAAAAAGAAATATTATTTCATAATATTAGTAATTCTTCTTTTAGTTTCATTTTATGTTGGATTATTGCTTGGTAGTAGCAACCTCTCAATAAAAGAATCATTCTACTATCTATTTAATTCCTCTTCTGATGATATTACTGCTGATATTATATGGAAGATCAGAATTCCCCGTCTTATTCTCGGAATACTTGTAGGTTCGGGTCTTGCCGCCTGTGGTGCTGCATTTCAAGGGTTATTCAGAAACCCTTTAGCTGAGCCATACACATTGGGTATTTCTTCAGGTGCATCTCTGGGGGTTTCAATAAGTGTTATTTTAGGTTTTAGTGGTGTTTTTATACCCTTCTATGCTTTTATTGGCAGTTTTATCAGCGTATTTTTTGTTTACACGCTTGCATCAAGAAAAAATTTTTTAAATTCAACAGTAATTTTGTTAGGTGTAATAATTAGTTTCCTTTTTTCTTCAATCGTTTATTTAATATTTTCTTTAGCCAAGCCACAAGAAGTTCATAATATTATAATGTGGTTAATGGGTGATTTATCTTCAGCAAATAATTTAACAATAATTATTACTGCCATTCTTGTTATATTAGGCATTTTTACTCTAATATTTTTTTCTGAAGATCTAAATATACTTACATTAGGCGACGAAAAAGCCTTCAGCCTTGGAGTAAATCCAGAAAGAACAAAAAGAATATTATTTATTGCTTCCTCATTTATCACAGGTTCTTGTGTGGCTGCATCAGGTATAATTGGTTTCGTTGGCATTATTATTCCACATATCTCAAGAAAATTAATTGGCGTAAATCATAGATACTTAATTCCCTCTTCTGCTTTAATTGGAGCAATATTTTTAGTTTTATCAGATACAATAGCTCGAATAATAATAAAACCAATGGAGTTACCTGTTGGCGTTATTACTGGAATAATCGGAGGAGTATTTTTCTTATCATTACTATTAAAAACAGATTCGAGAGATTTTTAGATGGATATTTTAAACGTAAATAATATTTCTGTAAAAATAAATGAATTAAAAATATTAGATAATATTTCATTCAATGTTAAAAAGGGTGAAATATTGGGTATAATCGGTCCAAATGGCTCAGGTAAAACAACTTTATTTAAAACAATAAGCCGAATTCTAAAACCCGAAACAGGTAACATTTTTCTTTACAATAAGAATATAACAAGCTATTCGGAAAAGGAATTATCAAAACTAATATCAGTAATTCCTCAAATGATAAACGTACAATTCCCATTTACTGTAGAAGAATTTATACTAATGGGTAGATTCCCTCACTCCGGCAGATATGGATATTCAATAGATACAGATTATGAAATTGTGAACAATGTAATTAAAAATAATGGAATGGATAGTATTCGTCATAGAAGAATTAATGAGCTATCGGGTGGAGAAAAACAAAGAGTAATTATTGCACAGGGTTTTGCTCAACAAACGAATTTGATGTTATTAGACGAACCAACCTCGCACCTTGATATTTATTACCAAGTACAATTATTAAATCTTTTAGATAAATATAATAAAGAATGTGAACTAACAATCTTAATTATTTTACATGATTTAAATCTTGCAGCAAGTTATTGCGATAGGCTAATAATGATGAAGGAAGGTAAAATTTTCACTCAAGGCACAATCGAAGAAGTATTAACTTACCAGAATATTGAAGCAGTATATAACACACCTGTAATAGTAAAAGAAAATCCAATTATACACAAACCACATGTCATTCTCGTAACAAAAAATTTAAAGTAAAATTTTATTATTTTGTAACAATTACACTTTTCATTATCCCTTTTATTTAACTGATTATCAAACAATTACATTTTTAAAATTGAAAAAATACTTTGTCTTTATTTAACTATATATAATTACGATATTTACTTTTTTATATTTCTTTAAAAATATTATTTTTAGACTTGATAAAATAAATATCTTTTATTTCATTGTAGGTTAATTATTTGATCTATGAAATAATTTTTTTATTAGGATTATTATATGGCATTTTATGCTGATCTAAAAATTACACCCACTAATAAATCACAAAGTTTAGATTCATCATTAGTTGGCATCTCTCAGGAAAAACTCAACGAAAAAAGGTTAAAAATACTACTGGATATTAGTGCAGGATTGTTTGCTGCCAATAATTATACTGATATTGGTAACACAATTTTTTCTAACATTAGAAAATATGAAGTCGGTATGAATATGGCAGGAAAGCTTTCAGTTTATGATTGGGAAAAAGACGAATACTCAACTGTATATATAACAGATGCTCCTGCAGAGAAAAATACAATTTATTTAAGTAATAAAGAAAAACTATCTGATGTAAAGTTTTTCAGTAAATATGCGATAGAGCATAAAGAAACATTAGTCGTTCAAAATAGTCATTCTGAGTTTGCATTAAGTATTAGTCCAGACTTAAAAAATTTCAATGCACACTCTATGATATACGTTCCGATGTTTCACGAAGATAAGCTTATTGGCCTTTTCAGTTTAGGAAGATCTCCTGTAAATTCTATGGATGAAGATTTTGTTGACTTTCTTGAATCATTAGGCAACTATGTTTCCATAGCAATATTGAGATTTTTAAATGAAGAAAAAATTAAAGAAGCAGAAGAAACTTTAAGACAAAGAGAACAGCTTTTAAGAATGGCTATAGATTATAGTGCTGATTGGGAATACTGGATTAGTCCAAACAATGAACTTATTTATTCTTCCCCTTCATGTTTTAAAATATCTGGTTACACTCGAGAGGAGTTTAAAGAAGATCCAAATTTATTCATCAAAATTGTATACGAAGAAGATGTTGAAAAAGTAAAAACATATTTTTCCAAATCTACGGAAACAAAACTTGAATTCAGAATTATACATAAAAATGGTAATTTAATTTGGATTGATCACCACAGCCAACCCATCTTTGATGAAAAAGGAAATTATCTTGGTAAAAGAGGTAGCAATAGAGATATAACTGATAAAAAGAAAATTGAAGAAGAATTATTAGCAAGTCAAGAAAACCTAAAAAAAGCTAAAGAACTAGCTGAAATAGCAAATAAATCTAAAAGTGAATTTCTTGCTAATATGAGCCATGAAATCAGAACACCTATGAATGCTATTTTAGGTTTTAGCGAAATTCTTCTTTCACAAATTAAAGTTCCAAAATATGAAGAATACCTAAAAACAATTGTAAATAGTGGTAAAACTCTTCTTTCAATAATAAATGATATACTTGACCTTTCTAAAATTGAAGCCGGCAAAATGGAATTTAACTATGAACCGGTTAATATATCTGGCATACTTGAAGAGATTAAAATGATCTTTTCTCAAAAAGTTAAAGAAAAAAATCTAAAATTTATTCTTGATATTCAAGGTGCAGATAAAAGGGGTTATATTCTGGATGAAGTACGAATAAGACAGGTGATTTTAAATCTTGTTGGTAATGCTATCAAGTTCACAGAAAAAGGATACGTTCGAGTTGGACTCATAACCGAAGAACACAAAGAAGATCCAGAAAAAGTTAATTTAATTATCGAAGTGGAAGATACCGGTATAGGCGTTAGTGATGCTGAAAAAGAGAAAATATTTGGCGCTTTCATACAACAAAGCAATCAAAGTACAAAAAAATATGGCGGAACTGGTTTAGGGCTTGCAATATGTAAAAAGCTAGTTGAAAAAATGAACGGAACTATAACTCTTGAAAGCGAATTAGGTAAAGGCTCAAAATTTATTGTTAGAATTCCAAATCTTGATACTTTTGATCTTAAGAATTTTCAACTAGAAGCAATTTTACCAAGAGATTTAGATGTTGTTTTTGAACCATCAGAAATTTTAGTTGTTGATGACATAAAACACAACAGAGATCTAATAAAAGGTTATCTGGAAAATAATAATCTAATTATTCACGAAGCCACCAACGGAAGAGAGGCTTTAGATTTTTTGAAAAAAAACACTCCTGCCCTCATTTTGATGGATATATGGATGCCTGAGATGAATGGATATGATGCCACACAAATAATAAAAAAGAATCCGGATTTTAATACTATACCTGTAATAGCCTTCACGGCTTCAGCAATGAAAGAAACAGAGAAAAAAATTATTGAATTATTTGATGGCTACTTAAGGAAACCTATTAACAAAAAGGACTTATTCCAGGAATTAAGAAAATATTTGAAATTCCAGATAAGAAAGGTATCTAAAGAAAATCAACCCGAAGAATCAAATACAACAAAAGATAGCATAAAAACTCTTGAAGCAATCGAATATTTACCTCAATTAGTGAATATTCTTGAAAACGAATTTTTAAGAGAAGCTGAAAAGTTAAGTAATTCATTGGTGATAAGCAACTTAAAAGACTTTTTAGAAAAATTAAAAGTAGTTCATCAAAAGTACCCAGTACCACTTATGGCAGATTTTATTGAAGATATTTCAAAAAATATTGATAATTTTAAGATTGTTAAAGTAAAAAATTTAATTAAAGAATTTCCACTATTAGTTGAGCAATTAAAAAGTCGGAGTTTAAAAGATGAGTGATACCAAAGGTTTAATTCTTATTGTTGACGATACGGAACAAAATTTAGAGGTTCTTGGAAATTTATTAACAGAAAATAATTATGATTTAGCTATTGCTACAAATGGAATTGAAGCTATAGAATCTATTAATACCACTATTCCAGACTTGGTATTGCTTGACGTTATGATGCCTGAAATTGACGGTTTTGAAACTTGCAAACGAATTAAACAACAAGAAAGAACAAAAGATTTACCTATAATTTTTCTTACCGCAAAGGTTGAAACAGAAGATATTATTAGAGGCTTTCACGTTGGTGGTATAGATTACATTACTAAACCTTTTAGAAAAGAAGAACTGTTAGCTCGTGTAGATACTCATGTAAAATTAAGAAAAACTCAAAAAGCTTTAAAAGAATCTGAAGCAAAATTACGCAATCTTGTAACAAATTCTGAAGATGGAATAATTTTAATTTCAGAAGAAGGACGAATTTTAGAATGGAATCCAAAAATGGAAAAATTTACGGGTTTGTTCGAAATTGAAGTAAAAAATAACTTCTTCTGGGAAATATATTCCAAATTAGTATCTGAAGATAATAGTGACTTAAATGAAAATCAAATTAAAAATGATATTAAATACATTTCACAAACAGGTGAAATATCTAATAGATACAAAAATCAGGAAGTTGTTATCACAAGCATTGACGGCATTAAATGTATTACAGAATGTTCTTTCTTTTCTATTGAAACTGAAAATGGTTTTATGACTGGTGCAATCTTTAGAGATATTACAGTAAGAAAAAGAATACAGGAGGAAATCGAAAAAATACAGAGATTGGATTCAATCGGTATACTAGCAGGAGGCATTGCTCATAATTTTAATAATATTATGCAGGGTATAATCGGGAATATTGAACTAGCTATAGAAAAAATTGGTAAAGATGAAAAAATAAACGAATTACTTTTTAGCGCTTTAAAAAGTTTACCTAAAGCAAAAGAACTTACAAATGAACTAATAACCTTCGCAAAGAATAGCTTTATTAAAAAAAGTAAGGTCTCAGTTAATAACTTAGTTAAGTTATTAATCACCAATTATAATAACTATCCAAAAGTTGTATTTGATTATCAAGCAGAGAATAACCTCTGGTATATTAACGCAGATGATTTTCAATTGAAACAGGCAATTGAAAATATAATCCAGAATGCAATTGACTCGATGAAAAATATTGGCACAATTACAATTAAGACTAAAAACTTATCTGAAGATGATACAAGAAAAATCCCAATAATCATTCAAAAGGGTAATTATATATTGATATCAGTAAAAGATGAGGGAATTGGAATACCTAAAGAAAACTATAAACGGATATTTGATCCTTTCTTTACTACTTATAAACCAACTAAACGGGGACTTGGTCTTTCAATAGCACATTCAATTATAAGAAGACACGATGGGTATATTGATTTTACATCTGAAATAGGTATTGGTAGCACTTTCAATATATATCTACCTGTAATTGAAATGTAATATTGTATTAATGCTAAGATTTTTGATAAATTTTAATTCTTTCAAAATATATTTAATTCTGAATATATTTATTCTCATTTTAATTTCAATTTATCATCATTATTATTTTATCCTTTACAAATAATTAAAACTTTATGATATTATCTCATCTAAATTTTTTTAGGAGATAAAATGTACAATAAAGATGAATATCATCCCTCATTAATGGCTAATGAAGATGACATTCTAATAGCAAAATCATGGATAAACAAATATGAGTGGTATAAAGATATATTTGAAAAACAAAAAGAATATTTAACTAAATTTATTAAGAAAAAACCGATTTTCGTCTCCCCTGTAAAGCAAACATACCAATATAAAATGTATAATTGCCCCAAACACGATGTAGAATTATTATATGAAGAAGATTACCCCTTTGAACATCATTGCCCAATTGATAAAAATGAAGTTTTTACGGGTTACAAATATGATTCTGCCTGGTCAGGATGGTATAATAGAAAACTAGCTACTAATTTAGTATGGTTAGGATTGCTATACAATATCTATGGTAATGAAGAGTTCGCCGAAGCAGGTAAAGAAATTATATTACAATTTGCTAATTTATATTTACAATACCCTGTAGAAAATACCATTCTTGGACCTGCACATGTTTTCTTTGGAACATTATCAGAGTCATTTTGGGGTGTTGATATGGCTTATGGTTATGATTTGCTATATAATTATAAAGGGTTCACAAATGAAGAAAGGGATTTAATAAAAAATAAATTATTTTATCCATTAGCAGAAATCACGCAACA
>ENA-UOWE01005715-UOWE01005715.1-activated-sludge-metagenome-genome-assembly--contig:-NODE-5715-length-11222-cov-3.479896_pt1 | contig 11222 bp, 5 predicted proteins | sample MGYA00249841_ERZ761562 | MGnify/ENA primary metagenome ERZ761562 (study PRJEB28883, sample SAMN05720200) | activated sludge metagenome | isolation source: Anaerobic digester | place: Japan... | reverse complement strand
GGAGGAGAAAAACCGGGGATCTTTTTAGCAAAAATATTACCGAAGGAAAAGTAAAATTTTATGAAGAAATTAATTATTCTTACATTGTTAATATTACTATTATTTTCCTGTAAAACATTGAGTAAAGAAGAAATTTACAAAGGGCAAAAAGTTTTAAAAAATTATTAAGTTTAAATAAATTTTAAATTAACGAGGTAAAAAAGATGAAAAATGAAAAAAACAAATCGATAGGCATATGCCTTGGAGCGACTACGCTCTCTCTGGTAGAACTTACAAAAGATGGAGAAAACATTAGAATTGAGAATGTTATCGTAAAAGAACACGAAGGGAATCCCAAAGAATTACTCGCAAAGTATCTGAATGAATATTCTACCGATGGGAAATACATGGCACTTACGGGTAGAAAATTCCGCGAGATAATAAACATTCCGTCTATCACAGAACCTGAAGCCACAGAAATCGCGTACCAATTCTTAAACATGAAGGAAAAACATGACGCAATAGTTTCTGCCGGTGGTGAGACATTTATGGTTTATGAGATGGACAACAAAGGTAAGATATCGAGAGTTATTTCAGGTAACAAGTGTGCTTCAGGAACAGGCGAATTCTTCATGCAACAGATAAGAAGAATGAATGTAACAATCGATCAGGCAATTGATCTTTCAAAAAAATCAACCAATCCGCATGAACTTTCAGGGCGTTGTTCGGTTTTCTGTAAATCAGACTGTACCCATGCATTAAATAAAGGTGAAAGTATCGCCGATGTTGCCGCAGGACTTGCAAAAATGATAGCAAAAAAGATTGAAGAGCTATTGGTTAAAATTGATTCCAAGAGAGTTATGCTTGTTGGCGGAACAGCACAAAACGATGTTGTTGTTGATTATGTAAGAAAAAATCTTTCAATTGTAGATGTTCCGAAAGAAGCTCCCTATTTTGAGGCACTTGGTGCTGCAATCTGGGCTTTAAGAGTAAAACAGGATCAAATACCGGCAAAGGGTGATTATTATAAGGAAAAAAAATCTTCATTTGACTTTTTAAAACCGTTGTCAAACTATCTTGATATGGTTGATTTTAAAGAGATGCCCTATGGCGACCCGATGGAGAATGATGAATGTATCGTGGGTCTTGATGTCGGCTCTACGACGACAAAAGCAGTTTTATTTAGAGTTAAAGATGAAAAAATATTGAAATCAATATATCTAAGGACAAACGGCAATCCGATTGAAGCTTCAAGAAACTGTTATAAAGCACTTTTGACTCAACTTCAAGGTGTAAATGTAAACATCGTCGGACTTGGCGTTACGGGAAGCGGCAGATATATCTCAGGCCTTCATGCTGATACCGATGGCATTGTTAATGAGATAATCGCACATGCTAGAGCTGCGGCTCATTTCGATCCCGAAGTTGACACTATTTTTGAGATAGGCGGTCAGGATGCTAAGTATACATTCTTAACAAACTCTGTTGCATCTGACTACGCAATGAACGAGGCTTGCTCAGCAGGAACCGGAAGTTTCCTTGAAGAGTCTGCTTTTGAGACACTCGGCGTAAAGATGCAAGATATTTCTGATATTGCATTAAAGGCCAAAACTCCTCCAAACTTTTCCGACCAGTGTGCAGCGTTTATCTCTTCAGACATAAATACAGCAATGCAAGAAGGTATCACCAAAGATGATATTATCGCAGGGCTTGTTTATTCTATCTGTATAAATTATGTAAACCGTGTACGAGGTGAGAGACAAACAGGAAAAAAAGTTTTTATGCAGGGTGGGGTTTGTTATAACAAGTCTGTCCCTGTTGCAATGGCTGCACTTATTGGTAAAAAAATTATCGTCCCGCCTGAACCGGGACTTATGGGAGCCTATGGTGTTGCACTTGAGATCAAAAATATGCTTGAAATCGGACTTTTAGAAAAGAAGAGTTTTGATATGAAAGTACTTTCCGACAGAGAAGTTACTTATGGTAAAAACTTCAGATGTCAGGGGGTCGCAGAAAAGTGTGACAGAAAATGTGAAGTCGCAATGATACATATCGAAGGTAAAAAAATCCCTTTCGGCGGTGCGTGTAACAAATATTATAACTTAAAACATAACTTAAAATATGATATCGAAGAGTTAAATCATGTTGAAAAGCGAAAAGAGATGCTTTTTGAAAGATTCGCAAAGCCAAATCCAAATATCAAAGCCGATGCAAAAGTTGTCGGTTTAAACCGTTCATTTCAGATAAATACTTTATATCCTATGTTTTTTAACTTTTTTAATGAACTCGGATGTAAAGTTGTGATGCCGAATGAGGCAAAGCAAACCGGTATTGACAAAGGAATGACAAGTTTCTGTTTGTCAGGCCAAATATCTCTCGGAATGTTTGAAGACCTTCTCAATAAAAAACCTGATTATATATTCTTACCGCAAATTATGGAGATGCATGTTTCCGAGCAGGAGGAATACAGAAAAGAGTATCAGACGGTTTGTATGTTTGTGCAGGGCGAACCGTTTTATCAGAAAGCTACATTCTTAAAAAATCACCCTAACCCTCCAAAGATGATAACTCCGGCTCTCAACTTTATGCGGGGGTTTGATACCGAGATGGAAACATTTGCAAAGGTTGCAGAGGAAATCGGTTTTTCAAAGGAAGAGGGAAGACGAGCGTACAAAGTAGCATTTCAGAAGCAAGAGGATTTCTTTAATGCAATGAAGGAGGAAGGTAAACGAATCTTAGAACGACTCGAAAAAGATAAGAGTAAAATCGCTGTTGTTTTATTTGGCCGTCCTTACAACGCTTTTGCCGATGAGACAAATAAGGGTGTGCCATTTAAGTTTGCATCTCGAGGGATTGAGATTATTCCATACGACTTTTTACCTTACGAGAATGAGGAAAATTATAAGGGAACTTATTGGGAGATGGGGCAGCGTATTATAAAGGCGGCTCGAATTGTCGAACGACATCCGCAACTTTTTGGCACCTATTTGACAAACTTTTTGTGTGCTTTAGACAGTATGATGGTTCCGCACTTCAGAGATGTTATGGGAACAAAACCATCGTTGACCATAGAGGTTGACGGACACACAGCTGATGCCGGTGTCAATACCCGTATCGAAGCATTTATGGATGTCGTTAAAAATTATCTAAAAATTAAAGATAAATTTAAAGTTGTTCACGAAGAATTTGTTATGGCAAAGACTGAAATTAACCAAACGGGTCAAGTTTGCTTTGTTGATTCTTCAGGAGAAAAATATTCTTTTAAAGATAAAAATGTAAAGGTAGTTGTTCCGTCGATGGGAGATCTCTTTAATTTAGGCTCTTCTGCCGTTTTAAGAAGAATGGGTTGGAACGCCGAAGCACTTCCTGTTTGCGATAGAGAAGCATTAGACCTCGGGCGATCTGTAACCACAAGTAAAGAGTGTCTACCGATTATAAATATCATTGGTGAGGTTTTAAAGTACCTAAAATATAGAAAAAATCCTAATGAGAAACTGGCAATATTCCTAGTAGCTGCAGGTGGTTGTTGCAGGGTAGGTCAATATGCGATATTGATGAAAACTGTTATCGAAAAACTGAAATTAAAAGATGTTACTATAATTACCCTTGAGAATGACAGCGGTTACGCAGGACTTGGGGTTGATTTTAAACTTAATGCAGCAAAGATTGTCTATGTCGGCGATGTAATGGATGATATTCGTTCTGTTATAAAGGCAATGGCAGTTGATAAAATTGAAGGAATGAGAATATTCGATAATGAGTTTGCAAAAATCTGTTCTGCGATGGATGGCACTTCAAAGGTTGCTTTCTGGAAACAGGTAAAACTCTCGGCAAAGGAGTTGTCAAAAATAAAACTTATCCGACCAATCAGTGAAGCAAAATATGTAGGCGTTGTGGGTGAAATATTTGTTCGAAGAGATCATTTCTCACTTATGGGAATACCTGAACGCCTTGCAAAAAATGGTTTTGTAATGCTTGACGCTCATGTTACAGAATGGACAAGGTATGTTGATTTTTTACAAGATATTAAGATGTTTGAGACAAAAACAAACTTTATCGGAAATATCGAACAGTTTATTGCTAAAATCATTCAGGACAAAATTGAGAAAAAGGTAAAAAGAATATTTGCTACCACCGGCCTTTATGAGTATGAAATAATTGACATCAAAAAATATATGAAACATTCTACCCATCTATTTCCTCTGACTCTTACGGGAGAACCCGGACTTTCGACAGGGGCGAGTATGTATCATCTTGTTGATAAATATTGCGGTGTTATAAATGTAGGTCCGTTTGGCTGTATGAATAGCAGAATGACAGAAGCCGTAACAACAGCCGACATGAACATCGAGGGAAAAGAGACTGCAAGTAAAGTCGCAGGTTTTGACAAAGATTATTTCGACATAAAAGAGAATATTGATGTCTTGCCATTCCTAAGTATCGAATGTGACGGTAATCCGTTCTCTCAGATACTTGAAGCCCGATTTGAAACCTTTATGCTTCAATCACAACGACTTTACGATGAGATGATGAAAAGACGGAAATAATAATAATAATTCAACCGACGACTTTAGTCGTCGGTTGAATTATTTGAGGTTAATATTCTCCTAACTTAGGATCAACAAATTTATCCGGCGGAAAGTCGCTAAAAAACTTAGATAATGGATATGTTTGCCATTCGAGATTTCCAGGAATGCTTTAATCAAAATCCTTTTCTACAATGGTTTTAATTTTATTAGTTCCGTAGAACTATAACCATAATCTATTAATACCCAAACAAATCCATTATCCCAAAGAATATCATGAACAGGATAATAAATATTTAAATAATTTAATATTATTATACTATTTTTCTTAGAATCAAGATATTCTATAGATACCACATAATTAACTTCGCTGTTATTTCTTATTGTGTAACTTGACAATAAAATATTATCATCAAAGTCTATAGCAAAGTATTCAGAATTTCCGTAAATATCATAACTAACATCATTATATGAAAATTTACTAAAATAGAAATTTTTATCAGAATCAAAATTTTCCAATTTTTTTACAGATGATGAAATACCGTCTATATATTCTTCAAAACTGTAGAAATGGTAAGTAAATGATAAAAAAGAATTAGTGTTTTCAAAATAATCCAAATCTGAAAAATATATCATATCACTTGAGTTTTCAAAATTTATAAATTTATTTAGAGTAAAATCATCATTAAACTTCATTATATACTTTTTTGACCTATTAACCCTGTTTTTATCTAAAAATATTTCATTCACTTGAATATAAATATGTTTATCTCGAATACAAATACCAGTTGTATCTGAATTTGAGAAAGTATTAATTTCATTTATTGTCTTTTGCTCAACCAATTTAAAATCTGCGTCAATAACATAAATATTAGGGCATAATACAATATAAAAATTATTATTTTTTTTATCCATTTTTTTTTGTTTCCCTATTGAATTAATTCCTATTAATTTAGTTATGTCATGCCTTTCAACAATTTCAGCTCCAGCTTTTTTTGAATCCTTCTTTGCGCTTAAACAATCTAAAGATAAAATAGTAAATCCAATAAATATATATAAAAACATTTGAAACATCTTTTTCACAATTTTATCCTCCTTATTTTGGATCAACAAATTTATTCGGCGGAAAGTCGCTAAAAAACTGAGATAATGGATATGTTTTCCATTCGAGGTTTTCAGGAATACTCAAATTTTCCGGCAGAACCAAACTAAGTTTTTTCTTCATAAATTGAACCGCCGACCAGAGCGAAGGTAATCCTGATCGAACTCATACGGCTTTGTTAGTTTTCCTTGACCGCTTGATAAAAGAAAAAAAAACGACACGGATGCCGCATTATCCAATAGCACATCTTTTCATATCCTACCCGAAAAGGAAATTATACTGCATAATAGTGCCTCTTAAATTTATTTTTATTTGCGGGGTTATCGCCCAACCCCGCAAAAGTTAAATAGATAGATAGTTAAAAAGACCGAATAGCCCGAACCCGTAGGGTGTTGGTCTTATTCCAGGAGGCCTGACTGCCATCGCTAAAGTCCTGGTTCCAAATGAGTACACTATCTTTCTCGGACGACGACCAATAGCTGGGGGAATCGGCAAACCCGCCAATGGTCGTTTTATTTGCATAAAGTATATACAGTTCATCTTTTGATGGCAGATACCAGTCGGAGTAAACGCCGGTTCCTGTATCAGGATTTGTATAGTCATCGCATAATTTCGCAGCATAACTGCCTTCCCCCTGAGCATCCACTATTTTGGTAGTGTTCTCCTGTCCTTTACCCAATACTGTACCTGTTCCGATTGATATAGAAGTTCCATTGTACCATTGTATTCCGGTGCTTAAGTCTGTCGTGGATGCGATAAGCCCATGAAAATCACCGGATATATAGCCGGGATCTCCGGATTGAAGAATGTAGGCAATTTTGCCGCCTTGATAAGCCATGCCAACAACTAGCAATCGATACACCACCGCTGTCTTAGGTGAGCCGCTTATGGTAAATCCACTCGGACTTGCTATCGCAACCGATACTGTTTCTCCATTGCCAACCGTTATTGCGGAAATAGCAAGGCTTCTTGTTGTACCTGTGCCTGATAATGCACCCTTTGTGGCACCCGTTACCGTGATGTCGCTTGCCGCTAAAGTGGTCGGATCAACACTAAAGGTCAGAGTCAAGCCCGTTGAGTCGGCCGTGCCTGATGTCCCACCGGGGTTTGAACGGCACTAACAAAAGTTACAGGTGTTGGTGCAACTGTAGTTTTTGTCATCTTTTTTCTCCTAAATTAATTTAATTTTATTTAAAAAACAGAATTTTAAAACTAATCCTGTTTTAGTCGCTTCCCCATAATTCTATTATAATTCATTTTATTAGATTTACAATACTTTTACTGACCTTTTAGAAAATTTTCTCATATATAAAATATGAATGAAGCATCCGAATCATAGAAAATAAAAATAAAATTATACTATTTCCTTTACAATGGGATCTACCTCATTATCTTTACCATACATTTGTAGAGAAGCGGCTCTGCATCCTCCAAGACATTTAGTATATTTTTCACAGTTTAAACAAAATTTGGGGATTTTTCTATTCCATTCCAAAACTATAGTTGATTTTAACAAATCGGCGATATTTGATTCAAAAATATTTCCTATGACTATCGGGGAGTGATTACATATTCTTAAATCTCCATTATGATGAAGCGTAAGAGGCATTTCTAACGGATTAGTTGAACAAAATCCAAAATCGATAAATCTAAAGTCCAAAGGATCTAAAATACAAATCGGGGTACAAACATTTGATGAAATATTAAGTTTGTAATCCCTTGATACATTATTTGCAACATTATAACTCTCTATAAGTTCATTTTTATTTAACCAAAGATTAGATTTGTTTTGCAAACCGCTTCCGCCTATATTAAAACGATTTAACATAATCCTTTTTAGACCAAGATTATATAGAAAAATAAGAGTTTCTTTAAGATTCTTATAATTAATTTTTGTTAAGATAATAACCGGAACCACATCAAGCCCAAGATTAATTAATTCTTTTATACTATTTAATGATTTTTCACCTGAACCCTGTATTTGAGTCATTCTGTCATGTTCATAATATTTGTTAGAATGAAACGGTAGTTCAAATAGAGAGACTCCTAATTCTTTTAAAATATTGTATGAATTCTTATCCGATGCATTACCGTTTGTAATTATGACAACATTAATTCTTTTCATTCTTAAATACAATACTATTTCCAAAAATCTTTCTGTTAAAAAAGGTTCGCCTCCCGATAAAGTTATAGTATCTATTTCAACTTGGGATAAAAGTTTTACTAAAGTTTTTTTTACTTTCTCATATTTATTGGGGTAATTATTATTATCGATTAATTTAGAATCTGCATCTTTTTTCCAAATATTGTAGCAATATAAACAATTAAGGTTGCACTCTCTTGTTATTTCAAACACGATATTTGATAATCTTATTTTTTTCATTCGGACTATTTCTCAATAATTAATGGCATAGAGATATAGTCATATCCTTTATCATCCGTTATTATCAGAAAGTATTTATCAGGATTTATTTTTTTATCTATCTCAACCGTAAAAAAACTTAGCGCCGAATCATTCTTATCTGTTGTAATATCTGTAATATCTTTTTGGTAAATAATATCTTCTTTATTATCATATGATGCATCTTTTATTATCCGACTTATTCTATATGTAAAATTCTCTCGTTTGTATTCATATTTAATATTAAATAATATGATATTTTTTTCGGATAAATTTAATTTATAATTATTTTCGATATCAGGGCTTAGATCATTCGTATAGATGTAATTTCTGGCAGGAGCTACATCATAACAGGTGACTTTCCCTGTAAAACATCTTGACCCGGATATAACAGTTGTCAGTGAAATAATTAATGCTCCGATTTGAAGTTTCTTCCTTAATAAAAAATTATTACCTTTTCTTAAAAACAATAGAAAAGTTATGATCAAAAAAAATAGAGAAATAAAAAACAAAATGATAATTAAAAATATTCTTTTCATATTCACGTTCTCCATAAACTTTTCTACTGTTTATTAATCTGTTGTTGCAATTAAATGTTAATAAACCCTAAACCTTCCCGAATTTTAGGACAAACCCATCGAGAGGGAAACCTTTTAAACTACTCGCTTTGACATCTAATTTTTTTTCTTTTTCTGTAGAACTTATTTTATTCAAATTAACTTCACCGATACCAAAAGTTTGTTTAAAGATATTTACAAGAGCAAAATCATCTTTGTCAAAAACCGAACTATTTTTATATAACTCATTTTTTGAATTTAAAAATGTTCCTTTTGTCTGTAAAGAGATAGGAAGTTTAAAACTATAAACCTCTTTACCATTTTCGGTTAAAACTACCGATAATAATTTTTTATCGTCAAATTTGGTTTGAATGTAAATTTTTTTACTATTCTCTTTCGGTAAAATATTTGCATCATAAAATGAGTAGAGATTTCTACCTTCAGAAAATAGAGTTGTCTTTAAGTCAGACGATTTTTCTGCAAGATAGTTATAAAGATTTAGAGATGCATTCTCACCGTAAATAGTATCAAAGTCTACAGGATTTATGAGAAGAATAACTTTCTTAAAACTGTTTAAATTCTCTTTCTCTATATCTTTTTGAGTTTTTACAAGAGTTGAACCAAGATTTCTAACTCTGATTGTAGACTCTTTATTTAACTGAATTATCTTTGTATCGTTTTTCATGGTGATATTGAGTTTATTAATCGCTATAGGATTAATTTTTTCAAGATTACCGCTTACGATTACAAGAGTATTCTCACTTATATCGTTTGTAAAAAAATCCATCGCCGGTAACGTCTTGTTATCAGCAAATGCAATCCATAAAGAACTCTGACTGTAATAATTTGCAAGCGACCAGTTGTTTTTACCGGCAACTATTTTTAATGCCTCGTAATCCTCTGCAGAAAGCGAAACGGAAGGATATACCGTTGCATCTTTAAAGTTTGCAAGAATATTCTTATCAACAGAAGTAAAATCCATATCTATTGAAGGAATATTAAACTTACCCTTTTTACAAAGATAACCCATTCTTTCATTTACTTCGTAAATTGAGTCCGTCAAACTCTCAACTTTTGTAGGACACGCAATACTACAATGATAACAGTTAGTCTCTGTAATACGCCCCTTAACTGCAACTTTTTTCTTGTCAGGAGTTTTTGGAACTATTGCACCAACCGGACAACCTGAAATACAAGTCCCACAAGAGACACAGTCAGAATCGGCAAGCGGTATATTAAACGAAGGATTAACAATCGTATCAAAACCTCGTTTTACATAACCATAAACCCCTACCCCAACCTTTTCATCACAAAGACGAATACATCTGCCGCAAAGGATACATTTTGACGGCTCTCTAAAAATAAACGGATGCCCGTCATCGTTTTTAAATACATTCATACTTCCGGAATAGTTTGTCTCATCGGCGTTATAGTCATCAGCATATTTTTTCAGCAGACATTGATGAACATCCATACAACCACATTCCATACATCGAGCAGCCTCTTTTGCTGCCTGCGACTCGGGAAATACGCTCTCTATCTCGTTAAAGTTAGTCTTTCTCTTTTCGGGAGATAAAACCGCTATCCGTTCTCTTTTTTCTTTTTTAAACTCTTTAAAGAATGAGTGCTCTATGCTCTTCAAATCTTCTCTTACACTAAAAAATTCTTCTTTAACTTCAAGTTTAACTCCGGTAATATATTTTAGAGCCGATAAAGCCGCCTTTTTACCCGAACCGAGTGCTTCGACTACAGTTGCTGCACCTGTAGCAAAGTCTCCCGCAACAAATAAATCAGGGATTTCTGTCTGGAATGTTCCCTTCGTATATGATAACCTCTTCCCGTCTTTAACAAGTATCTGTTTATCTGCTCCGAGTATATTGTAATCCGGTCCTTGACCTATTGCGGCGATGATAAAATCATAATCTTCAGAAAATTCACTTCCGGTAATAGGCATAGGAGTTCTTCTTCCTGTTACATCAGGGTCTCCAAGTTTCATCTTTTGACAGATAAGCCCTTTTACCTTTCCATTAGAATGTTTTACGATCTCAAGAGGTGCAGTTAATAGCTGAAATTTAATCCCCTCTTCTTCCGCCTCGTGGATTTCTACTTCGTTTGCAGGCATCTCCTCTTTGGTTCTTCTATATATCATGGTAACCTCTTTTGCACCAAGGCGTAAAGCGGTTCTTGCACAGTCAAATGCAGTATTTCCGCCGCCTACAATGGCTACTTTACCATATATATTCGTCTCTTCTTTAAGAGCAAACTTTTCAAGGAATTTTATACCGTTTAATACATTTTCTGCCTCTTCGTTTGGAATACCGAGTTTACTTGCTTTCCATGCACCCATTGCAAGAATAATAGCATCAAAACCATCTTTTTTAAGAGACTCTGCAGTAATATCTACACCATATATTTTATTAAAATGAACTTTCATTCCCAAACTTGTGATAATCTCAACCTCTTTTGCAAGAACATCCTTTGGCAATCTGTATTGAGGTATTCCAAAAAATAGCATACCACCGAGAATATTCTTTGCCTCAAAAATTTCTACATCCACTCCCTCTTGAACAAGATAATATGCTGCAGAAAGTCCGGCAGGTCCTCCACCGACAATAGCGACTTTTTTACCAATCTTTGATTTAAGCTCCGGCTTATAA
>ENA-UOWE01005714-UOWE01005714.1-activated-sludge-metagenome-genome-assembly--contig:-NODE-5714-length-11222-cov-22.045491_pt1 | contig 11222 bp, 8 predicted proteins | sample MGYA00249841_ERZ761562 | MGnify/ENA primary metagenome ERZ761562 (study PRJEB28883, sample SAMN05720200) | activated sludge metagenome | isolation source: Anaerobic digester | place: Japan... | reverse complement strand
GACGCCGGATCAACCATACAGCCCAAACAAAGGCCAGCGCTGTATGGCGCTTAACATTTCAAGCATAGCCGAACCCGCGAAGTGGGTTGCCGAGCGCCCCGCCAGCAAGGCGCGTTTTAACTTCCCCAAAACCGCACCGCAGCTGGCGGGATAAGCGCGAGGCCGAGCACCGCAGCGAGCCTTAGCGAGCGAGGAGCGGAGCGGTTATGCTTTGTTAGGCGCAGTGACAGCTTTTATGACTTAACAATACTTCTAATAATCCAACCTTCAAAACTTTGGAATAATATAAATTCATACTTAACATTATCTTGAATAATTTTGAATATAAACCCACGCAAGTTTCCTTTAGAGCCTTTTCCATCAAGAGTTAACACTTCTTTATCAATATTTTTGGAATTTAGTGACGTGATGCCATTTTTATTGTTGAAGAATATTTCATTTACATTTTTGTTTGTTTTGATAAAGTTTATAAGTGATGCATTAGGTTTATAAGTTTTATTATTCCAATGAAGTTCAAAATCTGGTGAAAGATAAGATGCTATTTGGTAATATTTTTTACTTTTTACCGACTCCAAAAATCTATCTAATACATAAATATCTTTGGGATTACTTTGTATTGGTCCATTAAATTGAAGCTTAATGCTAGAAACTTTATTTTTGTTAATTTCAATACTAAAATTTCCTTTAGTAAGATATGAATAATATACAATATCTTTCATTACTTTTTTTGTTATTTCATCAATAGAATTTTTAATGCTATCTGGTTTTCCAAAAATTAAAATTACTTTATTGCTAGAATCTCCCAAGCTCAAACCATCCAAACCAAATTCAGCTGGATTCTCAGATCCCTCAATCTGAATCGACCAAATTACATTCGGATTTGTATTGTCTGTCTCAAGAATTAAATAATGATTTTTATGTTTATAAATATAAGCTATAAATCCGTCTGGAAATTTGTGAATTTTATATGGATTCCCTAATTCCTTTTGCACAGAAGCAATATTTTGTCCTATTTTATAACCATATAGGACAAATTTTTTCTCAGCATATAATGGTAACATGAAAATATTAAACAAAATAATTAGAAAGATAGATTTGAATATGTTTTTCATTAAATACTCCTTAATATTTTTATAATGCTGTCATTGCGCCTAACATTTCAAGCATAGCCGAACCCGCGAAGCGGGTTGCCGAGCGCCCCGCCAGCAAGGCGTGTTATAACCTCCCCAAAACCGCGCCGCAGCTGGCGGGATAAGCGCGAGGCCGAGCACCGCAGCGAGCCTTAGCGAGCGAGGAGCGGAGCGGTTATGCTTTGTTATACGCAGTACGGCGCCTCACTTACCGGTGCCGCTGCCAGGACGGCAGCGGCAAACCACTATTAAATATATTCACTCTAATTAATATTTTATATTTTTTCTATTAATAAATTCCTAATTATTGCTTTCTCTTGATTATCATTTCTAAAACCAATTGAGCCGTACTCAAGATTAATTGAAAATGGAATCTGTATCATATGAGCTTGGTCTTCTTTGGTGCCAAATTTAAACAGCATAGAACCTTCGGGTATTTTCCATTCTCGTTCAAATAAGGGTTTATCTGGATAAATTAGTTTTGTAACAATATTGTCTTGTGTACAATCGATCTGACATTTATACCATTTATCCAAAGATAATTGATTTTCAAATACTAAGTTAACATCTAGAGGCTCCCACCAGTTCCATGCACCATTTATTCGAATATGGGGCTTTATGCCGTCTTGTCTAATTTGTAACATTACGTAATTTGATAGATTTACAGCTCTTATTATTATGCCTAATGTGTCTTTAATAATCTTGAATTCTAATGATACTCGGTAATCGCTCCAGTCTAAGCATTTTGAATAAATAAATCCAGATGAAGCATTTGTAATTATGAAACACTCATATTTTCTATCAAACTCAAAATTTCCTTTGCCTATCCAATCATCTTTTTCTGCGCGTTTAGATAAAGATATAAAGTAGAATTGCTTTTCTCTAGACCTCAAGAATATAATTATTAAAGTAGAAGTAAGTACGATGACACCTTTTAAAATACTTAACACGTTAGGCTTTTCATCAAATATATTTATAAATTCTGAAAACCATAATATAGTGATAGTTGATAAAAATGTAATTAATTCAAATTTATATTTTTTTAAAAAGTACTTTAACTTGAGCAAATTAATATTATCCACAAAGATACCTCTTTAAAAAGTATTTTAATCAGATCACGGCCGGCAGGAAGCCGGACCCAACATAAAGGCCAACAAAAAGCCTGCGCCGTATTGCGTATAACGTTCCCGGCGTATGCGACGTTTTTGCCGTAGCGCAGCGGAGGTGAAAATGTGCCGGAGCGCCCGTCTTCATATTTTGGGCGCGGAGGCCGAGGAGCGCAGCGACGAAGCGCATGACGCCGTGTTGTGCGAAGGACTTTGCCCCCCCATAATAGCAACCAGATGCCGAGGCCAGGACGGCCGAGGCAAATAACCAAGTGTTATTTCTCTTTGACAAGTAAATCTTGTGGTTCAATTATATATCCAATTTCAGATAAACGCTTTATAGGATTTGAAATGATCTTAGGACCTACTGCTTGTTTACGCATAACATCTACATTAGTATAAATATATAGATAGTAGTTATCATTTTTAATAGTAGCAACAGATTGTTCGTTTTTTGACCAATAAAAATATATGTAATCCTTTTCAGTTCCTTTAACTTCAATAAAAATTGGATTAATATAATCTTGACCACTTCCTAAAAATGAAGTAATATCATAACCAGCAGAAAAATCAATTTTACTAATAATTTGAACGAGATTGGATAGTTCTGGATGACCGGAATCAATAAGTCGTTGCTTTTCATATTCATAAGCAATATCTTCTGTGATATCACCAATCAATTTATTAATTGGACTTTCAACAATTACATTATTACTTATTTTTCTAATCGAAAGCAAAAGATTATTTAATAGACCAATATAATCATTGCGAATGATTACCTTGTCATCTTTATAATAAATAAATCCAACTCTATGTAATATTAGTAAACATTTAATATCCGTTGATGAAGTAAATTGGTTCTTATTGCATATAAATGAGTTATATTCAGTATCTGGATAAAATTTTATAATAAACTCATTGATATTTAAATTACTAATTTCTAAATTCAGGTATATATATTTTAACATATATTCTTTAACTGAGTCAGTGATAGTTGGCTTTAAATACGAGTGCATTTTTGCTAATTTCTTACCTATATTTGTAATATGATAATATTTGTTCTTGATTTCAATGAGACCAAGATCAACAGCTTCTTTTAATATTTTACTGGAATTGAAAAATGAATCTATCGATAGCGAGTTTGTAATTAAAGATGACAAGTCGGAAAGTAATATTTTATTTACTTTAAGTACATGAAAAATAGTACAAGTATTGGCAATTTCATCAGGTTTTATTATCATAGGTAAACAATTCTTTGATATGCTTTTCAACTAATTCATAATCAATAATTTCCTCATCACCAAGATCGTCGTCCCAATAACCAGGTATTTTACCAGGAAGATCGCCTTCGATAATATCCTTCATCGTTTCAATCTTTGACAAAAGTCTTTCATGAATAACTTCATCGATTGAGTTTCTTGCAATTAGTATATAGTAATTAATAATTGTTTCTGGTTTAAGGCCAAGTCTGTGAATGCGATCTAGTGATTGAAGGTAATGAGCACAATTAAAGGATCGGTCTAAGTAAATTGCATCGTGACAGGTGTAATGCAGTGAAATTGATTCAGCGCATGCAGCTGGATTTGCAATCATTAGCAGGCAATCTTTATCATTTTTAAATTTATTAATTAAGTGTTCTCTATTTATTTCATCTTTCTCTGATTGGTATGGTATCCCTCCATATACAACAACTGGATTATAATTTTTAAAATAATCTCCTAAAGTGGTTAAATTGTGGATGAATGTTGACCAAATCAATGTCTTTCTTCCATTGTTGATTATACTAGATACAATTTCATTTATTATATTAAATTTTGATGGAATTTCATATTTATAATAATGATCAATTATCTTTGATAATGAAGTATCATATGAATCAAGTGGTGGTATTGAAAATTCTTCACAATTTTGTTTCAATAATCCAGGATTACTAGCAACTTGAAGTAGTCTAATCGCCCTCGCTTTTCTAAATTGTCTAAGTATCGACTTATCTTCAATTTTCTCAGTTAATTCAGTTAGATATTTTTTTGAAATGCCTAGATAAATCCTTTGCTGCAGCGGAGATAATTCACAATTTATTATATTGAATTTAGGAGTGGGTAGATTTAATTCTCTTTTTGTAATTCTGAAAAATAGTGGAGAAATGTTCTCTTTGATTTTTTCTTTTACTGTATTTGTATTCGTTTTTTGAATTGAGACTAGAAATGATGCAACCTTGCCAAGAGGTAATTGAGTAGGCCAAAGAAACGTAAACTGTGACCAAAGATCTGAAAATCCATTAGGCATTGGTGTTCCAGTAAGAATAACACGTCTCGTTGCATATTTAGATATTTCCAATACTCTATCAGAGATTTTTCCTCCTTGAGGTTTTTTAATATAATGAGATTCATCCAATATCAATAAGAAGTTTCGTTTTGAGAGTATTTGTTTTATTTCTTTGTAATCATAGATAATACTCTGATATGAAGTTAAAAACATTTCAAATTTATTAGATATTAGATAAATATGATGTCTTTGATTTTTTGTGTGGCCAGATATTCTGATATTGTTAGGAGATTTACCAAAACATTCGATATACTCTTTTTCCCACGGTTCAAAACTACTTACAGGTCCTATAATAAAAATAGAATCAACAACATTGGTTTCTTTTAAATAATTATAGTATGCAAAAGCAATTGTTGTCTTACCGCTTCCTGGAACAGAAAAATTTGCACCATTCTTAATACTAATAAGATGATTGATTGCTTTCAATTGATAATCTTTAGGGATACGAATGAATGACTTTTTCAGAAATGAAAATATTTCCTCCTTTTTTTCATCAGATAATGATAATTTAGCGGAAAGGCCTACTTTCAATAAATTTGTATATTCATCTTTCTTTCTTGCAATATCGTCGATTAATTCTTTAATTTTACTATCAATAGTAAATTTAATGTCATATTTATTTAAGTAAGATATCAGATTATCAATTTGTAATTCATCGTCTCTATTTAAAGGAATCTCCCAAATATTATTTACGCCATCGAAATGGCCATTGAATGAACTTTTGAAATAAATCTTATGTAATGGTTTGTTTAATTTATTTTCAGAAGAAGAAGTACTATTCTTAATAATAATAAAATTGCCATGTATTAATAGTTCTATCAATGTAGAAGACATGAAAGTTATATTTATTAATTGCTTTTATGAATTAGTTTTCGTAATTCGTTAGTAACTGAAATGATATCTTTTAAAACAATATCAATCTCCGGATCAGAAATCATTTTCTTATCTTGTGGAATGCCTCTCAAGTGTTTTAATGCTTTCTTGGCAAGAGCCAATGGTTCATCCTCTGATTTTTTTATTTGCTCTTGTTCTTTAGCATCTTGAAAATATTCTTTTAATGAACCTCTATTGTGTTCAATCCAAATTTCTTCTTCTTGCATATCTCTTTGTTCAATTTCTGTGGGGTTGACATTCTCAACAGCAACATCTTCATCATAATCATTTTCATTATCATTTGATATTTCCGAAGTGTTTTTCAACCCATATTTTTCTTTTAAATCATCAGAGATTTCAGAAGCAATATTGATTGATTTTTTTAATTCAATCCAGGCATTATGAATTAAAAATAGGTCTCTTAGTTCTCGTATTCTTAAATGTGGAAATCTACTTCGAATATAATAAAATCCTACTAATTTTAATTCGTTAATATCGCTATCTTCTGGAGTCCAATCTCTTTTAACTCGACCTTTAGGATTACTAGTCCAGTTTAAAATATTTTGTAAATTGATAAAATGTTCATTGAGGTTTTTAACTAAATAATACTTCCCTGATTTATTCAAGAAGTCGTTAAGATATTCATCTATTAATTCTAATCGTTTTAAATCATCTTCAATTTTTTTCTCTGTAACACCATATATTCGATTTGCCATTACATGGCTTTTCAACCCGGCATCGATACCCTCTTTGAGTTTTAATAAATGATTTATTGGACTATAATCAAGCTGTTGTGGGGCTGATAATTGAATACCTGCTTCGATAAGCCATAATTCTGCTTTTGTAATGTGTGATGGTAAAACGTGAACCTCTAAATATTTATATTTATCATTACCAGTTTCATTATACAGTTTATGAAATATTGCTTTTCTTCGATTTCCATTAATTACAATGCCATCACAAGTAACAATACCTGGATACAATTGAGAATTCTTAATCAAATCTTCAGCGATCTTTTCATTTTCTTCTGGTCTAATGTTTAGCAACATTTCTAAAAGATATTTATTGTCTTCTTTTTCCCAGTGATTAAGCAATCTTCCTAATTCTGCTTCTTTCTCTATTACCTCGGATTTTATTCGACCATTTGCTTTATTAAATGCTAATTCTTCAATATCAATTCTATATATGGGTTTTGAACTACTTGTACCTTTTATTATAATTTTAGCATGGGGTAACTTATCTTGGCCACCAGCATCAGTTTCTTGCTTGTGCATTATTTCTTTAATTATCTCATGTCGAGTACGTTCATAAGGTATTGAGGTTGTCATGGAATTACCTTGATTATCTCTCGGGATTTAGCTTTTTATATTTTTTTTCTTTTTGACTCAATCTAATTGGTATTCTTCCACTTTCAAATGCCTTTACATATTGAGAATTTTTCCATAATACTTCTTTCCTCGAATACTTTTTACCTGTTGTATCACCGGTTTGTGTGTTAATTACAACCTTAGTCCAACCATTTTTTGAAGATAAATATTCATTATAAAGCTCATTGTCATAACTACTAACAAGCAACATGCATTTTGATTTTAGACAAAGATTTAGCAAGTCAATATGAAAAGATTCTTCAATGGAATCATGATTATATCTGTGCATACGATCGATTGGATAGGGTGGGTCCATATAGAAAAGGGTCGCTGGTCGATTATAAAACATTTCAAGCAATTCTCTTGCATCACGATTTTCAACTCTCACACTTTTAATTCGTTCAACGACTAATTTCAACCGTTCTGGCAAATTGTTCCAGCGACTTACTCGTGCTTCTTTACCATCTCTTGAATAGGATTGTGAATATGAAAAGCCAGCGCTTGTTTCTCCGAATGCACCATTAACAGTCATCATTGTTGCAACTAAGAATTTTCGAGCTTTTTCTAGTGGAATATCTGATTTACAAGCATTATATGCATTAAAATATTCTGCACGCGCATAGGGGGTTAGCCTAATAGCGTTTATTAATTCCTCTGAATTGTTTCTTAATTGTTCAAATAAGTTTATAATTTGATCATCAATATCATTAATTATTTCAATTGGAGAAGGGGCTTTTGACACAGTAAGGGCAGCGGAACCACAAAATGCTTCAACCCAAGCATAGTGGGGAGGTAAGCTTTCTATTATTTTTGAAGCAATTTTATACTTTGCACCGTAATATCCGAATGGAGGTTTCATTTGAATTATATCACCATACACTATTTTTCAATATATATGAGACATATTGTTTATAATTGTCAAGTAGTAAATTGTTGATGAAATTACAATAAGATAGAGCCGGCCACGGACGGCCGGCGCTCTTCCCACAAAAGAGGGGGGGGAAAGTCTTTCGCACAACGTTCCCGGGGTAAGCGACGTTTTGCCGTAGCGCAGCGGAGGCAAAATGTGGCGAAGCCCGAGGAGCGCAGCGACGAAGCGCTTACCCCGTGTTATATGAAGCGGCGTGCCCTACCAGCTACCAGGCGGGCGAATACAGGACGTATGAGCCCGATTGTCATAAATCATTGTTCTTTAATTTGGTAATATTTTCCATTGTTGAATCGGTTATCCTAGTTCCTTCAAAAGTTGTAATTAACTTATTTGGATAGTGTTTTTCATATACTCCAAGTTTTTCAACCCACCTGTTATCATAACTTTCTTTGCCAATTAAACCAAGATGTTCCCAATAATACTCATTATCGTTAATAGATACAGTAAAATCAGGTTCTATCCATTTATCTTTTTCAAAAAATAATTTCTTTTCATATTCATATTGAATGGACTCATTATACAGTAAATTTGCAATTATCATTTCTGATTTTGAACGAACGAGTTCGCCCTGCAAGGTTTTGTAGATTTTTTGAAGTTGATGTTTATCAACGCCAAGATATAATCCTATTTCTTGATGTAATTCGTTAGAATTAGTATATCCATCAAGCAGGTAAGTAAAATAATCAAGAAGGTTGTGTTTATATTTTCTTTTTTCATCAATGCTTCTTTGTATATTTTCAAGGATTTCATCCGGAATGGTGTTATATTTATTTTCAATTATTAAACATTTATCAAAAGGCTTCGATAAAATTGCCTGATTGTTTGCGATTGACGAGTATATAAGATTTGTAATATGACTTGGATCAAGATTTCCCTTTTTTATTGAGCTGATAATCCCTTTTGTTGATGTACTCTCATATATGCCATTTAACTCAATATTATTAATATTTTTGAAGATATTTAAGTTTGTAATACTCTTCGTTAATATTAAGACAATATTTTCTTCTAATAAATATGGTAATACTTGTTGAATATCTTCATCATCAAAATATTTTAGGGTTTTTATGCCTATTTCATTGCCAGTAATTTTTTTATGAACGCTTTTTATGAGATCAATATCTGGAAAAGATTTATCAATGAAATCCTTTTTTCTGACATCAATATTTTTATTTGAATAAAGAATATATGCTTGAGATGCTTTTTTATCTCTTGCTGCTCTTCCAATCTCTTGGTAGTATTGTTCAACCGATTCAGGGATCATGAAATGAATAATGACACGGATATCAGGAATATCAATACCCATACCGAAGGCATTTGTAGCAAATATTACATCTACTTCATTATTTTTAAATGCTTCAATTATGGCTTTTCTTTCTTCAGATGACATGTCACCATGAAAATTCATGGAGCGAATACCTTTTTCGGTTGCCTTGTTTTTAAGGTCTTCAGTACCTCTTTTATTATATTTACGATAAAGATAAACAAGAGTCTTATCTTTTTTGTGAATTTCAAGTAATTTCCAGAGTTTATCCTCTTTTTTATTTTCATTGATAAGTTTAATTACTTTAAGTTCAATTTCAGAACGTACTAATAATTCATCTTTGAAAATATTTTCTTTTTGTATTCGAAAATCAGTACATATTTCCTTAATATCTTTTGGATTTAATGTCGCAGTTAATCCAAGTATTGTTGGCCATTTAATATCGAAAACAGAATCAAGGAAAGTTGGAATTCTTTTATAAAATGGCCGGAAATCAAAACCCCATTGGCTTACACAGTGTATTTCATCAATTGTAACGAGTTTAATATCATTTCTACGTGATTTAATACAGTATTCAAAAAATCCATCTGTAGCAATACGTTCAGGACTTACGAAAATAAAATTAGGATTAATATTATTGTCATGAAAATCCTTTAATATGGATATCTGTTGATTTGCAGTAACTCCACTGTGTAATGTTAATACATCGTAACCATGCTCTCTGATTTTATCTGCTTGCTCATCTATTAAAGCTATTAGCGGCGATATAACTACCGTAATACCCGCGGAGACTAAACCGGAAATCCAGTATATCCATGATTTACCACCACCAGTAGGCATTATCGCAAGTGTGTTATTCCCATTGATTACATGGCTTATAATTTTATTTTGAAATATTTTTAGATTAGTATTTTTCGCTAAATCAGGAAAGTACCTTTTAAAATGATTATCTACATTAGTATCCATGGCTATCTTCCTTAATTGCTTGTTTCAAAACAGTTATTTCATCCAAATGCTGTTGAGCAACATAGCTTAAAAAAGAATCAAGAATTACATATCTATAACCAATTGGTATTTCAACATTCTCTCTAATCGCTTCTTCTCTCAATAATAGATATATTTTTAGTGCATAAAAACTAAAAAGATCATAAGGGTAAAAATAATTTTGTTGAGTTACACTGTTTTTCACGTCTATCATTAAAAACTCTGAATCTTCTTTACATTTGAATTTTTTCTTACTTGTAAGATACCATAAAGACCAGATTGCATCTCGACTTCGATTTGGGAATATATTGGGATACATCTTGTAAAGAAAGTGACTTTTTATGCCACCTCCTATAACACCATAAACAATGTAGTCCTCATTAAGTAGTTCAGATAATTGCATTGATTCGATATCGTCAATGGATTCATATATTGATTCATCATGCTTGGTCTTGCAATAATCGATGGCAAAATTTGTAATATTGGAAACAACTGAAAGTAAATCGTTTGGATCCGAGCCTCTAAACTCTCTTCTGTATTTATCAAGTTCTTTTGCGCTTTTATTATGAAGCGTTGCGTGTATAACAGGACATTGGTTTTTCAAAACGGTATTTTTAAAAAATGATGGGTCATCTTTATATTCTTCTAATTTATCAAGATTTAGGATTTCTAAATATTTTTGTCTGTCTTTTTCATAATCATCTATACTCTGATTGATAATATTTTTATAAAGTTGACCTCTATCCTTTTTCTTTTTATCAGGTGGTGTTGTTCCGAAATGTTTTGCCAAATTTTGTATTTGTTTATCATCAACAGAATTTCCAGCTTCAGTTTCAATATAGGGATGGAAATAATTATAGAAATTAGCTTTAATTTCATTTAGAATTTCATCAATGTGTTGTCTTTCATAACATACTTCTTCAATTGAATTTGGATAATACATGCTTTAATTCCTCCAGAATATGTTTTATTCTGCTTTAGCCGCGCACGGACGCGCGGCTCTTTCGAAAAGTTGGGCACGCCGTTTCATATAACATTTCAAGCATAGCCGAACCCGCGAAGCGGGTTGCCGAGCGCCCCGCCAGCAAGGCGCGTTTTAACCTCCCCAAAACCGCGCCGCAACTGGCGGGATAAGCGCGAGGCCGAGCACCGCAGCGAGCCTTAGCGAGCGAGGAGCGGAGCGGTTATGCTTTGTTAGGTGAAGCGGCCATATAAGTTAAGTATTACCAGCCGAAGCCAGGAAGG
>ENA-UOWE01005710-UOWE01005710.1-activated-sludge-metagenome-genome-assembly--contig:-NODE-5710-length-11232-cov-4.535117_pt1 | contig 11232 bp, 12 predicted proteins | sample MGYA00249841_ERZ761562 | MGnify/ENA primary metagenome ERZ761562 (study PRJEB28883, sample SAMN05720200) | activated sludge metagenome | isolation source: Anaerobic digester | place: Japan... | reverse complement strand
CTTGCAAGACGAGGTTCCGCCGGCCAACAACGCCCAGGTCTTCGCGCTATTGCGCGAGCAACTGGGCGACCTGGAGCAGCGCTTCACGCGCATCGAGCCGCAACCGCTGGCCGCGGCCTCGTTGGGACAGGTTTACCGGGCGCAGCTGCGCGCCGCCGAGGGCGTCGCCCCGCAACAGGTGGTTATCAAGGTGCAACGGCCGGGCATTGAGCACCTTGTGCGCACCGATCTGGCCGCGCTGCGCGTCGTCGCCCGCTGGGTCATGCGCTACAAGCCCATCCGCAGACGCGCCAATGTGCCCGCCCTGCTGGAGGAGTTCGCCCGCACGCTGTGGCAGGAACTTGACTACGTGGCCGAGGCCGGCAATGCCGAGCACTTCGCCGACATCCACGCCGACAACGCCCGCATCTATATCCCCCGCGTCTACCGCCAGCACTCCACCGCCCGCGTCGTCGTCCTGGAGGATGTGGAGGGCTTGAAGATTGCCGACACGGCGGCGCTGGCCGCGGCCGGCATTGACGCCAAGGCTGTGGCCGACCTGCTGCTGGAGGCGTACTTCAAACAGATCTTCGTGGCCGAGTTCTTCCACGCCGACCCCCACCCCGGCAATCTCTTCGTCCGGCCGGGCGCGCCCGTCGCCGCCGACGGCACTGGCGGCACAGCGGCACGGCCGTTCCAACTCGTCTTTGTCGATTTCGGCATGGCCGTGCGGCTGCCCAAGGCGATGGGCGAGAACCTGCGCAAGGTGCTCGTCGGCGTAACACAGCGCGACTCGCGCCAACTCGTAGAGGCCTACCGCGACCTCGGTTTCTTCTTGCCCGACGCCGACATCGAGCGCATCGTTGAGGCCAACGAGACGATTCTGAACCACATTTACGGCCGCAACCTGCTCGACCTGACCCAGCCCGACCCGGCCGAAATCGAGGCCATCGGCCGCGAGTTTCGCGACCTGCTGTTCGACTTCCCCTTCCAGTTGCCACAGGACTTCATCTACCTCGGCCGCGCCCTGGGCATGATCTCCGGGCTGGTGTCCACGCTTGACCCCCACATTAATCCGTGGCGGCAGATCGAGCGCTATGGCCAGCAGCTGTTGCGCGGCCAGAGCTTCCAGCAGTTCCGCGATATGCGCCTGGGTGGCCTGGTGGAGTTGTTGCGCCCCTATCTGGAGACGCCCGCGCGTGTGCAGCGGCTATTGGAGGAGGCAGAGAAGGGGCGCTTGCGCGTGCAACTCAAGAGCGACCGCGACGCTGTGCGCCAGCAGGAACGGCTGGAGAAGCGCATCGGGCAACTGGCCTGGAGCGTTGTTGGCGCGGCGAGCATCCTCTCAGCGACGCTGGTCTATCTGGAACGCCGCCGCGAAGAGCAATCGCGGGATTGACCGGCCGGTGGCGACAGCCAGCCGGTAGACCAGGCTTACTCCGCGGCCTCTTCCAGGTTCTCGCCGGGGAGCGCGGCGCTCTCTTTCCTGGCCCGATCGGCGGCCAGCAACGCCTCATACTCCTCGCGAGTGATGTAGTGGCCGCCGGTGATCTCCTGGGCGATCATCTCGAAGTGGCTATCCAGCGTGACCATCGTTGGCATGGGGCGAAAGCAGCGGTTATCGACAATGGTCTTGTGCCAGACGTAATGGGTGCCCTCATTCAGCAAGTCGTGCTGCTTGTCGGCCCGCAGCCGCACCGGCGCGCCGCAGCGGTCGCACTGGACGTAGAAGTAGACCCCTTGCGGATCGCCGTTATCGGCCGGTTTGGCCGGCGGTTTGTCGGCCCCGCCCAGTAGCTTCTTCAGGAATCCCATGGCACGCTCCCATTGCGCGGGCGGTCGTCCGCCCGAGCTATAGCCGGCCTACAGCGAGGCCACCGTCAGGGCCAGAACCTGGCGAATGTCGAGCCGGTCGAACTGGGCGTAGAGGGGGTAGAACTCGGTCGTTAGCCGCGCCGCCTCGGTCGCCTGCACCGCGCCATAAATATCTACCTCAGCCGGGCAGCAGTCCATTCTGGCCAGTTGCCACAGGGCCACACTGGCATCGTTCAGGTGGCCCAGGTGCTCCTGAATGAGGCGCGTCATCTCAATGATCTGGCTACCTGTGCCGCCCAGGATATCCTCAAAAAAAGTCAGTGTATAGCGCAACTCCTTGAACTGAATGCGCAGTTGGTGGAACTGGGTCGGCGTGGCCGTGGGCAGAATATCGCCATAGGCGCGCACCGCCCCCAACCGCTGGAAGATAAGCGTGGGCAACACGTGGCACACCAGCAAGGGCGCGTCCTTATCGCTTGCCGGAGGCAGCCCGGCGGCAGGGTTCTCGACGAAGCGACGGTAGCGCCGTAACCGCTTGTCCACCTTGGGGCGTTGCAAATAGCGGCGCAGGCGCTTGTCGGCCCTGGCCTGGCGCGCGTCCAAACGGGCGGCCAGCGCGGTCAAGGGCGTTGCGGCGCTCTCGTTATAGGCGGCCAGCTTTTGCCGGAAGACGGCCAGGTCGCGGCAAGGGGACAGGCGGCGCATCAGCAGGCGCAGCCCCTGGCGGTGGGGCGTCAATGCGTCGGGCGCGAAGGTGGGCGCAAAGAGCTTGAATAGCGTCAGGGTGCGGCGGATGGCCTTGCGCGTCTCATGGACGGCCAATGTGTCGGCACTCGCTTGCAGGGCGGGCAAGTGGCCGATCACCGTCGTCAATTCGTCGGCCATCATCAGGCGCGCGGCTTCGGCAATGGGCAGGTCGGGCGTGATCGGCGTGTGGGTCATAGGGTTGCTATTCTAGCAAGAGTGGCCCAGAGAGCCACTGACTTAAGAGCTGACGGGTGCGTGGCCCCGGCCCAGTCGTCCGACGCCGGGGAGAAGAGTAGGAGGAGATGGCCTTGGGAAGGACACCAGGCAATGGCGGGAAGAGAAGGGTGGGCGGTGATGTGCGCGTCTGTGGTCTGCTCGCGACGGTTTGCCGTTTGCCGGGCGGGCGGGGCGGCCGTATAATCCACCTGACTTCGGCTCGCCAAGAGTCGCGCCGACAGGAGTAAATTGTGGCCATCGCCAACCAGCAGACCGACGCCCAACGCCGCGAAGAACAGCGGGCCGCGCTAGAGAGAATCCGCAACGGACTGGCGACGCGGGTACGCATCCTCGTCGCGCCGGACGCCTGCCCGGTATGCCGCGCCTGCGAGGGCGCTTACGAATTTGGGGACGTGCCGGAGTTGCCGCTAGAGGGCTGTTCGCGCCCCGGCGGCTGCAATGCTGTCTACGCGCCGGTGTTAGACCTCTACGGCCCTTAGTCTCCGCTAGTCCCTATCATCGAGAATGTCCTCGACCTCATCGGGATCGGCGTCGTTGGTCTCCCACGGCCGGTGCTGGTCGCGAGGCTCCCAGGCGCGATTCGGCTCCAGCAGCGCGTCGTCGCCGGCCTGCTCCAGGCCCAGGTTATAGACGATGTCGGCCAGGTCGTCCGCGCTCAGTTCGACGCCTTCCCGCTCGACTTCCTCCAACTGCGTTTCCAGCACGTCCCGCTCGACAAGCTTCTCATTGATGCGCCGGCGCAGGTCAGCGGCCAGTTCGGCTATCAGGTCGCGCCCCTCGGCCGCGGCGCGTTCGGCGCGGCGCAAGAGCCGGGCGCTGTCATGCCGCTCCAGCGTGGCCAGCTCGGCGGCGATCTCGGCCAGACGGCGGCGGCAGTGATCGACCTCGCGCTGCAAGGCCGCGGCCAGAGCCTCGTCAGTCTGTGGCCCGCGCGGAGCCGCGTCCGGCTCCTCGGCCAGCCGCTGTAACGCGGCCAGGTCGCCGGCAGCGTAGGCGACGTTGATGGCCATCATCAGGTCGGTGCGGTAGGCGCGGGTGGCCTCGTCCTCGGCCAGGTCGGGGTGGAAGCGGCGGGCCAGTTGGCGATAGAGCTGCTTCAGGGCCGCCTGCTGCTCGGCCGCCAGGGCGGGACGCGGCGCTTCGGTGGTCTGGTGATAGCGATAGTGGCCCGACGCGGCCGCCTCTTCGCCGCCATAGCGCCAACCCTTCTCGCCCCGCCCTGCATGGATGGGCGCGTCCTCCCAATCGAGCGCGTCCTGGGTGTGGCGCAGGGCAGCGCGCAGACTGTCGATCTCCTCTTGGAGCGCGTCCAGCCGCCGGCTGAGTGATTCCAGCCGGGCACGCAGCCGGTACTCGAACGCGCCGATGGCTGCCAGGTGATCGGCCAGTTGTGTCTCCGCGTCGATCAGTTGCGGGCGCAGTTCGGCCAGCAGCGCTTCCAGGGCGAAAATGCGCTCGCGCCAGTTGGGGCCGGTCTGTATCACTTCGCTGTCCATGTCGGGTGTTGTCCTCGGCGGCCGCGGTCGGCGACCCAGACCATCATAGCATAGAAAACGAATCGCATCCCGTGGCGCGATTCCCCCGTGGCGCGATTCTCCAGAATCGCGTCAATCGCGTTTCTGACCGCGCGATTCTCCAGAATCGCGCCACATAGCGTTGCGCTTGACAGCGGTCGTGTGGAGCGCTAGAGTGCAAGGTGGCGCGGAGGCGCTGCCCATGATTCAGACAGACAACCTCACTAAGTCCTTCGGCGATCACCTGGCTGTCGATCGACTGACGCTGGACATCCACGCCGGCGAAGTATTCGGCTTCCTGGGGCCGAACGGCGCGGGCAAGACGACGACCATCCGCATGTTGAGCAGTCTCATCGCTCCCACGGCCGGTCGAGCCACGGTGATGGGCTACGAAGTCGGCCGCGATGACCAACAGATTCGCCGCCACGTCGGCATCCTGACGGAGACGCCGGGCATGTACGAGCGCCTTTCGGCGCGGCGCAACCTGACCATCTTCGCCCGCCTGTACGAGGTGGCCGAGGTGGACCGGCAGGTGGAGAAGTACCTGCGCCTGCTGGACTTGTGGGAGCGTCGCGACGACCCCGTGGGCGAGTTCAGCAAGGGCATGCGTCAGAAGCTGGCCATTGCTCGCGCCCTGCTTCACGAGCCGCCAGTGCTGTTTCTCGACGAGCCGACGGCCGCCCTCGACCCGGAGGCGTCGCGCCTGGTGCACGACTTCATCGGCGAACTGCGCAGCGAGGGCCGGACGATCTTCCTCTGCACCCACAACCTCGACGAGGCCGACCGGCTCTGCGACCGGGTGGCTGTCTTCAAAACCCACCTGCGCGTCGTCGATACGCCCGGCCGCCTGCGCCGGCAGGTCTATGGGCGGCAGGTGGTCTTTCATCTGGCCGGGCCGGCAGAGACGTATCTGGGTCTGGCGCGCGCCTTGCCTTTCGTGGGCGCGGCCGAAGCCGATGGGGGCAAGCTCATCCTGACCCTCGACGACCCGGAGGCCCACGACCCCGACATCATCCGCGCCCTGGTCGCCGCCGGCGCGGACATCCAGTTCGTCGGCGAGTTGCGCTATTCGCTTGAAGACGTTTACTTGCAGTTGGTGAAGGACGACACAGCCGCCGCGGCCTGAGGTGAGGCAACCCATGGACAAGATCAAGACCATCGTCGCCAAAGAGTGGGCGGAGGTGTTCAAGAACAAGCTAGTGCTCTTCTCGGTCCTGTTTCTGCCACTTATCCTGGCGATGATTCCGTTGGTCATGCTCGTCGTCTTTCGCCAGGCCGGCAGCAGCGCGGCGACTGAGCTGAACGACCCGGAGATCATGGCAATGGCCGGGGCGCTGTGCGCAGGCCTGACGGCGGCGGACTGCACCATCGTTTACACGCTCAATCTGTTCGTGCTGATGTTCATGATCCTGCCCGTGGCCATTCCGGTGACCATTGCCGCCTATAGCATCGTTGGCGAGAAGACGACGCGCAGCCTGGAGCCGCTGTTGGCCACACCGATCACGACCACGGAACTACTGGCGTCCAAGATCATCGCTGCCATCGTGCCGGCCGTGCTGGCTACGTGGGTGTCGTTCGGCATCTTTCTGATTGGCGTGCGCCTGTTGGCTTCGCCGGCCATCTTCGCCGAGTTCTTCGCCGCCCAGTGGCTGCTGGCTATCCTTGTCGTCGCCCCGCTGCTGACGCTGCTGTCGGCCTGCGTGGCCGTCATCGTCTCGTCGCGCGTCAGCGACCCGCGCGTGGCCGAGCAACTCTCCTCCGTGGTCATCCTGCCGCTGATTCTGCTGGTCATCGGCCAATCGGTGGGACTGATCCTTATCAACCGGCAAATCATCCTGCTCATGGGCGTAGTCGTGCTCGTCCTCGACGCGGTTCTGCTCTGGCTGGCAGTGCGTCTGTTCCAGCGCGAGACGATTCTGACGCGCTGGAAGTAGGCTCTTGCCATTTGCGCTCAAGCGACTATAATCGATACGATTTTCTGCCATCGCTTCCCTTTCCCGGTTAGCAGGCAAATTAACAGTTCACACACGCCTGGACCGAAGTGGCTGTGCTTGCAGGGCGACGCGCCACCTTCCCAGGTCTTTTGCACGTGAAAGCCGCCGCGGGTTGGCGCCGCGTGGCCCCCTGGCCATGCAAGTTCCACTCGGGTTGAAGGGCGTGGACGACAAAACAACGAAAAGGAGAATACCTCATGGCCATTGTTTCAATGAAAGCACTCCTGGAAACAGGCGTACACTTCGGTCACCGGACGCGCCGCTGGAACCCGAAGATGAAGCCCTATATTTTCACCGAGCGCAATGGGATTCACATCCTCGATTTGCAGCAGACGATTGTGCTCATCGAGGAGGCCTACAACGCCATTCGCGACGCCGTGGCCAACGGCGGCGATGTGCTCTTTGTCGGCACCAAGCGCCAGGCGCAAGACACCGTTGCCCGCGAGGCGGCCCGTGGCAACCAGCCCTACGTCAACGACCGCTGGCTAGGCGGCACGCTGACCAACTGGCGCACCATCCGCCAGCGCATTAACTACCTGCGCGAACTGGAAACCCGCCGCGAAGCCGGCGAGTTCGACCTACTGAAGAAGACCGAACGTTTGCGCATCGAGCGCGAGATCGAAAAGTTGAATCTGCGCCTGGGCGGCATCCGCGAGTTGCGCGATCTGCCGGCGCTGCTGTTTGTCGTCGATGTCAGCCATGAAGTCACGGCCGTGCGCGAGGCCAACACCTTGCGTATTCCCGTCGTTGGCGTCGTCGATACCAATAGCGATCCCGACAATATCGACTATGTGATCCCGTCCAACGACGACGCCATCCGCGCTATCAAGCTCATCGTCGGCAAGATGGCCGACGCCGCGCTGGAGGGCCTGGCGATGCGCAAGGAGACGATGCAGGAAGAAGTCACCGACTTCGACCGCTATCGCTACGAGAGCTTCGACGGCATGGAAGATGCCGAGGACGAGATGCTGTTGGGCGCTTCGACCCTGAAGAAAATGCGCGAGGGCGCGCCGGCCACAGGCGGAGCGACAACCGAAGAAGAGACGCGCGAGGATATTGAGGTCGATGTGTCCGATATCTTCCCCGACGCGGCCGAAGCCGAGACGGAGATGCAGACGGGCGTCGATGTCGTCGAGGGCGTCAAAGAGTAAATCCTACGGAGAGTTATTAGAACATGGCCATTACAGCCGAAATGGTGAAGGAATTGCGCGGGCTGACCGGGGCGGGCGTCCTGGAAAGCAAGAAGGCGCTGGAGCAGACCGACGGCGACTTCGAGAAGGCAATCGACATCCTGCGCGAGAAGGGCGCCGCGCGCGCGGCCAAGCGCGCCGACCGCGCCGCCAAGGAAGGTCTGATCGAGCTATACGCCCACCCCGGCGGCCGTGTCGGGGTGATGCTGGAACTGAACTGCGAGTCCGACTTTGTGGCCCGCACCGAGGGCTTCCGCGAGTTGGCCCACAACCTGGCGTTGCACATTGCCGCCGCCGCGCCGCGCTATCTGCGGCCGGAGGACGTGCCCGCGTCGGAGATTGAGCGCGAGACAGCCGTGCTGAAGGCGCAGGCCATGTCCGAGGGCAAGCCGGAGGCCATCGCCGAGAAGATCGTCGCCGGGCGCATTACGAAGTTCTATGAGGAGATCTGTCTCCTGGAGCAGCCCTTTGTCAAGGACGAGAAGGTTAAGATCAAGGACATGTTGGCCGACGCTGTGCGCACAACCGGCGAAAACATGATGATCCGCCGCTTCGTCCGCTATCAGTTGGGCGAGGCGCTGGAAGACTAGGTCGAAAGGCGGGTCGGGGGAGCCGCCGGCTTCGCCCATCGCAGACCAGTTAAAGGGACTGAGGAGCGCAAGCCGATGTCAGACGTTCGCTACAAGCGCATTCTTCTGAAGATGGGCGGCGAGGCGTTGGCCGGCCCCGGTGAGTTCGGTATTGACCCGCAACGCGCCGCCGAGGTCGCCCAGGTCGTGAAGGATGTTCACGATTTGGGCGTCCAGACGGCGCTGGTCATTGGCGGCGGCAATCTGTGGCGCGGCTCGGTCGGCACACAGTACGGCATGGACCGGACAACGGCCGACCACATCGGCATGGTGGCTACGGTCATGAATGCCCTGGCGCTGAAAGACGTGCTGGAGCGGGCCGGCGTCGTCACTCGCGTGCAGACCGCCTTTGAGATTCGCGCCATTGCCGAGCCGTATATTCGCCTGCGCGCCATTCGCCACATGGAGAAGGGGCGCGTGGTCATTTTGGCTGGCGGCACCGGTAACCCCTACTTCACTACCGACTCGGCCGGCGCGCTGCGGGCTATGGAGTTGAACGCCGACGTGCTCATCAAGGCCACTAAGGTCGGCGCTATCTATGACGACGATCCCATGAAGAACCCGGACGCCAAGCCCTTCGACCGGCTGACATACCTGGAATTCCTGAGCATGCGCCTGCGCGTGCTCGACACGACGGCCGTCTCGCTGTGTATGGACAACAACATGCCTGTTGTCGTGTTGAACTTCTGGCAGAAGGACAGCGTGCGGCGGCTCGTCCTGGGCGAGACGGTAGGCACAACCATCTCGGCCTAGCGCCGGGACGATTTGAACCACCATAGAGGGTCCTATGATTGCCGATGTCATCCGCGAAGCCAATGTCCGCATGAAAGGGGCGATCGCCTCGTTGGAATCCGATCTGGGAGCGTTTCGCACGGGCCGCGCTTCGACCAAGCTGGTTGAGCACCTCAAAGTGGAGCAGTATGGCGTGGAGATGCAGCTGCATCAGATGGCGACCATCTCCGTGCCTGAGCCGCAGCAACTGGCCATCCGCCCCTATGACCGCAGTGCGCTCTCGGCCATTGAGAAGGCCATCATGAAGTCCGACCTGGGCATCATGCCCAACAACGACGGCCAGATCATCCGCCTCAACATCCCCCGGCTGACCGAGGAGCGTCGCCGCGACCTCAGCCGTATCGTTGGCCGGCGCATTGAGGAAGCCAAGGTCGCCGTGCGCAACGTGCGCCGCGACCTGAACCACGACCTGAAGGAACTGAAGGACGAGAAGATGATCGCCGAGGACGACTTCCAGCGTGGCGAGAAGCAGTTGCAGGAGGTCACGGACAAGTATATTGTCCAGATCGATGAGATTGGCCGCGTCAAAGAAGCAGAGATCATGGAAGTCTGAGCATGGCGCAGGAAGACGCGGCGCTGGACCTTTCTAATCTTGAAGTGCCGACCCATGTGGCCATCATCATGGACGGTAATGGTCGCTGGGCGCGCCGGCGGGGGCTGCCTCGTCAGGCCGGCCATCGCGCCGGGGCCGAAAACCTGCGCCGCATCATTCGCGCCTGCGTCGAGTTCAAGATCAAAGTCCTGACGATCTATGCGTTCTCGACCGAGAACTGGGGCCGGCCCAGAAGCGAAGTGCAGGCGCTGATGAAAATCTTCGCCCGCGTGCTCGACCAGGAAACGGGCGAGTTGAACCGCCAGGGCGTCTGCGTCCACCATCTGGGCGACCTGACCGGCATCGAGCCTAAGCTGCAAGAGAAGGTGCGGCGGGCGTTGGAGTTGACCCGCGACAACGAGCGGCTGATCCTCAACGTGGCCTTCAACTATGGAGGGCGGGCCGAGATCCTTCATGCCGTGCGCCAGATGTTGGCCGACAACCTCCGCCCCGAAGACCTGACCGAGAGCCTGTTCAGTTCCTATCTGTTTACGAAGGGCCTGCCTGACCCCGACCTGGTCATCCGCACCAGCGGCGAGCTGCGCATTAGTAACTTCCTCATCTGGCAGGCGGCCTACGCGGAGTATTACCCCACGCCCGCGCTGTGGCCGGACTTCGGCCGCGCGGACCTATATGAGGCCATCGTTGCCTTTAACCGGCGCGACCGCCGCTTTGGTCTGGTCACCGAGACAATATCGCCCTCCTAGCGGCTATTCATGGATCTCAATCGCGCTGTCGTTGCTCTCGTCGTCGGTCCGGTGCTGATCGTCGCTGGCTATCTGGGCGGCTGGTTTTTCTTTGTACCGCTGCTGCTCGTTTTGCTGGCCGCGGCCTCCGAATACGCTCGCATGATGACGGCCATGCGCCACCACGCCCCACGTTGGCTGCTGATGCCAGCCACCGGGCTGGTGCTGACAGCTATGGCCTGGGCCGAGCATGGCGTCGTCAGCCTGGTTGCCTTTGTGGTTGTCCTGGTCATGCTGATCTACTGCCTGTGGCGCTTCGAGCGCGGCCTGACGACCGACGCGGCCTCGGACTGGTTTACGCTGGTGACCGGCGTCGTCCTGTTGGGTTGGATCGGCGGCCACTTTTTTCTGTTGCGCCGGCTGCCGGAAGACGGTTGGCAGTGGACGTTGGTGGCCATGCTGACGATCTGGTCGGCCGACATGGGTGCCTATGGCGTCGGCTCGTTTCTGGCCGGGCGCGTTCTGGGCCGCCACGCGCTCTCGCCGCGTCTTAGCCCCAAGAAGACGGTCGAGGGGTATGTGGGCGGCATCCTCATCGGCACGGCCGTCGCCGTCGCCGTGGCCATGATCCTTGACGTGTCCCTGTTGCTGGCCGGCATCTGTGGTCTGGCGGTCAGCGTGCTTGGCCTGTGCGGCGACCTGAGCATCTCGCTGCTGAAGCGCGAAGCTGGCATGAAGGATTCCGGCAAGCTATTTGCCAGCCACGGCGGCGCGCTTGACCGCCTCGACTCGCTCATCTGGGCGGGGGCGATTGTCTACTATCTGGTTATCTACCTCGGCCCGCTGCTTCCCCAAGCCGGCTGAGATGTTCCCGCTGCGCACGGAAGGAGCAAAAGCCTGTGTCCGCTGTAACAACGATTGAGCGTTTCATTCTGGATCAGCAGCCGGAATATGCGCGCGGCGAGCTGACCAATCTTCTCTATGACATCGCCCTGGCGGCCAAGATCATCGCCCACAAGACCAACCGCGCCGGGCTGATCGACATCCTGGGCGAGGC
>ENA-UOWE01005705-UOWE01005705.1-activated-sludge-metagenome-genome-assembly--contig:-NODE-5705-length-11241-cov-3.996245_pt1 | contig 11241 bp, 8 predicted proteins | sample MGYA00249841_ERZ761562 | MGnify/ENA primary metagenome ERZ761562 (study PRJEB28883, sample SAMN05720200) | activated sludge metagenome | isolation source: Anaerobic digester | place: Japan... | reverse complement strand
CGGCGGGCTCGTGCGGAGTGGCGAAAGAGCGCATGGAAGGCAAAGACGACATAAAATGCTACGACTGGTTCTTCTGCACTAAAAAAATCGATAAAACCAAAGTGATGGGCGCTATTAAAAAAGCGGGCAAATAACCGGCAGCTTACAGCCGTTAAGTCCGCCGATTAAATTTAAAGGCCGCAGCGATGCGGCCTTTTTTCAAAATCGCAATAATCGATTGCAATTTTGCAATATTTTTTCATTTGTGATATAATTTTATTATGAAAAAAAATTACATGGCAATAGATCAGATACTCGATTTTCTCGACGACGGCATATTCACCGTCGACAGGGATTTTAAAATCACCTCGTTCAACCGCGCAGCCGAAAAAATCACCGGCGTTTCTGAAAAAGACGCTCTTGATAAAAACTGCGCGGCCGTTTTCAATACTCCTTTATGCAAGTCGGCCTGCCCTTTAAAAGAAGCCATAAAAAAAGAAAAGCAGACTGGCGGCGTAAAAATACAGATCAACACCGGGGCCGGAAAAGCGCTTCCAATCTGCGTTACCGCAGGCCCCCTTTACGGAAGGGACGGTTCTGTGACCGGCGGCATCGAAATATTCCGCGACATATCCGGCATTGAAAACCTAAAAAAAGAGCTCGACGAAAAATATTCTCATTACGATATCGTAGGCAAAAGCGAATATATGAAAACTCTTTTCAACATTCTTCCGGACATAGCCGAAAGCGACTGCAACGTCCTTATAGAAGGCCCGTCAGGCAGCGGAAAGAGCCTCGCCGCAAAAACCATACACAACCTTTCGGAGCGTTCTAAAAAGCCGTTCATAGTCATAAACTGCGGAGCGCTGCCCGAAACGCTCCTGGAATCGGAACTTTTCGGTTACGCCAGAGGCGCGTTCACCGACGCGAAAAAAGACAAGCCCGGCAGGTTCGCCCTGGCCGAAGGCGGCACGATTTTTCTGGACGAGATAGCCGAAATGCCTTTTCATCTGCAGGTCAAGTTGCTGCGCGTCATAGAAGACAGGCGATACGAGCCGCTCGGCGGCGTGAAAACCAGGAACGCCGACGTGCGCATAATCGCGGCCACCAATAAAGATCTGGGTTCGATGGTGAAAAAGGAAAAATTCAGGGAAGACCTTTATTACCGCCTTAAAATAGTTAATTTAAGGATGCCGGCGCTGGCGGAACGCCGCGAAGACATTGAAATGCTGGCCCGCCATTTCATAAAAAACTTCAACGCCAGAAAGAGCAATAAAATCACTGAAATATCGCCAAAAGTCCTTGAATTTTTCGCGGTGTACGACTTTCCCGGCAACGTGCGCGAACTCGAAAATATACTCGAATACTGTTATATATTTTGTAAAGACGGAAAGCTTCTGCCGGATCATCTTCCGGCCGACTGCCGCAGCTTCGTTTCCGGAATTGCGGCGCTTTCGCCGAAATCCTTAAAGCCATCGCCTCTGGCGCTGGAACGCGCCGTCGAAAACACCGAAAAAGTTTCGATAGTCAACGCTCTCGAACGTTTCGAAGGCGACAAAAAAAGCGCGGCGCGGTTCTTGAAAATAGATTATTCAACGCTGTGGCGCAAAATGAAAAAATATTCGCTGAATTAAAACGCATTAAATTGACAGTGATTTTGCGTTATGCTATAATTGTGAAGTTAAAAAGATTAAAGCAAAGGTAATTTAAAAATGATCAAACCCGTTTACAGAAAAAGCGTACAACGCCAGAAAATCTACGAATTCATAAAAGGGTCGTTCGACCATCCGAGCGCGATGTCCATTTATGAAACGCTGCGCGAGAAATTGCCGGCTTTAAGCCTGGGGACGGTTTACAGAAACCTCGCCATCCTCGTAGAGCAGGGGCTGGTCACAAGAATGCCCTTCAAAAACGGCTTCGACCGTTTCGACGCCAACACGCTCGCGCATCATCATTTAATATGCGAAAAATGCGGAAATGTAGAAGATATAACTCTGCCGGCGCTCGCCGAAATAGATAAAATCGCCGCCAGAAGCAATGAATTTAAAATTTTACGCCACAGAATAGAGTTTTACGGGATCTGCCGAAATTGCGGCAAACGCGGCGATTAACGCAAATAACCAGCGGCGTACGATTAAAATTCGAAAGTTTCATGGACATGAACGATAACAAAAATAAAATAATAATAATAACGCTCACTCTGCTGATTCTGGCTTCCGCGATATTTTCGGCCGCCCGGTTCGCGCCGGCATTATACGGCCTGTTCACGGCCGGCGAAGGCCGCCTCGCATACGGCTTCATTTCGTTTTTCACGGTTTCAAAAAAGAGCCTGTCGGCGCTCGGATTATTTTACTTCACCGCGGCATGGTTCCTGTTTTCAAATAACCTGGCCCGAGCTTTCGCCATGACCGCTTATACGGCCCTGGCGCAGCTATCTTTCTTCGCCGTGTGTTTTATGACATTCGGATTTTTTTGCGGCCCTGGCGACGCCATGCCGCAGCTAATATTGGCGGCGCTTATAATAGCGCTCGTCTCGCTTCCGCAATTCCGACGCGCGTTCGCTTCCGACGCGCCTATATTCAAAAAGCATTATAAACTTTCGCTGACAGCATTTTTATGCGTCATAGCCGCGCACTGCCTGTGCGTCGCGTATTTTGCGCTTAACTATCCGCACCTTTTCGCTGCGCCGGCGGGGCCTTATGATTTCAGCTCATCAGCTCAGGCCGCGCCGCAGCCGTCATTCGTGGCCGGCGCGCCGCTTTACGATACGGCAGAAGTTTTCGGTTTCAAACTCGCTCTGCCGGCCGGATTTAAATTGATCAAGAAGATAGGCGAAGCCGCGTCGAAACAAAACGGCGCATACGGCAAGGCTGTCTTCGCCAGCGGCAGCGACCAGATCATGCTCACTACTAAAAACGGCATTCTTATCGAACAGCTTTTTTCCATGACGGCCGTATTTGAAATCCAGAGCAGCTACGATTTTTACACTAATTACATCAACGACCGCTTCGGCGCGGTGTGGCTGTATTCAAAATCTTACCCGCGCTACGACTATGCTTCTTTTACAGCCGGCCGCTGGCGAGGCTATATGGAATCCGGGCCGGTCCTTCCGGGCGGCGGTTATTTCGCGAAGTCGCTGAATATATGGAGCGCCGCTCCCTCGAACCCGGCGCGCCTCGAGATCACGTTTATTTTCAAAAACGGCGGGCCGCCCGACGCTCTCATAAAAGGCATCCTGGCCTCGCTCGAAGGCGGCGACTGGCCGTTTTAAAGCGGCTGAGCGATAACGGCCGCCGGGGCTCGTTTTTTTTTATATTTACCGCATTGCATTTGCGATTGTATGCTATTAATTTATTATAAACAGTTTTTAAAAAATGTGATTATACCAGGGAGGATCTTATGATGTTTTCAGTTCTAAGGCGCCGCGCCGCTTATGCGCTGATCGTCGCAGCGCTGGCGTTTTTTATGCAGATATCGCCGCGCACGCAGCCGCTTATGGCTGATGAAAACGGAGCAGCCGCAAAAAGTGCGAAATCGGAAACCAAACAGGAAATCTTGCAGGAAGCAGTATCTGAAACGGACGCGGTCATGCTTCAGGCATGCTGCGACGCCATGAACAAGCTGGTCCCCAAGCTTAAATTCAAAGATATGGCCGCGCACGAAAATTTTTCGGAAATCAGCCGGCGCATCAAAAGGATCGCTAACGCCTTAAAAAACGGCGGCGTTCTTTTTTCGCCCGACGGCACCGCCGAAAACGTTCCGATTGAAAAGCTCGACAAAATGCTGGCTGACGAAAACGAGCGCCTGGAAGAGGCAAAAAAAGCCATAAGCCGCACTCAGAAGGAGCTCGACGAAATGACGGCGGCGGCGCAATATATAGAAAGCGGATCGCCCGAAAAACCAGCCGTATGCCCCGCAAAAGGCGTTTATACGCTCACGCAGGACGAGAAGCTCCGCTACAGAATCAAATGCAGCATCCACGGCAGTTTCGAAGAAATCCGCGCGAAGCTCTATGAAAAGGCAATGAAAAACACCGAACCCGCCAGGTTCTGCCGCGGCAACATGAGCGCGATAGTGGGCGCGTGCGAGCGCTACGCGATAGATTACGGCGTTCCGGCCGAATGGCGCATCGAAGAGCTCGTCGAAGAATGCTATCTCGAAGACGAATACGTCTGTCCGTCCGGCGGAGTTTACGCCATAAAAGGCGGCAGCGCGAAAGATTTTACATGTTCGTGCAGCGTCCATAAATGATGCTTTTAAAAAATTTCGCGCCGCATGAAACAAATTAGACCTTTCGCCAGTATAATATAAAAAAGAGTATCAGGAGGCCTGTCATGATTTGCAAATATAAAAAGCTGATTTTATCGCTATTTTTATCCGCCGCCATACCTTTCGGCGCGGCGCTTCCGGTTTCGGCCGGCATAGAGGCCCTTTCCGGGCAGATCAATTCCGGCGAGGTGTCCAAAGCTTTTGTTCCGCCCGAAAACGGGCCGGTGGTAGGGCGCGTCACGGCGCGCTATATGCTCAACGTGCGCAAAAGCCCGTGGGGCGAAATCATCGACGGTTTTTATCCGGGCGTTAAAGTCGATATTTTCGGCTTCGAAGGCGAATGGTATCAAATAAGATACGGCGGCGGCGTAGCGTATGTCCACACGTCGCTCATAACGATAGAATCTGGAAATCCAAGGTCGCTCGCGGCCGATGTGGAATTTCCGGTTAAGGGAACCACCACCGCCAGGTATTCGCTCAACGTTCGCAGAAGCCCCTGGGGCGAAATCATTGACGGCCTTCCGCTCGGCACCGAAGTAGACATAACCGGGCGCGACGGCGACTGGTATATAATCAGCCATGGCGGTGGATCCGCTTATGTTCATATATCGCTGGTAAGCGTCATCGGCGCGGGGTCAAAACCAGCGACGCCCGGCGCTCCCGAAAAGCCTTCGACGCCGCAGGTCGCCCAGCCCGCCGACACGGCAAAGCCGGCCACTCCCGCTCCTCAGCCAGCGCAGCAGGCCAAACCGGAAAACGGCGGTTCTTCAAACAAGCCGGGCGCATCGAACGGCATAAACGGCCCCGGCATACCGCCGGAGCTCATTCAAGGCATCGAGGCGGCCAAGCGCACCCAATGGTACACCACTCCCAATAAATGCCTGCAATTCGCCGGAACGGTAGCCCACGAAGCTGGCGCGCCCGACGCCGGCAAGACATATACGCAGCCGCAGGCGATATGGCCTGCCGACAAGAGGCTGCGCGGCTATTACATCAACCAGCTCCCGAAGGCCGTAGAGGCCGGCACGCTGCTGCCCGGAATGCTCATACATGTTAAGGTCCACTACGACTACGATCCGGCTTATAATCCCGTTAACGACGCGCACCACTGGTTCGTTTACGTCGGCAAAGACGCGCAGGGCGTTCCCCGCTTCACCGACAACGTCAAAAGCACCAACCTGCAGACCGCCGAACAGGTCTATAATTACATGAACGGCGGATCGGCCAAAAAATACGGCGACTCCAAATACGGCTATAACCGCCGCGTGCACGCCGTTTTTGATCCGTTCGCGTCGGTGAGATAACCAAATAACAATTAAAAACTCATGAATATATCCATACGCTTCGCCGCGGGCTATAAATTCAAAACGCCTGCGACGAAGCTGCGTTTAAAAAGCCTTAATCTCGTCGAGCGCTTTGAGCAGTTCTATTTTTTTTGCGGTTATTTTTGAAAGTTTCGTCAGAACGCCCGAAAGCGCCTCCAGTTCTTCCACGCTCGAAACATTTTCTATGTCCACAAGCAGCGATTTGATGCGTTCTATAAGCGGCCGTTCTTTCAAGCGAGGCTTTTCATAAGGCTCGCGGCCTAATTTCGCCGCCGCCTTTCGCTGAGCGCATTTCAGGATTAATTTTGCGGCGCTCTTTTGCGGCTCGGCCTGTGATTCTTCGAATATAATTTTATCTTCTTTTCCATCCCTTTTTTCCGGGGTTAGTTCCGCCTCCGGCGGAAGCGCCGCCGCCGCGGCCGGACCGGAATCGAATCCGTCTATATCTATGCCGAAAGTTTCGGCCAGGTCGCCTTCGCTGATTACCCGCCCGGAACGCGCGCCGGCTTTTTTAAGCATGTCCTCCGATTTCCTGGCGACCGCGCCTGATATGATATCGGCGATATCGGCCTTTCTGAGCGTGAAAAACAGCGAAGGGTCATTATCGAGGCGCGCGCCCACGCCGTAAAGCACGGCCGCCACATGCTTGCACATATAAGCGAAATCGGGGCAGCTGCACTCAAAGTCTATTTCCCTCGGCGAGGGGAATATGCCCCTGTCGCGGGCGGTGAACAGCGTCGAAAGCTCTCCTGGAATGCGGCCTTCCAGAAGTTCGCCGAGCGAATGTATTTTTCCGGCGCACTCCGCCGCCATGGCCTTCCATGTTTCGCGCTTCACCGGTTTTATGGATATTTCAACTTCGTATGGGTCTTTATTGCTGCCCTGCACGAGCGCATCTATCCGGCCCGGAAGTATCTTCAGATCGATCACTGCTCCGTTTCTAACATACGAGCGTCCGCGCTCGAGACGGTTATAAAAATCGGAATAGCTTTCGAGGTTCTGGCACCATTTGATCCCCCACCAGCTCGACGAAATTATTTTTCCCGCTATGACCACCGGAGCCGCGTCGCGCCCTTTTTTCCTGAGCTTTTCGAGCGCGCGCGCAGTGGCGTCTTTATCGGGTTTGTAAGATTTATATCCCCAGTAATAGCGGTCATAAAACGGCATCGTAATACTCTCCTTGTTTATACTCTTATAAATTAACGCATTACATCTTTCGGCGCCAATCGCGAACGGCCCGTCATAAGCAATACAAAAGCGCGCCCGCGAATTCGGCTCAATCAAATTCAGTTCGGTCCGCCGATAGATCGAAAAGTTTCATGAGCTGTTCGTCGCTCATTTCGGTTATGAACGATTCGGAAATATCCGGTATGGCGTCTTTTGAAAGCCTTATCTTATCTTCTATCATCAAATCTATTTTTTCTTCGAGCGTGCCTTTCGTTATAAACTTATGCACGATTACATTTTTCGACTGTCCTATACGGAAGGCCCTGTCGGTCGCCTGATTTTCCACCGCCGGGTTCCACCATCTGTCAAAATGTACGACATAGCTCGCCGCCGTGAGGTTGAGCCCCGTGCCGCCCGCCTTAAGCGAAAGCACCATGAACGGAATATAATCGGCGCCCTGAAAGCGCGCCACGATCTCTCCGCGCCGCCCGACCGGCGTTCCGCCGTGCAGCACCAGGCCGCCGCGGCCGAAAACTCCCGCCAGAAATCCGGCGAGCGGTTCCGTTATTTCCCGGAATTGAGTGAAAACCAATACGCGCTCGCGTTTTTCGCGTATGGTCTCGCATATTTCGCGAAGGCGACCGAATTTGCCGCTTTCGCTTTCGTCATAGCACTTCTGGCCCAGGTACTGATCTGGATGGTTGCATATCTGTTTGAACTTCATCAGCGACGAAAGTATTAGACCTCTTCTTTCGATCCCTTCATCAACGCTTTCGAGGGCTTCTTTAATCTCTTTGACGAGCGAGTCGTAAACAGCGGCCTGTTTTTTGCTCAGCGTAGAATATGATTTCATTTCTATCTTGTCCGGCAGGTCTGATATTATGGATTTGTCGGTTTTAAGGCGCCTTAATATGAACGGCCCCGCCGTCTTTTTAAGCCTGGAATAGCCTTCCACGGAGTCGCTCAACCGTCTGACGAACCCGGTGAATTCGGTCAGCGTGCCGAGAAGGCCGCGGTTGATGAAATCGAAGATAGACCACAGGTCGGACAGTCTGTTTTCCACCGGCGTACCGGTCAGGGCTATGCGGAAATCCGCTTTCAGGCGCTTTACCGCCCGCGTCTGTTTGGTGTCCGGGTTTTTTATATTCTGCGCCTCGTCGATTATAAGCGTATCCCAATCGATATCGCATAATTTCTGGTAGCGGTGAAGCATGGAGTACGTGGTTATTATAAGATCGTTAGCGGCGGCGGCTTTTTCGATTTCATTCGTGCCGCAGGTTTTTTCGGATTTCGCGGACGAGTGAAGCACCTGATATTTCAATTCAGGCGTGAAACGCTCGATCTCGTTCATCCAGTTGGCGATGAGCGAGGCGGGGACCACGAGCAGGTTCTTCGCATGCGCAGCCGCTTTGCCTGATTTGCCGGCGTTATCTCCTTTGCCGCGTACGCGGCGTCCGGCCGCGATGGAATTCAGCAGAGCGAGCACCTGCACGGTTTTTCCAAGACCCATATCGTCGGCCAGGCAAGCGCCCAGCCCCAGCGTTTTCATTAAATTAAGCCAGTTCAAACCTTTTTGCTGGTACGGCCGCAGCGCGCCCATAAAGTTTTTGCCACAGTCGGTGTTTTCGACGGTTTCCGGCCGGGTTAGTTTTTTTATAGTGGCCGCCAGCCATTCGCCGTTGCTTATTTCGATAACGGCCGAATTTTCGCCGTCAGCCGCGCCGGCTAATTTATCGGCGGTCATATTGAGCCGCAGTGCTTCAAAAAGAGTTATGCCTTCCCCGCCGCCGGCGGTCAGCGCGGCGCGTTCGAAAGCGGCCAGCGCCAGTTTGAGGCGTTGGGCGTCCGCCTCGACCCATTTTCCTTTTAATAACACCAGGCCGTCGCTTTCATGCGCCAGCCTTCTGAGTTCTTCGGGCGTTATACTCACGCCGCCGAGGGAAATTTCGGGTTTGAAATCGAGCAGAGTATTGAAACCGACGCGCGAAGGGGCGCTTTCGCCCACTTTTATCCTCACCGACGGAGGGCGTCTAGCTTCTTTCCACCAGTCGGGGATTCGGCAAAGAACTCCGGATTCCTCGTAAAGCGGGACTTCCTTTAAAAAAGCATGGGCCTCTTCCGTCGAAAGCGTTATCGGATGAAAAAGCTCGCCGGTTTCAAGCAGGCCGCCTATGAGCCGGCTTTTTTCGGCGGCGCGCGTTACGGCCGATATAAGCTCGAGCAGTTTTTTTCTGTCGCCGCCGAACTCGTTTATCGCGTTTTTAAGCGGCAGATGTTTAGTCCGTCCGTCTTCGCCGTGTTTTGAATAGGTGGCCATAAAAGCGAAAGGCTTCTGGCCTTTTTTGTTTTCTACCATATGGAAAAAGACGCGGCCGGCGGGATGTATCCGCGGGTTATATACGGCGAAAAAGCCGTCCGCTCTTCCGCGATACGCGCCCATAAGCCGTCTGAAAGCGCCTTCGAATATCATCGCGAAACTTTCGAGCCAGCTTTCGCCGAGGTGTTCCGAACCGTCCAGATACGGCGCGGCTTCTACAATCGCGGCGGCCTCGCCGCTTTCATAATGCACCGGCGTTTTCTCACGGAGCGTTTCGAGATCGGGATTTTTAATCAGCCGCTCGCATAGAGGCGCGGCGGCGCTTAAAAGAAAAGCGAGCGACGGCGAAACGAAAAAGCCGTTATGCCTGCCGCTAAATCCAAGCATCAGCAGGGCTTCGCCCGGGTCTTTCGAGTACAGCTCGAAAAGCCGCGCTTCAAAAGCGGCCCGCGCGGGGGTTATTTCTTCGCCGGCGGGCCGGCGCTCCAGGCAGAAACGGCCTTCGGGCTGTATTATGGCTATAAGTTCATTATTTTCTGAATTCATGGCGCAACGTCCGCATTATATAGCGGGTAAACTTTAATTTTAAATGACGAATCGGTTAAATTATATTCGATTTACTTAATGAATGCAATAAAAATTTGGCGCTTTTTTATGCCGGTAAAATGACTTTTAATCCTTCGATCACAAAACCCATAGCCGGCATGGAGATGTTCACCAAATCCCGCGCCGCGGGCCATTCCGGCCAGCCGTTCGAGACCAACGAAATGGGCTGGCTCGTTTATCCGGAAGGCATCTATCGCGCGGTAAAGGCTATCGGCCGTTACGGCGCCCATGATAAGGTCCGTATTTCACTGTCGATATATTGCATAATATCCTCAACCACCTCGGCACGCGAGTTCGTGAAAAACATTTTTTTAACATATTTCTTGATTTAATATAAAATATTTGCTATAATAAAATTGTTCAACAATTATTTTTGTTCAATAAATATTAAATAATAAAAAGGTGAACAAATGTTTAAAAATGATGTTATCGAAGAAATTATAAGTAATTTCAAGAAAAAATTCTGTTTTTTAGAGATTATATTAAAACCAGGTAAGAAAGATGGCCTTTTTGATGGTATTTTAGAAATTGTTCACGAAAAGCGAAAAAGCAAATTTAACATAATAACCAGATATAATTTTAATATGGCGGACCGGATGTGTTTGGAATACATTCGCAATCAAAGTCATGAAAATAATATAATACTTATAACGGGTCATGTATCAGCAAAAATGGCTAATATTTTAAGAAACGCAAATATATTTTTCATGGATGCTTCGGCAAACTCATACCTGAAAGCCGAAGGAATCTACATATATAATTACGATAAATCAAGTTTTAAATCTGTACCTTATAAAAAAGCCGGAAGCGTATTTTACTCTACCGGTCTCAAATTAATATTTAATCTGCTGATTTCCAATGAATTGTTAAACGATAATTATAGAAAAATATCTGAAATTGCGGACATTTCACTTGGATCGATAGGCTGGATTGTTCACAGATTAAAAGCTGAAGGATATATAATAAATACTGAGCATGATAAAATACTTGTTAATAAAAAAGAAATACTAAAAAAATGGATTGAAAATTATCCAGAAAAATTGAGGCACAAATTAATAAAAGGCAGATATAAATTTTTGAATTTCGAATCATATAAAAATTGGAAAAATATAGTCTTATCACACCCTCAATCATTATGGGGCGGAGAAACTGCCGCAGAAAAAACGACAGGATATTTAAATGCCAAAATAATAACTATTTACTCAAAAGAAGATCATTTGGAACTAGTAAAAAAACTCCGGCTTGTCCCTGACAATAAAGGCAACGTTGAAATATTAGAAATGTTCTGGGACCCATATTATCTCAGCAAAAATGACGAAACTGTTCCGCCTTTATTGGCATACGCCGACTTAATGATATCAGAAAATGAAAAGCCTTGCTTATTAATATTATTTCCATTGAACAAAAGAGACACTCTTCTGTCGCCTTTAAAGGCATTGAAAGACAAGTTGCCTTCGTACCGGCCCTGGTCGCCAACACCTGCCTGTGCCCGCCCAAACACACCTTTGTTTTTGTCTTTTTTAAGTTTAATATTCAGCGACCGGGTGCGGCTTCCGTCATCTATTTTGGTAAACTTGT
>ENA-UOWE01005703-UOWE01005703.1-activated-sludge-metagenome-genome-assembly--contig:-NODE-5703-length-11243-cov-10.773954_pt1 | contig 11243 bp, 9 predicted proteins | sample MGYA00249841_ERZ761562 | MGnify/ENA primary metagenome ERZ761562 (study PRJEB28883, sample SAMN05720200) | activated sludge metagenome | isolation source: Anaerobic digester | place: Japan... | reverse complement strand
CAGGAGGTGCTCAAACAATTTACGACTTTCTCGAAGAAGGTTACAGGTATAGAAAATTAAGTGTTGAATTAAAAAAGAAATATGGTGAGCGCGTGCAGAGGCTCCCTATTAATGCTGGATTCACTTGCCCAAATCGAACGGGTGGGAGACCAGGTTGCCTATTCTGCGATGAAACGGGTAGTGGATTTGCAACGTTTGCCGGTATGTCTATAAAAGAACAGCTTGAATTGATGAAAGAAAGATATAGAAAGAAAGGAATTAACAAGTTCATCGCATACTTTCAAAACTATACAAATACGTTTGGACCAATAGATGTGTTGAAAGATGTTTATGTACAAGCAATAGATGGTGATATAGTACAGTTAGATATCGCAACGAGGCCAGACTGTATAAATAAAGATGTGCTGAATTTGCTCAAAGATATACAAGGAGCATACAACATAGCAATATCTCTTGACATCGGCCTCCAGACAGCAAATTACCACACATTAGTAAAAGTGAATAGGGGCCACACACTTGCTGAATACATTTATGCAGTAAATTTGTCAAAGAATTTTGGCTTCGAAGTTGTCTCACACGTTATATTGAATCTTCCTGGTGATAATACACTCGATGTGATTGAGAGTGCAAAGATTCTATCCGCTCTCAAAGTTGATGGTGTAAAGATACACTCACTTTACATAGTTGATGGGACAATTTTTGGCGAGATGTACAAGAAAGGAAAGATAGATGTTTGTTCATTCGATGATTACGTAGAAAGAGCTGTTACTTTCTTAGAATATCTATCACCAAGTATCGTAATTCACAGGCTTGTTGCTGATCCACCATCAAAAGGAACGTTATTTGGAAATTGGGGCAGGACAAAAACGGAAATTATAAATGCAATAGGAAAGCGTATGTTAGAAAAGGGTACATATCAAGGCAAACGAGCAAGTAATTTTATCTAATGTAATCTGATAGAACAGTATCAAATATAAAACCCGCTGGGATTTCCCAGCGGGTTTCTGTTAACTATTGTAGATTCTAATTATTGTTCCTTGTAGACAGAGTAGAAGTCCATACCAGGTCTCATTGGATTTGGATACCAACCCTTGACCCATGCTCTCTGTACACGTACTCCAACTGGTTGGTAAACTGGAACGCTTATACAGTTGTCAATTGCAAATTTCTGAATCTGTAGATACAGCTTGCCACGAACGGCTGGGTCTGTTTCCGATGCTGCCTGTTCTATAAGGTCGTCCAAACTCTTGTTTCCAAGTTCTTTTCTTGGTGTACTGACAAATTTCTTGAAGTTTGCGCCTTGTCTTGAAGAATAGTCACCTTTACTATGGTAATATGTGAATATGAAGTTGTCTGGGTCTGGGAAGTCAGCAAGCCAACCGAGTATGAATATCGGTAATTCGCCACGGTTTGTTGCATCGAGGAACGTTGGCCATTGTAATGGTTGAACATCTATCTTTGCCTTTCCAGGTGCTGCCATTTCCAGGTACATCTTTACCATTTCTGCTACTCTTTGCCTTGCCACGTTACCTTGGTTAAATGCAACGCTAAATTTGAATCCCTTTGCCCATGCTTGACCGTTCCATGCCAACTTCAAATTATCCTGAACCGTCTTGATATTGAACTTGTAAAGTGGTAATGTTGGATCAAATCCAAGCAAACCTTCTGGAAGTACCGTTGGTACTCTCTTACCAAATCCCTTGAGCACGTCTCTTATCAATGCATCGTAGTTAATTGCAGCTGCAACGGCTTTTCTTGCGTAAACATCGCTGAAGAAATCAGGTGGAATACCATTTCCATCGAGTTTACCACTACCTATGTATTTACTCGTTGGAGAAATGGACCATCCAAATGCCAATACAGTCGTTGAAAGTTGTGGAATGTTTTCAATAATTGTAATGTCTTTGTTTCCCCTAACTTGATCTAAATATTCTAAGGTAACTGCTATAGAGTCCGCATCTCCTCTTTCGAGCATTACCCTTCTTGTGGACCATTCATCGATACCCCAAATGATTACTTTCTTAATCTTTGGTGCGCCTGCCCAGTAATCATCGTTTGCTGCAAGTGTTACTTTCTGCTGTTTTCTGTCCCATTCTACGAACTTGTATGGACCAGTTCCCATAGCATATGCATAGTATGGCGACTTTTCTTTCTGCAGATCTCTGTACTTCCACCATGTATCTGACTTACCATCCCAAAGTCCAAGCTTTATAGACGTTTCCTTGTCAAGTATTGCTCCCCAGTGTCCACTATGAGCAATGATGTTCATGAATGGACCGTATGGCCTGACAAGTTTGACTACAACGTTGTCGCCTTGTACTTCAACAGCTGGATCAATAACGTTTTTATAGAAATCGACCAACTTCTGCTTGTACTCTGCCTTTGGCTCACCATTCTTATCGAATATCTGATCAACTGGTGCTTTTACGTAGTTTTCAATTAGTTCGTCCAAAGAATGAACGTTGAAAAGTGCGTAAAGCATCATCCACATTGGTCCACCGGCTGGATCATAGAGTAGTCCTCTTTCAAATGAATATTCTACATCTTCTGGTGTCAATGGGTTACCGTTGTGGAATTTAACGCCTTTTCTGATGGGGAATATGTACGTCTTTCCTCCATCTTTAACAAGACCGTTTTGAACAGTTGGGACCTGCGTTGAAAGTTCTGGTACAAACTCGCTGACGCTGCTTCCCTTATAAGCGATGAGGTTGTCGTAAACGTTGTAAAGCACCTCGCCGCTTGCCGTATCGTAAGCAAGGTGTGGATCCAATGTATCCGCCTCTCCTATCGTTGCCTCAACGTAGGTAGTTGGATCAAACGCCGCAAGTGCCAAAACCGTCACAAAAATGCTCAAGAATACTAGCAACTTTTTCACTGTAAATCCCCCCTTCACAGGATGTAATAAGGAACCCTTTTGTAGATACACAAGTATTATATCACATATTTCTAAGAAGTTTCAATTGTAAATTTTAAATTGTTCAGAAAAATCACAAAAATCCTCTTGACAAGCCAACAAATGCATTATTAATGTGTATTAATTAAACAGAAAGCTTAATTTCAATTTCCAAGTAAATATATTATACCACATGTGGAAAATGGCAGTCAACAATGAAAAGAATCCATACAAATGTATTTGACATATAAATTTATACATGATATAATTAGTTGAGAATAATTTAAGAATTTACACAAGAGTTGGAAGTAGTGGAGGTGATTTTATGTTAAAAGATGGTATGGATGCAGTAGATTTTGAATTGTATGGCCATGATTTAAAGAAGGTACGTTTATCTGAGCTTCAAGGGAAGGTTGTCTTAGTTTTCTATCCAGGTGCATTCACAAGTGTATGTGAAAAGGAACTTTGTACTTTCAGAGACATGCTTGCAAAATTCAACAATGTGAATGCAACTGTACTTGGCATCAGTGTCGATACGCCGTTTTCAAATAAGGCTTTTGCTGAGAAGAACAAATTAACTTTTAGATTACTTTCCGATTTTAGCGGAACTATATCAAAACAATACGGCGGAGTACACGAGAATTTTGCGGGTGTTCCAAACTATACAGTGGCAAAACGTGCAGTATTTGTAATTGAGAATATGAAAGTCATCTATTCGTGGGTAACCGACAACCCTGGAAATGAACCACCGTACGAAGAATTACAAAAGGTATTATAAATATTCTGAACATTGATTGGAAAGCAGAGGTGAATGGTATGATATCAGAAAAAGTTCTTAAGGCGTTGAACGAGCAAATAGGGAAAGAGATTTTTTCTTCTTATCTATATTTGTCTATGGCAAGTTATTTTGATTCAATAGACTTACCCGGTTTTGCAAAGTGGATGAAGGTCCAAGCAAGCGAAGAACTCGGTCATGCAAAGAAGATTTATGAATTCATTTATGATCGTGGTGGAAGGGTAGAACTACCTGCGATCGAAAAGCCAAAATGTGAATGGGAATCTCCACTGCGAGCTTTTGAAGATGCATACGGGCATGAAGTATTCATCACAAAGAGCATCTATTCTATACTTGATATTGCAAAAGAAGAAAAAGATTATGCAACAAAGGAATTTTTGCAGTGGTTTGTCAAAGAGCAAGTTGAGGAAGAGTTACAAGTTGAATTGATTGTCAAGAATCTTAAAAAACTGGGCGACTCACCAATTGCAATATACATGCTCGATAAAGAACTCGGTAACAGAGGAGCAGATTGACGTTATTGACGTTCAGGATAATATAACTACAAAGTGCCGGGATTTCCGGCACTTTTTTAACTTACATCTTTACAATATAGTCTAACTATCTCCTCTTCCCATAAACATTCATACTGGGTCTTAGAGCATTGCTTAAGTTGTACGTTTTTCCATCGATCGTGATACTTTGGACTGCGCTGATATTTTGTTTTATCGTGTTGAGTTCTACAGTGTCACCAACTTTTAGTGTCTTCCAAATTGGTATTAGTGATCCCGGAATTTTGTATTCTTTGTTTTGCGAATCCGTAAGGACAATTGTTATGGCGTTTCTTGAAATCTCAATGCTCTTTACTTTTGTCTCTAAAATCTGCGTTTCTACGTTATCAGCGTTTTTCACAGGCTTGAGAACAATCTTGTAACCGTTGACTTCCACCGATGTTGGTACAAGAATGGTTGCCTTAATTCCTTTAAAGCTCACCTCTGTTCCAATCTTTACATCGGAGTACCGATTCCAAATAAACGGAATCTTTACCTTTTCTCCATCACCGTATGACACAGTTGCATAACCTCTTCCGTAAACGCCCAATACTACTTGTTCTATAACTCCCGTGGCTTCGTACTCTGTTTTTTCAATCACAAATGGAGAAATATAGCTAAGAATAGGCTGAGTAGTAGTCTTGGCAGCAAATATACTGACAACCAACAACATCATCAAAACAACACTGAAGGTTTTCTTCATAACAACCACCTCCATAAATGATGTATGTCGATGATGTATGTCGCAATTCAACTATTAATATATTTTTGGTTCCTTAAAAAATCCTTAGAACTCCCACTATTTCACTACTCTTCAGTGGATTTCAACCTCTGCGTATAGATGTGTGCCAATCTTGTTGGTTCAGGTAGCTTGTAACCCCTAATGAGTGATTCTACAAATGACAATGCGCTATCGGGATCGCATAAATGTCCAGGAGAGATGTAGATAGGATTTGTATTCCTCTTGGAAAGATAGCAGTATCCAATTAGGTTACCTACTTCATCATAAATAGGCTCTGCCTGTCCAACACGTGTTGGTTTATCACACACTCCGTATAACCTACTTTTTGCTACTCCAATCGACGGAACATCAAGCAAGACGCCTATGTGACTTGCAATTCCAAACCCCCTAGGATGAACTATACCTTGACCATCAAATATCAAAACATCCGGTTTAATGGATGACTTTCTTAAGCATTCGAGAATAACTGGTGCCTCACGAAACGCCAAAAAGCCAGGAATGTATGGAAATTCCACCCCGGCCTTTTGACTTATTATATCTACGATATTTAACTCGTTATCCAAGATTACGAGTACACCCAACGCATATTTATCTAAATAACTTACATCCAATCCGCCGATGTACTGTATCTTCTGTGTTTCAAGTTCTTGGATTTTCAAACTCTTTGACAAGTTATTCTGTATTTCAACGGCACTCTGTACATCTTTTGGGAACAACAACTGCAAATCTAGTTCATTGATATCGCGCATAGGTATTAATTCATCACCAATATTTGATCATTTCATTATTTCAAGAAGCAACAACATATACACATTAGATAGGGCCAAACTGATTGCAACGGCAATGGAACCAAATTTTATGAAATCCTTAAAAGATACATCGATTCCCTTGTGTTTCTTTAGTAACGACAATCCAACGACGTTTGCAGATGCTCCAACCGGTGTCAGATTTCCACCCAGACAAACGCCTAACGAAAGAGCATACCAGAACGGTTGAATATTCGAAAATGCATCTGGATTTATCTGTGGTAATTGCTTTATAACAGGTATCATTGTAGCTGCAAATGGTATGTTATCTATGAAACCAGACACGATACCGGAAATCCAAACAATCATACTTGAAAGCATGACTTTTGAACCTTTCGAAATGTTGACCAAGAACGTCGCAATGTCACTCATGATACCAACTTTCTCCATAGCCCCTGTGATGATGAATAGCCCAAGGAAGAAGAAGATCACTTCCCACTCGACTTTCGATAGGAACGGCTCTATTTCTTTCCTCTCGAAAATCAGAAGGCTAAAGAATCCTGCCATTAAACTGATTATCGAGCTTTCTAAATTCAATTGCTTCTGCAATAAAAACAAGACTATAACCGTTACTAAGAAAATTGAAGAAGCTATGAATCTTCCCTTGTTCTGTATTGCTTTGCTCTCGTCAAAGCTATCTATAAACTCTCTCGGAACTTCTTTCCTGAAATCTTTACCTGACATCAAGATAAATGCCAAATCCATCAATAACAGTATTATCAAGTTTATAGGTACCATGTACAACGCAAATTCCAAAAATGGAATCTTTGCTGCAGAGGTAATCAATATGTTCGGTGGGTCACCAATTGGTGTCATAGTACCACCTATGTTCGAAGCAAATATTTCCGCTATTACGAATGGTGTTGGGTTGATAAGTAGTATATCGGTAATTGCAAAAGTAACCGGTATGAATATAAGAACAGTTGTCACGTTGTCGATGAACGAGGAAACCAAAGCAACTATAAAAGTAAGTGCAAAAAGTAGGTTAGCTGGCTTGGTCCCGGCCACTTTCACGGTTCTAATCGCAAGATACTGAAAAATGCCCGATTCTTCCATAACTCTTACGAAAATCATCATACCAACCAAGAAAAGCAATGTGTTTATGTCTATAGTTTCTTGAAGCCCTTCGTACGGATTAGGAAAGATCCCCATAAGTAAAAGTAAGAGGCCACCAGCCATAGCTGCGATAGTTTTGTTGATCTTCCCGGTAATAACAAAATACATAACGATAGCAAAGACAGCTAAGACTACAAACTCCGTAAGCATCACCTCGATAGAGTGTACACCATGCTTTTTAACCTAGATTTTCTTCATTAATTGTATGTATCCGCCTACATTTCACAATAGGTACTTGAAAACAAGAAATACCGTTGAGATTATACCACTAAGCATAACCGGCTTCAACATGGAAGATGAAAATTCAGCAAAGGTTAATGTTCTCTTCTTATAGTTCTTCAACACGTTGCTGCCAACGATGTTGCACATAGACGCGACTGGTGTCAAATTGCCACCAATTCCTACTCCGAGCGCAAGTGCCCAATAAAGGTCAATAGGAGCACCTAAAGAAACAAGTTTCTTAATTATCGTAACATAAAGTAACGTAACTGGTAGCGCACTTAAAAATCCTGTCAGTAAAAGTGACGACCATAGAATGATTATCGCAAGTAAGAGAGATGTCTTTATCGGTTCGAACAAGTTAATAAGTGGTGCAAAGATTTCTATCTTCTCTAGTGCTCCATTCAACATATATAGCCCAGTAATTAAAAACAAAGTGTCCCAGTCGACTTCTGAAATGACAGATTGAAAATCGGTACCTTCAACAAAGAGCATGATTAAGGCTCCAACGAGAGTTATAAATCCAAGTTCAAGACCAACTTCTTCGTGTAAAGCCATGAGCAACACTATGAACATGAAACCAATAAAGTACAAGATCCAGGTATTGTTTTTCTGCATACTACTCTCAGTAATTTGTGCTTTGTAAGTGATCTTCTTGAAATTTCTATTTAGTACAAGAATTTGTATTATGAGAACTATGAATCCAATGGGCATAAGATTGTATATAAATGACATGAAACTGAGATTTGACACTGCATATATAACGATGTTTGGAGGATCGCCAATTGCCGTTGTCATACCGCCAAGGTTTGAAAAAAATATTGCATTAATTGTCAGTAACTTGTAATCTATATCCGTTATATCAGCTATGTATAGTAGTATCGGTATGAATATTAGTATCGTTGTGACGTTGTCGAGCAAACTTGACAGTAGGAATATTGCAACATCTATGAGTAATATCGCTAATATCATATTCCCCTTGCTGAATTTAACGATCCTCTCGGATATTTCGTTGAATACGCCATGCTTTTTTAAAATCGATATCGTCAGCATCATGCCAAGTAAGATGAAAAGTGTATTGAAATCGACTATTGCTGGCAGGTTCTCAAAGTTGAATTCTCCCAAAAGCAATATTGAAACTATGCCAAACAAGAGGGTTGTGACTGAGGATATGTGGGGCTTGAATATGATAAATGCATACGCTATCGTGTAAATAAAAAGAATGAAAATAGTCAATCCCTTTCACCTCGAGATAGAATAAGTAGTTTTTTCATAAGGATGTTTGCATCTTCTTCGGATATCTTTTCCAGCTCATCAAATTCTTCAAATGGTTTCTGTAGCTTTTCGTAGTCTTCTACAGGTTGTTCCTCTGATTCTGATTCTGTTTCTTTGTCTTTATTCTCAGAAATTGTGTCTACTATTTTCTTAACTTTTCCAATGAGTTCTGCTTCGATACCTTCTAATTCAACAGGCGTCACTTCGCTCTGTTTTGTTTCACCAGATTCATTAGAAATCTTCTCTATCTCATCTATCAAATTCTTGCTCTCATCCAAAACTTCATTGATTAGTGCTTCTCTATCAATCTCTTCTATAGGAGGTTCAGCATCGAATTCCATATTTTGTAACACATCACTGTTGTTTGTATTCTTCGCAGATTCAACACTCGGCATTTCTTCCTTTTTGTTATCGATAGTATCAAGTTGTTCGAAGATGTCTTTAAATACATCTATCTCACTATTTATGAGTTCTTCAAAATCAATGATCTTTGCCCCATTTGGTATTAAATCAAGTTCTGATAGTGTTTTGTCAATCGAACTCTTTTCAGCTGCGTCAGAAGATTGACTGGCTTCACCGGGTACCTCAACTGTAGTGGGTGTATTAGTACTTGCAATTTCTGATTCAACCCTTTGTGCAGATACTCTCTGACGAGATTCAAAAGGAAGTTCGATAACTTTTCTTTTTACTCTATAAATTCTGTACTCGGCAATTATCAAAACGACAAATATAGTGGAAAATATGACTATTATGATTACGGCATTAGAACTTCCGCTCGATGGCTGTGTAACGGTAACTGCTGTTGATGTTGACACTTCATCTTGTGAGACAACTTCGGATGTAGTAGGATTATTCTGCTTTATCCACCTTTTCCACTCATCTTCAGTTTGCCGAGAAGATATCGATTCAAGCAAATTCCTGACAAAGTCATTATCATAACCGGCAAGATAATTTCTTGCTTTATCGTAATTTCCAATCATGTAAGCAGATATACCCATCTTGAATTTTACCTGTGGGTCGTATCCCTCAAGCGTATTATCGGCTGCAAGGGCCATTTCGTAGTTATCCAGAGCGGTCTTATAGTCTCCCGATTTATACGATAATTCCGCTGCTGAGTAATACTCCATCCCAGTTTGTGCCGTAGAAAATCCAATCACAGTTATCAAAACTAGAAAAAAGGCAAGAAATTTCCTTGACATTTTTTGCATCTCCTCGCTTTCTATGTTTCTTATCGTCTCAAGCGAGTAATAAGATTACCAGATTATTAGATTACTATACAGCTTTTTGAGCATCTACGAGCGCAAGAAATTCTGCGTTTGTACGAGTTTCTTTCAATTTGGATAGTATGAGTTTGAGTCCTTCTTCCTCTGTCATAGAACTGAGCATTCTTCTAAGTATCCAAATCTTCTTTAAATCAGCAGGAGTTGTAAGGAGTTCATCCTTTCGCGTACCAGAAAGTGCTAGATTTATCGCAGGGAATATTCGCTTGTTTGCAAGTTGTCTTGAGAGGACAAGCTCCATGTTACCTGTTCCCTTAAATTCTTCAAATATTACCTCATCCATTTTTGAACCAGTCTCTATGAGCGCCGTTGCGATGATCGTCAAGCTGCCACCTTCTCTGGTATTTCTTGCTGCTCCGAAAAAGTGTTTCGGCTTGTATAGTGCAGCTGGGTCTACACCACCTGTAAGTAACTTGCCGCTTGGTGGCACCGTTATGTTGTAAACACGTCCTAAACGTGTCAAACTATCTAACAGTACAACAACGTGGTTACCATATTCAACAAGTCTCTTACACATATCAAGTGTTAGTTCTGCTATCTTTATCTGTTTGTCAGATGGCATATCGAATGGTGCGGCAATAACCTTTGCATTGACCGATTCTTTTATATCTGTAACTTCTTCTGGCCTTTCATCGATTAGTAACACTATCCTTATGGTCTCGGGATGGTTTTGAGCTATGCCATTTGCCATTTCTTTGAGAATGGTGGTCTTTCCAGTTTTCGGAGGAGCGACGATCATGCCACGTTGACCTTTCCCAATCGGTGCAAAGAGGTCTATGAGTCTGGTTGAATACGTTTCCTTCTCCGTTTCGAGTACGTATCTTTCCTTTGGATAGTCCGGTGTGAGATTTTCAAAATTGACTCGTTCATCGGCAAGCTCTGGGGATTTGTAATTTATTGCTTCGATCTTTATCATCGCATTGAAACGTTCTCCTTCTTTTGGAGGACGTATCACGCCTGAGATGATGTCACCAGTGTTCAGATTAAATTTTCTGATCTGTGACTGTGATAAATAGATATCCTTCGGACCAGAAAGCATCGTCTCCAGACTTCTGAGAAAACCATACCCATCGGGCGCAATTTCAAGCACGCCTTCACCAAAAAAATATCCTTCCGACTTTGCCTTTGCTTCGAGTATCTCAAATATGAGATCTTGCTTTCTCATAGCAGTGTATCTGGCAATGTCATACTTTCTTGCAAGTTCATAGAGTTCTTTCATCGTCATTTCTTCGAGTTGTCTCATGTTTATTCCTTCACTCAAGTACAAAGCACCTCCACGTCATTTCGACAGAGTTTTCAAATCGTTTAATCAGATAATCAAAGGCTGCATCATTTAGTTCTGAACAGTCTATCGCCCGCATCACCAAGTCCTGGTAGGATGTAACCGTGGTTATTTAATTGTCTGTCAAGTGAGGCAGCGTAGATATCTACATCAGGATGAGTATCTTCAAGCGCCTTTACCCCTTCGGGTGAGGAAATCAGGGAGATAAAAGTAATCCTCTTAGCACCGACTTGTTTGATCTTCGAGATCGCATCAACTGCAGAAACACCTGTAGCAAGCATTGGATCAAGCACGAATATTTCAC
>ENA-UOWE01005696-UOWE01005696.1-activated-sludge-metagenome-genome-assembly--contig:-NODE-5696-length-11258-cov-4.059270_pt1 | contig 11258 bp, 7 predicted proteins | sample MGYA00249841_ERZ761562 | MGnify/ENA primary metagenome ERZ761562 (study PRJEB28883, sample SAMN05720200) | activated sludge metagenome | isolation source: Anaerobic digester | place: Japan... | reverse complement strand
TTTTTTATTATAATTCTTTAAAAAATTAGAAATCTTTATCCATCAGAAGCCCTACAGCACCTAATATAGCTACATTTGCAACATCAGATACCTCAATCTTTAACTTTTCTAGAGATTTCGGATAGCCAAAATCAGATATGGTTTCAAATAGAGCATCTTTGAAATATTTAAATGATTTGCTTACTGAACCACCCATTACAATAATTTCGGGATCAATAGCATAGAGTATAATTTTTATTGCTTCACCTAAATTTTTACCATACTCTCTAAAAACATTCAAAGCAAATTCATCTTTACTGACTGCTAAATTATATAATTCCTCACCAGTTATATTATATTTCTTTTTAAAGAAGTATCCAGAACAATAATGCTCAAGAATATCATCTTTAAAAGGAATCATTCCAAACTCTCCAGCACCACAATTTGTGCCATTATATAATTTCCCATTTATTATTATTCCAGCACCTAAACCTGTACCAATAATTAAACCTACAATATTATTATATTTTTTTGCTTTCCCAAAATACTTTTCACCCAAAGCAAAACAATTAGCATCATTATTTACATAAACAGGTTTATTATACCTTTTTTCTAAAATATTTTTTATCGGTACAGATTTCCACGAAGGTATGTTATAGACATCATATACTATACCATTTTCTACATCTACTACACTTGGCACACCAATTCCAATTCCCTCAATATCATCTGCTACTAAGTCATCTAATAAAAGAAAAATATCATTTAATACTTCGATTTCAGTGCCAGATGAATTAATGGATTTTGCTAATAGATTAATTATTTTTTCATCTTCAACTAAACCACATCTTACATTTGTTCCGCCAAGATCTACACCAATAGCTTTCATAATTTAAATATTATCCTTTTTTTTACTCTTCTTAATTTTAATTGTTTCATTAACAATAATTGGTTTTGCCCAAAAACCAATACTAAATATATATCCTAAAGGTATGTATAGAAATAGCATACCTGTTCTTAAACCAAATAGATCTCCTAACCAACCAATAATTACCGGCATTAAGGCACCCCCAATAATACCAGTACATAAAATTCCAGAAAATGAACCGTGATGACTATCAAGAGAGTTAAGTGCCAGAGAAAAAATAATAGACCACATAACTGAAGCTGAAAAACCAACTGCAGGAAAAGCAAACAGTGCCATCTCACCACTTCCAAAGAAAGCTAAACCTAGAAAGATCATAGCTGCAAGTGAAAAGATTATTAAAACTTTTCTACTATCAATAATTTTCAATAACACCAAACCCAAAATGCAACCAATAGTCATTAAGCCCCAAAAAGAAGATACCACAGAAGCACCAACTGTTTGAGGGTCATAACCATGATAAGTTTTTAAAAACTGTGATATCCAATTGGAAACTCCCTGCTCAGTGCTTACATATGCAAAAATACCAAGGAAAAATAATATTACAGTTTTATTCTTAAATAATTTTTTGTGTGTATCCCATGTGCCTGCTTTTTCATCTTCTTTTTTAACTACTGTTGGAAACTTAGAAAATGATATGGTAATAATCATTAATAATATTACAATAAAAAATAAATAGTATAATGAAATCCATGGCAAATTGTTAGGAATAAACTTTTTTATAATATTAATTATTACATCATTTACATTATCACTTTTTAAATTAATTACCAGATACGAGTATATATAAGGGCTTATAAAAGAAGCTCCACCAAAAACTAATTGCGCCATTACAGAATTAAAAGCAAAATGCTCTTCACCACCAGCAACTCGTAATAATGGATTGATAGCTACCTGCAATATTGCAATACCTATTCCAATTAGAAATAAAGAAATTAAAGCAACTATGTATGATGGGAACAAAGAGAAAAACAGCGCCCCCAATAATGATACCATAAAAGCACCAATCATTACTGGTTTTTCTGAATACTTTTCAAGAAGTATACCAGCAGGAATAGACATCACTCCATAGGCAATAAAAAATGAAAATGGTAAAAATGCTGCAAGTGTTAAACTCAAATTAAAACTTGATATTATATCAGGAATTATGGGTCCTAATATATTTGTTATTAATGATATAACAAAAAAGGTTAAAAAAATTAAGCCTACAATAAAATAATTTCTTTTCATATTAATTCTTCACTTACAATATATTTAATATTTATTTCTCTAATTCTTTAACATTCCAACCACTTAATTTTACTACTGGTTTCAAATTTGGAGAATCCTTTTTGAAATAATAACCTTTGATAATTCTCTTTTCTTTCGGTAATAAAGAAAAATAATTATCCTCCAAAAATATTGGTAGTATAGATTCTCCCCCTTTTTGCTTTAGAATTGCTAACTCAATACAAAAAGCAATATTATCAGTAGGGTTTTCAATTTCAATTAAGATATCAACTCTATCTTTTTTTTCATAAAAAGTCTTCTTGAAGTTAAGGCTAGTTTGTTTCAGATTATGTAATTGTGTTAAATCTGCATATTCCTTAATAGGTGTTATCCACCATGTTGTTTTTGGAAAATCAAGTTCATCTTTCTTTTTCGAGAGCCAATAAAAATTATCTGAAATCAAATTATTTTTTTCGTCAAATAATTTAAAACTTACAAAATATGTAATAGATAGATCTTCTACTTCGGGCAAAATCAGTAATGATTTTACCTCATCTGCATTTAGATTTATTTTTACATCTTTTGAAAATCTTTCTTTAGATTCAATATCAAATAATTTTATTCGGGCAGTAATATTTTTATAACTTAAAGGAGTAAAATTTGAAGCCAACACTTCATTAGTTTTATGATCTAACATTATATGTATAGGTTCACACGATTTTTTTGTTCCATAAAAGGCACCGTTTGGCATTAAATAAAAATCATATAATTGCCACCAGAGCTTTGGCCACGCAGAGTTTAACATCCATTGAATTACACCTGTTGAAACATATCTTCTCCCTACAAATGATTCAAACATTCCTCGTATAGCTTCATAATTCACTACTTGTGCTACCTTGCAGTATCCTTCAACGGAGTTAGGCTTACCATATCGTTTATCCATAGCTTCATCATATACATCCATTCTTTTAAACTTACCTCTGCTGGTATGATATATCCATTCAGAATTTACAGGCCATAATGAGTCTTCCGGTATCATCTTTTTAATACTTTCTAATGGTGGAACTTGAGGTCCTGGGCCAGTTTCTGTATTAAATCCATAAGCACCCCCATTTGCTGTATCGATCCACCAATAAATTGGTGGAACGTAATCATAAGGTCCTAACATTTTAACAGCAGTTGAACCTGTAATTTTACTTTTATGCATTTTTGCAGAAGCGATGAAAGGTCTAGTAGGATCATCTTCCTTTAAAATTTTTTGATACTCTATCTCCAGCTCTGGCCTTGGTAATAAATCGCTTCCGTAAGCCCAAACAAGTATTGAAGGGTGATTCCTTAACCATTTTATTTGATCTTTCCACGATTGTGAAATAAGCTTAATTTCATCTGGCTCTTTAACACCACCAAAATTATCTGTTTTTTTACCAACTAAATTTTCCCACTCCCACTGGCAACTCCAACCAGCCATTATAAGCAAACCCTCTTCATCACACAAATTATAAATATCCTCATTAGAACCCCAAAAACCCTCAAGACGTATAAGATTTAAATTCATATGTTTTACATATAGAATCTGATTTTTTATGTAGTCATAGTTGTTATCAAGTAAAACATCATCAGTCCAACCACCACCTTTGATAAGAATTTTTTTACCATTCAATAAATAACCTCTGTGTCCCTTTTCATTGACATAATCTTTCACTTCTCTTATACCAAAGGTAGTAGTCATTTCATCAGAAATAGAATTATTCGTTAAGACCATTAAATTTAATTTGTACAATTCAGGTTTCCCAAATTCATAAGTCCACCATAAACGAGGATTTTTAATTATTAGTTGTTTAAATTCAGATGGTTCAAATGTAATTACTTTTGTGTCTTTAGGTGCAAGCATAATTTTTTTAGAAAACTCTACCTTTTCTATTGCCCCTTTAATTACGGCAGATAATTCTTTATTTGTGTTGTTTGTTGCTTCAATTGAAATTGTAAGTTTTGCTATTTTGTAAGAATTTGAATCAAACTCACTCTTGATAAAAGGATTTTTTAAACTTACATCCTCTGTAATTTTCAAACGCACTTCTCTCCATAAACCCATACTTTCATCAGGTGGTCTCGGGTTCCAATCTACAAAACCAACATTAAAATCACCAGGTCTTGGAGGTATTATCTCAATTGCTAAAATGTTTTCACCTTTCTTTATAAATTCAGTAACATTAAAATCATATCTTCGGAAAGCACCACATACTTCATTGGAATCTCTTACTAATTTCCCATTAAGCCAGATATTCGCCCTATAAATTATACCATCAAATTCAATGATGAAATTGTTGTTCTCTTTTTTTTCATTAATATTAAAAGAAGTTCTAAACCACCAAGGTTTAGCAAATTGTTCCTTCGGTATTTTATCAAAATTAGTTGAATAAAAAATATTTTTATATACCCCATTCTTTACTAACGCATTTAAGACTGTTGTAGGTACATCTGTTTTATACCAACTTTCTACTTTATAAAATGGTTGAGAAATCTTTTCCCCACCATCATTTACTTTTGTAGAACTTTGTATCTGCCAATTACTTCTTAGTTTTATTACCATTGGTTTACTAATTAATAAGTTGATAACTGCTAAAAATAACATAAATAACAAAAATACTTTTCTCATTTTTCCCTCATTAATATTAAGTATATTGTATACAAGATAATTTACTAAAAATCTATTTAAAAACCAAATTTAAGTTTATATAAATTACTGATTTAAAAAATCACATTTTCTCTATTATCTCACAAATAATCTCGTAGTTCCTTAGGGTCATAGGAGATAAAAACCTACCATACGGACAGGAAGAAGGCATTAAAACAAAACCTCTACCATCTCCACGAGTGCCTTCTTCAATTGCAGAATATACCTTTCTTGAAAATTCTGATGGAGGTAAATTTTCTATATCTGTTATCTCTAAATTGCCAAACAATACAAAGTTTTTACCATACTTCTCGCGCACATAGCTAAGATATACATCACCTTGAGGAGGAGGTTCTATTGGGTCAATAGCATCTGCTCCCATCTCAAGTATTAAATCCAGTATATTTCTTAAATTACCATGAGAATGCACTCTTGCCCAACCACCTGTAGAGTGAATCATATCTATCATTAACTTATCATATTTTACGACATACTCTTTAAAAAGTCTTGGTGGTAAAAAGGGTTCAGATGCATATTCAGGACCATAAATTCTCCATAATCTATTGGGTAACCTTTGTGCTATGTGGTTTGTGTAATTATAAAGTATAAAAGCAAATCTTTCCAGTAAGTTATGAAAAAGTTCTGGTTCAGATAAAGCCATAATCGTATATTCATCCATAGAGAAAAGCGAAGCTGCGAGACAAATTGGATCTGGAGTATCGATCATAACAATACCAGTATCACTCAATGCTTCTTCAGTCTTTAAAACAGATTCAAAATCAGGATTAGTAGAGAATTGTTCAAAAGGCAACATTAAAATTGCCTTTAGATCATCAATATCTTTAATAAAATGTTCTTCTGTCCAAACAGTGTTTACATCTTTATCTCTTCTGGTTCTAGATTGTAAAATTTTATTTCCTATTTTAATTTTCTTAATAGTATACAAACTATCATTTTTTTCATATTCTTCAATTTCGGCAAATTGAGAAACAACATCTGGTAAAAAACTATTGAATATAATGCTACGAATAACTATTCGATCAGTTTTCTCTTTTGTTAATTCTATTAATGGCTTCCATGATGGATCGTTATAAATATTATAAGGATCTTTATTATTAATATCTTCATCTAAACCATTTAACTCATAAAAAGAAACTGGTGGCCTATCAACTGACTCACCTTTTAAAGTCTTAATTAATCTCTCTTTTCGTGTCATAAAAAAACCAAAATTTTAGTGAATATAAATTATTTAATTCTTAAATTCAATGAATTTTGACACAAAATGAATTATATGGAATCAATTTCGCTTTGTTCCAAAAATCTCCAATTCCCTTTTTTTAAATCACCTAATTTTATACTACCAATTGAAACTCTTATAAGTTGCAGAACCTCGAAATTAAATTCATTCAATAATCTTCTTATATGTCGATATTTACCTTCATCAAGCACTATCTCTAACCAACATCGTTTTTTACCTTTGCGAAGAATTTTCACATCTTTAAACTTCAAGTAATCTTTATCACACATTTTACCAATCTTTAATAATTCTAAAGAGTTTTCTTCAGGGATGGAATCTATTTTTACATGATACACTTTATCAATTTTTGAAGATTGAATTTTATCAGACCATTTAGTATCATTTGTAAAAAACAACAAGCCTTCTGTTGCTTTATCTAATCTACCTACTGGGAAAATATATGGCAATTGGAAATTCTCAAAACATTTAAAAACGGTATCACGGTTTTTTTCATCTTTTAATGTAGTGATAAGACCTTTTGGTTTATTTAGTATAATATAAATTTTACTTGGCTCTTCAATAATCTGTTTATTTATTGTTATTATATTTTTTTTGATATTTACCCGATGTTTTGGATTAGTAACTTTCTTTCCATCTACAAAAACAACGCCATCAATAATTAATTTCTCAGCATTTGTTCTTGATGCAAAACCCAATTTAGATATTGCCCTTGTAAGTGAAAAAGTATTCTTATCAAAATTTTTAATTTTAGTTTTCATTTTATTTCTTCGTTTTTACAAATTTACAATTTTTTCTTTTAAATATTAATGAAAAAATTGATATTTTACTTATAAAACAAGGATGAATAATTTTTTTAAAAAAAATTGCTTATTATTTAAAATTATTATAAATTTGTAATGTAAATTAAAAATGAAGAAGAGTAAAATATTAATAAATGCTACCTGTGATAGCTCTAAACCATCTGGCGTTGGAGTTTTCAACAGGGAAATTACAAAAAATTTAATTTCAATAGATCCTGAAATATTTTTTGTATATGAAACAATCGATTTCATACCAGAATATAAAAACAAAAAAATTCTTTCTAAATCTTTTTCATCAGAATCTGGCACTAAAGGTCATTTTTTAAGATGGACATGGGAACAAACTTTATTAAACTTTTCATGTTATAAACTAATTTTTTCTCCAGTACCTGAAGGACCAATATTTTTCAAAAACAAAGCTATTGTAGTTCACGATATCTTACCAATAAAGTATCCTGAATACTATCCAAGACAAAAATATTATTTCAAATATCTTCTTCCACTGATAATAAGAACATCGAAAATAGTTTTCTTTGATTCTTATAGTGCAAAGAGTGAAACATATAATTACTATAAGATTACAAAAACTCCATATAAAGTAATTTATCTCGGTTATGATGTAAATCTATATAGAAAAATTGATAAAGGTTTTATAAAATCAAAATATGGAATTGAGAAATATTTTCTATTTGTAGGTGAAATGAGACCTTACAAAAATGTTATGAATGCTATTCACGCTTTCTTTAAAACAAACCTAGAAAAGTATAGGTTAATAATTGTAGGTAGAAAAGATGAACTTTTTTTCCCAAAAATAGAAAAACTAGTATTAGACTTAGATTTACAAAATCGCGTTAAATTTATGGATTACGTTCCATTGAACGAACTCCCTCATTTTTATGCTAATGCTGAAGCTCTTGTATTCCCTTCTGAGTACGAAGGTTTTGGTTTGCCAGCTTTAGAGGCAATGGCTTGTGGAACACCTGTAATTACAACAAAACTTACTTCAATACCTGAAGTTTGCGGAGATGCAGCATACTATATTTCACACACTGATATCGAAGGAATGAGCAAAGCAATGACTGATATTGCTTCTAACAATCTATTAAAAAATTCTTTACAAACAAAATCTCTGGAAAGAGCTAAACATTTTAGTTGGGAAAAATCAGCAAAAGAATATTATGATACATTAAAAGGTTTAATTTAAGAACTACTTGTAAGCAAATCTTTACATCTTTTTAACAATTTATCCAATACATCGTTAAAATATTCATTCTCATTTTCAGATAAAACACTTATAATATTTTGTTCGGCTCTCTCTCTGATAATCCATATTTTTGACAAGAAATCTTCAGCTTGAGGTGCAATATATATTGTGTCTCCATTTTTATTTATATAACGATTTTCTATCAAAGGCTGTAAAAATTTATCTACCTCAGATTCAAGCAGACCATTTTCACGAATCACCTGTTCAATTTTCATCTCTTTCTCACATTGCAGAACCATAAGAAATACAACCCTATCAGCCCCAATATTTGTTACCTTTTTTAATTCGATATCAAATATTTTTTTTATCAATTGACCAAGAACATTTACTTTTCTTCCAAGCGTAGATTTTATTTTTGCTTCTAACATATTTAATATTTGTTTTAATTTTAATTCATATATACTTATTCCAGTTGCAACTCCAACATTCAGGCTCTCGACATTCATATTCATTGGAATTTGTATTATTTTATCAGCAAACTTATGAAAATATTCTGAGACTCCTTTTGTTTCGTTTCCAATAACTAATGCTATAGGCCTATTATCAATTTCCACTAAAGAATGCAAACTATCTCCTTCAGGTGAGGTGGTAATTAGTTGATACCCTCTTTGCTTAATATCTTTTACTAATAATTCATTATTTTCATAACAAATAAAATTACTGCTATACACTAATCCTCGTGATGAATCAATTGTTTTTTTATAGTAAGGGTCAAACTTTTCATCAGGGGATAAAAAATCGTTAATACCAAATGCTTTTGATGTTCTAATAATAGTTCCTAAATTTCCATAATCTTGAATATTATCAAGTACCAGAATAAAATCGCCAAATTTATCATTTACTTTCGGAAAATCAGCTATCGCAATAACTGGAATTAAGTAGTTTGTTTCTGTAATTTTTTTTAATATACCTTGTGAGGCAACAAATACAGGTATAAATTTTTTTAGATGTGAATAAGTTTCAATATTCTTCTCATCACATATAATGAAATTAATATTTATCAGTGAATCTATAGCCCATTTTAAATTCTCTTCACCTTCAATAAGAAATTTTTTATGTTTCTTTCTTCCAGATGAAGAATTTAACTCTCGTGCTAATATTACTCTTGGATCTTTTATAGATTTTATTTCTTCCATTATTAATTTTATCTATTTTTTTTACACATATTCAAGGAATGATTGATTAAACTTAAGCAAGCGTAATTCGAAAAATTACGCTTGCTATAATAAGTAACTACTTTAAGCCTCTTTTCTTGAGTAATGCATCAATCTTTGGTTCTCTCCCTTTAAATTTTACATACATTGTCATAGCATCCTCAATTGAACCTCGTTCTAAAATATTTTTTCTAAAGGAGTTAGCTAAATCTCTATTAAATAATCCATTCTCTTTGAAAGACTCATAAGCATCTGCATCCAACACCTCTGCCCAAATATAGCTATAGTATCCTGCGGAGTAACCACCAGAAAAAATATGTTGAAAATATGGGCTTTTATACCTTACAACAATTTCAGGGATCATACCTATTCTTTTCATAGATTCGTTTTCAAAACTTTCAGCATCTACTTCCTTTGCTTCTTTTAAGGTGTGCCAGTCCATATCAAGAAATGAAGCTGCTAAATATTCAACTGTAGCAAAACCCTGATTAAAATGTGTACTTTTATTTATTTTTTCTATCAGACTATCAGGCATTATTTCATTTGTTTGATAGTGTTTAGCGTACAATTTTATAACTTCAGGTTCAAAAATCCAATTTTCCATAATCTGTGAAGGCAACTCAACAAAATCTCTCGGAACAGTTTGAAGTGTTTTATAAGGTGCCTTTGTAAATAAATAGTGCAATGCATGACCAAACTCATGGAATAATGTATTAACGTCATCCATACTTAGTAGTGAAGGTGAATTCTCTGTCGGTTTTGCCAAATTACCAACATTAACTACTACTGGAATAATTGTCTTACCTGATCTTACTTCGTAATTTCGAAATTCATTCATCCATGCACCAGCTCTTTTGCTTTCTCTTGGGAAGTAATCAGTATAAAGTATTCCAATCAAATCTCCATTATCTTCAGTCACTTTAAATGCTTTCACATCTGGATGATATTTTGGAATGTTATTTATCTCTTCAAATTTTATACCATATAATTTATTTGCTAAAGTAAATACACCTTGAATAACATTCTCCAATTTAAAGTATGGTCTTAACTCATTTTCATCAAGGTCATATTTCTCTTTTCTCAATTTTTCTGCATAATACCACCAATCCCACGGTTCTAACTTAAAGTTATTTCCTTCTTTATAAATCAATTCTTGCAATTCTTTTGCCTCTCTTTTAGCAGCAGGTAAAGCCGCTTCCCACAATTGGTTTAATAATTTATATACTGCATCGGAGTTTTTTGCCATGTTTTCTTCCAATACATAAGAGGCATGATCTTTATAACCTAATAAATTTGCTCTCTCTACTCTTAAAGCTGCAATTCTTGAGAGTATTTTTTTATTATCAAGTTCATCATTATTATTTGCTCTGTTTATATATGCTTTGAAAATTTTTTCCCTTAAATCTCGTTTAGTAGAATATTGAAGAAATGGTATAAGGCTTGGTTTATGTAAGGTAAAAACCCATTTGCCTTCCATATTAAAACTTTTAGCTGTTTGAGCAGCATCTTCAATTACCCTTTCTGGTAATCCATCTAAATCAGATTTATTCTCAATTACTAATTTAAATTTGTTAGTTTCTTTTAAAATATTTTCAGAATATTTTAATGATAGTAATGATAACTCTTCATTTATTTTTCTAAATCTTTCTTTTTTATCTTCACTTAAATTAACTCCACCTCTAACAAAACTTTTATATGTTTTTTCAATTAATCTATATTTTTCTGGTGGCAATTTACTTTTATCAGCCTTTTCGTAAATTTGTTTTACACGCTTGAAAAGTTTTTCATTTAGATTTATATCATCATTTAATTTTGAAAGTAAAGGAGCAACCTCTTTAGCTACCTTTTGCAACTCATCATTAGTATTCGATGAATACAAGTTATAAAATACACTTGATACCTTTGTAAGCAATTCCCCACTCCACTCCATAGCAAGTATGGTATTCTCAAAAGTGGGTTTCTTTGGATTATTTACAATCTTTTCAATATCCCGCC
>ENA-UOWE01005693-UOWE01005693.1-activated-sludge-metagenome-genome-assembly--contig:-NODE-5693-length-11262-cov-11.931739_pt1 | contig 11262 bp, 11 predicted proteins | sample MGYA00249841_ERZ761562 | MGnify/ENA primary metagenome ERZ761562 (study PRJEB28883, sample SAMN05720200) | activated sludge metagenome | isolation source: Anaerobic digester | place: Japan... | reverse complement strand
GGTACAGGTATAATCCGCGTTGTCCTTGCTGGTGAGTTTGATTTTACCTGCCCAAGTGCGGACTTCCGCGTGCCATCGGTTGTTGCCGACAAACGAGGCTGTGAAGTTGTCGTCAATAGCATCAATCTCGGCCTGAATCGCAGCCAAGATTTCGCCCTCGATAGTTGCCTGCGAGGAAATGTCATCAACAACGATTTGAGCAAAGTTGTCGTAGGCGGCGGAGAGTTGAGCAAGCACCGCAGCAGGCGCTCTGCTGTAGTCTAAATCTGATGCCGGGGTAAAAGTGTCATAATCGAGGCAGTAGATGTTTGGCGCAAACCCGCCGTCGGTTTTGGTGAGAAGGTAAAGGGTGTTAGGGTTGGCTTCCGCGACATCAGGCAATTCGGTAACGGCTTCCATTTCGGTAAAGTAATCGATGGGTGTATCGCCCCCTGCATTTTTTGTCACGTTGTAAGCATAGCGAATAACTGGGAGCATATCGGCGGTTACGTTATCGCCCGCCATAGCGGTTTTAAAGAGATGCAGCATCCCGCCGTCGAGTTCACCAAGGCATCCGTCGCCACGGTAGGAGGGATTTGCGCTCCCGCTGTCAACATAAGAGTTGGTAGCGGCAAGCGATACATCTGTGGCTTCTGCGCTCCCGGACACAAGCGAATAACCCTGTTTCAAGAGTACATCCGCCTGTGCCTGTGTTGCAACAATCTTTGTGAGATTGTCAAGGGTAAGGGTAATCATAGACTCCCCTCCTTATAGTGTCAGAACGTGCCAAGAACCGTCGTTGTAGTTCAAGGTATTGTCGGTCGTCAGGAAGTACAGGGTGGTCGTTGAGATAGCCTGTCCTTCGGGTTTGGCGTCAACCACGGAGAGCGAGGTAAGAGTAGTCGTGGTGGCTTCGTGGCCGCGAATGACATCCATAAGCGCCCTGAAATCGGCTTCGTCAAGTTCCGGCTGCGCAAGAGCAGCGATGTAGCCAATCGTGTTCGTCAGATTCAGGACAAGCCCTTCACCGCGAAACGCAGGATTCATAGAATCGCTGTAATCTTCGAGGAACGACGGAACCGCACCGAGCGCGACGGAAGGGGAAACTTCTGCCGTGCCTTCGGTGATGGTATAGCCGAGAGCCACAAGGGCCGCAGCCTGTGCGTCAGTAGCAACGATTTTTGTTACGTTGTCAAGAGTACAAGTAATCATTTTTCATCCTCCTCAATAACCGACGAAGATGGACGACTTTTTGCTTTCAAGGCAAATCACATCATACAGTCTGCGGTACTGCAACGCATAGGCGTCTTTCAGGATATTGCCGTCCGGCTGAAACACGCGGATTTTCTTCGTGCGCGTGATTCTGAACGCAGCCGAGCGGGGCATAACGATATACTGAATCGGGACAGCACCGGAGGCAATAACGAAACCGCCGTTGTATTGGTCGTCATCAACACCGTTGAGCGAACGATATGCCGAATACATCCTCTGTGCGTTGACCGGAATAATCTCCATATTGTCGATGAACTTGACCTTTGTGGAGATACCGTTCTTGTTGACCTCACGAACATCGATGGTTTTCGTGATTTCGGTCGAGGCGTTCAGCATCGAATGGACGGAACGCGGGATAAAGCAAACCAAATCGTCCTCGTCAGAAATATCCATACAGGCATCCTGAACGCTGACAAGCGTAGAGTAGACGTTTCCTGCCGTAAAGGAAACATTGGCCGCCTCGCGTTTCGTGGTGGAAAAGTAATACAGTTTGGAAAGGGTGTAGGCGTCGATTTCAGGCACGACATATTTGTTCTGCCATTCGGCCATATCCATAACGCCTTTTTTCAGCGCGGCGTCGAGGGAATCGTAGTCAATCGCGTCAACTTGGAAGGCCCGGCCTCTGTCCTGCGTAAGCGTGTAGGCACGTTTCGAGGAACTGATAGAGCCGATGGGGAATCCGTTGTCGCGGTCATAGTCGCCAAGGCCGCTGAAATTGGTTTCGCCAACGAGAACGGTGTCTGCGTTGATGAACTGAATGTTGTCTGGGTTCGTGTCCATAAAGCCGGTAACGCTTTTCTGAACGAACGCTTTGTCAAGTGCATCGGCAGTCTTTGTGCCAAATACATTGAAGTTAATAGGCATTTGTCATTACTCCTTTTTTTTGAAAATGATGTCTTCGATAAAGGCATACGGGTCGGGCGTATCCGCCGCGCCCTGCAACGAAGGGGTGCTTGTGGCTGCTGCTTGCCGCTGACTTTCTTCAATCTGCCGGTTTTTGTTGTACTGCTGTACGGCATACCTTGCATAGATGTCAACGATTGAACGCCCACGATTTGCCTTCTTTTCTGCAAGAACTGATTCGGGAAGATTCTCAATGTCCACGTCCGGGAACAGTTTATGGAACTCTCGCATTTCCTCAACGAGGTCATCTGCATCGACCTCCGGCTCGGCTTCCGCCTGTGCGCGTTCCGCTTTTTCCATTCTCGCCTGAACAAGTTCGGTGGCAATTTCTTCCGGAAGGGCATCTTCTTCGACCAAACGAGCAACCTCACGCTGTTCGTTTGCCTCTTTGAGTGCCTTTTGATAAGCCGCCAAACTGTCGAATCCTGCCGCTTTGGCTTGTTCATCAAACCATTTGATAGGGGCAATACCGCCTCGGTCTTTCACATACAGTCCGTACTGAATGGCCTCGTTTGCCTGTTCCTCGGTGAGTTCGACTTCCTGTTTGTTGTGTTTGACCTTGAAGGTTTTCTTTGGCTCCTCCGTAGGTGCCGGTACACTTTCGGGTTCTTTCGGGGTTTCAGCAATTTCACTTGCCACCGGGGTTTCGTCCACGGTTGCCTCCGAGAGGATTTGAGCCATTTGCTCTTGGATGTCCATTTGTTCTCCTTTCAAAAGTAAGTTATAGTCGATACCCGCGACTTCGATAAGGCTGTTTTAATTCTATGCCCAAAGAATGATATATTAACCTCCTTCGGAGGACATACCCATAACGCTTTCGAGAATGTCGGGGCGTTCCTTTAACGCCTGATATTCGTCGTCATTCAGTTCATCCAACATACCCGGAACATCTATTTCTTCTTCCAGTGGAACCTCTGACGCTTCCGGTGGGACATTCGTGGGATTCTGTGCGTCCAACGCAGCCTTTTCCATCTCTGCTTTCTGCGCCTCACGCTCACGGACGGCCTTGATAAGTTCATTCTTTTTGAGAATGTATCCGGCAGGGATTCTTTCAAGGTAATCAAGAATGGTGATTTGCCCTTGCATCAGGAGATTCGAGAGCGTCGACATGACGGTGGACACACTCCAAAGGGTAGATGCACCTACGTCAATTCTCACGGAAAGCATCAGGTGCTTGTAATCGTTTGAGTTGAACGGAACATAGTAAGTGTTCCCGTTCTTCGTCATTTTGAGTGAATGTACGCCGTACTTGTTCAGGATAATGTCGCCGCAAATCCTTGCAATGTCCTCATAGAACGCATAGAACCTTGTGAGCATCGGTTGCAGCGGAAGGGTGGCTGCTTCTCTCAATGCAATGATAGCCGACGTGTTCTCCGGGCGAAGTTCGCCCAATCCCGCTTGGTTCGCGCCTGAGATTATCTTGGTGTTCTCGATAAGGGCCTGTTGAACATTGTCCCAATTCGGGCTTGTCTGTGCGGGATTCAGGTAGGTGATATGCTGCCTGACATCGCCAATCATACCGGAAATCGGAATCATCTGTCCGGGTTCATTCGTGATGGCGCAAGTGATAACCTCGTCATTGTACGCCATTTTCGGAACGCCGGTCAGCAGCATCGACATTATCTCAACGGACGAAAGCCTATTGATTGCGTTTTGGTTGGCAATCAGGGAAGTGATTTCGCTGTGACCGTAGATGCAATCCTCGCGTTCATCCCATTGAAAGATGGCGATGGGATAGAGTTGCTGCTTGGTATCGAACTTCTTTTTGACCGTGACGCCGCGACACGCTTGGGTGCAGTAGATGGAGGAATCTCCGTTCTCGTCATAGACACGCCAAAACTTTGTAAGCAGGAGGGCTTGTTTCGCCTGTCCGTCTTTTTCGGCTGTGTTCCAATTCCCCGTGTTTTCGTTCTCGTCGCTGCCAATCTTTTCAAGTTCTTCTTCGGGGATTTTATTCAGCGCTCCGATTCTCACAATATCCCTGATTTCGAGCATCTGCGCGACGGTGATGTAGGGCTGCTTCTGAACATCAAGTTGAGCAGGGTTCCCGAAGTCCACGTTTGCGACATTCAGGAGTTCCGGTTCAATCGCGCCGACAATCTTTTTCTTCCCGTCGGGAGAAGTCAGTCCAGTCCGGGCCTTTGGGTTATAGGGCAAGTAGAGAATCATGGAGCCGCTGATAGCAGCCTTCCGCACGCCCGTCTGCATCATCTTTTCCATCTGCGACCGCTCCATAATGGTTTTGAAGTGAGCAGTCATAGCATCAGCGATAGCGTTTGTCTTTTGTTCGCTGTCGCTTTCGATAGCTTGTGCAATCATTTCCGGATTGCCGCGCATTTCCTCCGCCACGTTATACGGAACACCTTCAAAGGAGAACATCGCGTCAATGGGATTGCTGACGATATTGGAAATCTTGTAATCGATAATCTGTTTAATGACGTTTGTGACAGGCTTCGGGGCCACATCGCCAATATCAATGCCCTCCCAATGCTGTCCGAGCATATAGAGTTCATTGATACGTGCTTGTTCAAACAATCCGTTCTCGCCAAGGCTGTCCTTATACGCCTTCGCCTTTTCGTGTTCGGCAAAGATATTAGCCGGTAAGGCGTGGTCGTAATTGTCGTAGAGCGGTATGGTTTTGAGTGCCATCTCTCCTCCTTAAAACTTGAACAGATTCTGAAAGTGCTTTTGTCTTAACCTATCTTCCTCGGTGGGCTGCTCTGTCTTGACGGATTTCTTATTCCGCTTCCCATAGAAGTATCCGCCAATAAAGGACCCGATTGTGAGAACCATTACCAAGAGGGCCGCGATAAATGCAAGAAGAAAATCCATATTACCAACCTTTCAGATAGTTCCCCGGCCTGAATCTCGAACTGCGGGGACGCTTGTCATCGTATGTCTTAACGTATCTCTTATCCCTTTTTGTTGCTGAAAGCGGAACGACCGCTCTCTTGTTTCTCATTACGCAATAGTATCTCAACGAATCGGGACTGTGGGTGATGTCGTGCGGGGTTTTTTCGCAGTCATTCGGATTGCCTGAAACATACTGTATAATTTTCATCGCCTTGTTCAGTTCCGGCGCTGCGCCTCTGATGATTTTCAACTGACCGTCGGAGAGCCTTTGCCTGATAGCCAACCATCCCGCTTCCCGGTTATTGTCTGACGGCATAAAAGTATATCCGTTTTCCGCAAACATATCCACCGATGTCTTTCCGGTCTGCGTTGAGCGCCTGAACAGGTCGGGAGGGGCGTACCTTCTGATTCTTCGTTCGGTGATTCCAAGGTCGTGTTCGATACGGAAGATATGCTCTGCCGCTTCTCGGACAACGCAATCCTTGTACTCGGCCCCGCGCAGGATGTAGTCTACGCCCTGTTCATCAGTAGCATACCATATTGGAGCGAAACAGTCAAATCCATAGTCGATAGACATTGAAAGTGTCCAATGGTCCGGTATTTGGAAAGGGTCTACGCTGATTGCTTCCTCGTCCCATTGCGGGAACGCTTGGCCTATGAAGATGTCCCATTTGCCGTCACGGTATGCGGAGCGCAGCGGTTCATCGTAGAGGTTGAGCGTCTGCATATAGTGTTCGCCGTTGAATACGTTGTCGCTTGCAAGCGCTTGAACGAACGCGAAGTCATCAGGGTTCTCGCCTTCCCGGAAATCCCGGTCGATGAACAATCTCTTAACCCATTCGTGGCCTATGCCGCCGGGGTTGCAAGTGATATACATACGCTTCGGGAGTTCAGGGGAACCTCTTAAACAGGCCGCAAGGGCCGTAAAGACTTCGTACTCAAACTGCGTTGCTTCGTCAAGGCCGATGATGTCATAGGACATTCCTTGGAATTGTTGAAGGTCTTTGGTGGAACTGCAATAGGTATATTTCAACCGGGAACCGTTCGGGAAGTAGAAGATATGGTCTTGTGCATTGTGCTTGATTCCGTTATCCCCGGTCATCGCATCCTTCAACATCTGTTCGATGTATTGGATTTGATTTGACTTTACCTCGTCATAGGTGCGCCGGATAAGAACCGCTGAAAGATTCTCGTATTTTGCGCAAAGCATTATTATAACGGTTCTTAATGCGTGTGACTTGCCCCCGCCTTTTGCCCCACCATATCCAACAAACATCTCTTTGTGGAGCATAAACTCGCGCTGCTTCGGTTGGGGTTTATCAATGACGATGTTCAGAGGTCACACCCACTTTACATATTTGCTCTTAATGCTTATCCACCGGTTCGTTCCGATTCTTCCCCACGTTCCGTTTTTCTCAAAGACGAAGTATTCCTCGCCTTTCAGCGCCTTGTCAATGTGCTTGTAAACGGTTCCGGGGCCTTTGCGAATATACAACCAATCCACGATGATTTTGACGCTTGTCTTTTCGTTTGGCTGTATGGCTGCAACTGCTTTGGTGTAAGCGTCAAGGTCGGTATAAATCTTGAACTTTTCGCCTTCCGGATTGTAACAGGTAGCCTTATTCGGGAACTTCGTATCAAGAAGTTTAGAACAAATCCCGAAATGCAGGTGCGCTCCATTTTTGTTCGGAGGAATACAGTGTCCGGTGAATCCGATAAGAGCCACCGTTTGCCCCGCTTTTACCGTCTGACCTACCTCGACATACAGGGTATCAATATGGTAATCGAACCAATAAAGGCCTACATAAAGGCCCGTACCCTTTACAATCAAAACGGTTCCGGCTGTGGTATCGGTAGCCTTGGCTACGACAACAACGCCGGGAAACGGAGCGCGAAGTTTTCCACGATAAGCCCCGCTGTATGAATAGTCAACGGCAGGATGTTCCCTTGAATAGGGCTGTGTGATTTTGCAGGGAACTTTTACAACCGGGTGCATAATGGGAAGTTTCATTTGTCTTGCCCTTTCTTGCAATCGCAATCAATCTGTTTCTTATCGACCGAAGCCTCGCTGAAAATGTACGCAACGAGCGTCCCGACCGCCGTGACAAGCGCGATAATCTGTTCGGTTGTAATATCATTCACGCCGAAGATAACGCAAATGCAAAGCACGACGCCGGATACCATAGCCCAAAACTTCCTGCTTGTGAGTTTCGATTTCCAATTCATTGTCTTTTCTCCTTTTCATACGGTAAAAAATGGGTGTTTTGGAGCGGTTTTGTTCCCTGTTTTGTCAAGTTTTTTGCAGATAAACTCGACATTTGTAACATATGCGTTTTCTGCAACAGTTCGACTTTATGGAATGGATTGCAATAACTTGCTGATTCGGCACACTTTATGGAACGGACTTCAAAAACTTGCTGAAATGGGTAAGTTTTTGCACTATATTGAGTATTTTGTAAAGTATGCTTTGCAAAGTGCATTGAATAAGTGTGTTCATCCGCTCAAAAGTGCATCGGATTTTCGGAGTTATGTGCATTTATTGCACTTTCCATTTGCGCATATCGGCATTTTGTGTAAATTGGTGCCGATAAATTGATTTTTATGTGCGTTTTAATGCCTTGAAATTGTACTTTTTGGCACTTGAAAGTGTACGATTTACCCCACAAAGTACACATTTACCCATTTGTTGCATAATTTTCGGGACATTTTATGCAGATACAACCGAAATATTTAGCAAAAGTTAGGATAAAATAAGATACGGTTGGAGATTTACTTAACTTTGATGCACTTTTAGCATATCAATAAGTGCATCAAAGTCGCGTTCTTCCTTGATAAGAGCGTACCAAATAGCCATCGCGTTGAACAGAACTCCGCCGAGGGCCTCCTCGATGTCTGTGGTGCATCCACGGTTGTACTTCCATACCTCCATCGTGTGACGCAGCAGGGATTTCGTGCATACTGCGACGTGGTTCTCACCAAAGAGTTTCTGCCAATTATCGCTGTCGCGCAGGGTTCCGTCCGCAAGATACCGGTTCTTGTGCATATACTTTGCATAGGCTTCCAAGACAAGCGGGTTGAAGAATCCCTCGTAATCGAGTTTTCCTTCTTCGGAGTTCCGGTTGGCTGTGCCTTCACCGAATGTCCTGTTCTTCGATTCAAAGACTGCTTTGTGTTCCTCAAAATCTTTTCCCATTTTAATTGCCCTTTCTTAAAATGTCCGGCGAACGCCGTAGTCGATGTCCATTGCCTTGCGGGTTCCGCAAAGGTACACATAGGGTGTTGCGTTGCTCAATGGCGTGTAGGAGCCTGTTTCACCGTATCCGCCATACTTGCAGGAGGAAGCGACGGATATGAAGAATACGGGTTTCTCAATGATGGTGTGGTTTCGTAAATCGGGCTGCAAGACGATTCCGGGAAGTCCGGCCGAGAGGTGCGTATGTCCCCTGATGTATAAATCTGCCGCGACAATATCTTTCATCCCATAAAGCGGATTCACCTTTCCGCCGGCCGTCTTTCCGCCTCCTGTTCCGTGGTTCATATAAATCTGATACGGAATCTTGCGCTTTCCACCTTTCCCGTCGGGCCGGGTTTCCTGCCCGAAGTTCAGGAACGTATAAAGCCCGTCCGGGCTGTATCTCGTCAGGGGTACTCCGATTTTACCAAGCATAACGGCTGTGATGTCAAATCCGTGTTTTGCCGTTCTTGCTTCGTGGTTTCCGTCCACCGCTCCGATAATTCTGTCCTTAATCGGCAGCAGGGTGTCTGCCATATACTCCATCTGTTCGTGTGGACGCCCGTACCAAGCGGAGTTCTTGCCGGGGCTGTCGGGTTGTGCATTGTCAATCAGGTCGCCAAGGAGCATTACAAAACAGTTGTCGGTTTTCTTGATGAAGTTCAGTCTGTCTTTCAGGAGTGTGCCGTCTGATAATCTGTCGCCTTCGTGGAGGTCGCCTAACGCCAAGATGATGATTTCCTTGAAGTCTGCGGATAACTCAATGGTAGATACTTTCATTCAGTTCCCCTTTTCAGTAGATTCGTTGGATGGCAATTCCTTTAAGGAACTTCTGATGTTCCTCGCGAACTTCCCTCGCCCTTTGCAGCGCTGCATCGCACTCTCCGTTTGCTTTACCTCTTTGCAGCGCGAGGGCATTTGCTTCTCCAAGGTCAATGCTGGCAAGTGAAAGGTCAATCAAAAGGCCCTGTGCCATTTCCCTGCGTTTTTTGTCGTCGTTGATATGTTTCAGGATGCTCTTGAATCCGGCCGCGAATACGATAGATAGGATTCCTGTCGATGATATAATTGCGATGATGATTTCCATTTTGTCAGCCCCCGAAGATGATGTAATTGAAGTACGCAGTAATAAAGCCAACGAGGTCGCCTGTCTGTCTTAAAAAGAACAGAAGATACGCAAACATTATCTCACCTCATTTCTGCGACCGAGCGCGGCTTCCGAGCGTGTCGCACTCATAATGAAGTCCGATAGAGTGCAGGAAGGCATCTCCTGTAAAGGCATCTCCGGCAGGACGGGATAATGCGAACACGATAACATCGCCAATTTTTATATCGTCCCCGTCAATGGCGGTGTTGCCCGTAGAGTACTGATGCTGCAAAGCAACCCCTGAACCGGCTGCCGTAAGGGTTTTCTGCGCAGCAGGGCCAAATGCTCCCGTACCCATATTGGCAATAGAATAATCGAAATTAAAAACGCAGTTCCCTGTATTGGTAGACGAAGGCGACCAATGGATATGAACCTCCAAATCGGTTCCTTCTTTGTAATCGTGCGGGATTTCAAAACTGCCGTAAACAATGTCGGTATTGGAGTTGACGAATGAAACCTGATATATGCCTGTCACGAACTCAACAAGGGAGGGAGGTGATGCACCGGGCCGCAAATTGGAAGCGTTGATGATGATGTCGTTGTAAACGGGAAGGCTGCCGATTCCGTAACTTTCAGCGAACTGATACGGGCGTAGACCGGAGTAGTCCTCATAGATATTCCCAGAGGACAGGAACCGGTCAAGGGAGTCCATATAAATCGAATGGGCCTCGAAATTAGCAGGATAAGTTTCGTATGCGGGGTTCTTTGTTTCGCTGTAAGACGAAACACGCAGCCCGTCCTCTTTCGTTCCGGCGCGTCGGGTAAGCAGCCGGAATCCCTTAACGGCGCAGTTCTCCACTTTCAGGTGAAGTGTGTCTCTTCTTGCATAATCGCAAAACACGCTGTTCATTTCAACCGCGCTTTCAAAGCGGCAGTTCTTAAACGACATAAAGTAATCTCTTTCGTTGGCCGCAGTGTTATTTCCAAAGTAGAATAGGCAGGAGTATTTATGTGCATTAGCTACCATAGCAAGTTCCGTGACCATATCTGCTGGGGTGAGCGGCGTTAGATAAGGCTTTATCCCTTCTCCTGACGTGGTATAAAGGGGATATGCGCCGAACCCGGCAACGTAGAATTGACAGGTGTCAAATACCACGTGGTCAGATATATAAAAGCCCGCAAACGGAAGCAACCCGTCTATAACGCCGTTGCTGTAAACCTTTTCAAGATGGAAGTCGCAGTTGAAGAAGGAGATATTTTCCTCTTTGCCCGTCACGGCCCAATTCGCGGCAATCTTGTAGACGATACAATGATGAGCGTCGAAAGTACAGTTCGATATTTTAACATTATCTCCCGCGCCGAACTCAACGCAGGGATAGCGTTTATATGCTACGTTCCGTTCGTAAGCAACGGGATAGTCTGTTCCGTCTATCTCGACCGTGGTAAGGTCTGCTTCTTTCCAAAGGCTGAATATGCAGTTGTCAATCGTGATGTTTGAACAATTGTTCAATAACAGGCCGCCCTGACAATGGGTGGCCACAATGTTGGATATGGACATACCATCGGTTCTATTTCCGACATACATCGCGTAGCGGCAGTTATAAACCGTCACGTTGGATATGGTGATATTTCCCGATTCATCATCATCATTTGTGGAGGCATACTCACGTTTGAACGCCTGACCCCAAAAGGCGTCGCGCAGCACAAGGTTATTGAATGTGCAGTTGCGGATATGCGAACCGGCATAGATACAATGGTTCGTCCTTCCGTAGGCATGAATCGGTACTTCTAAACTCTCGTCGTTCTGCCCGATAAGTTCGTTTATTTTGGAGGATATGTAGAGATTCGAGATGGCGGAGTTTATCAGCGAGTTGGCTAGAAAACCCTGAATGACGCGCTCAATGCGGCAATCGGTTATGTAAATGCCTGAACAGCA
>ENA-UOWE01005684-UOWE01005684.1-activated-sludge-metagenome-genome-assembly--contig:-NODE-5684-length-11273-cov-5.687645_pt1 | contig 11273 bp, 8 predicted proteins | sample MGYA00249841_ERZ761562 | MGnify/ENA primary metagenome ERZ761562 (study PRJEB28883, sample SAMN05720200) | activated sludge metagenome | isolation source: Anaerobic digester | place: Japan... | reverse complement strand
GATGATGATATTCTGCTTGATATTGGCCAGCTCATAGCCGAATTTGCGGTAGAGCGGGTTGGAAAAGGGGAAAAGGTACGAGAGAATCTGCCCTTCCTCCCGCATCTCCCGCAGGCAATGGCCGAACAGCTTGCGTACATGCCCCCGGCCGCGCTCCTGAGGCAGCGAGGCGACGGCGCCGACGCCTGCAAGCTGCGCCTGCGAACCGTTGAACGTCACGGTATAAGGTTCGGTGCAAAGCGTCGCCGCCGGCCTGCCGCAGTCGTCGAACACCGCCCTCACCGTTTCGTAGCCGAGCGCCGCCTTTTGCGGGTCGCTGAAATCCTTGCGCGAATTGTACGCCACGGAACGCAGCTTCGAGATTTCGATATTCTCTTCCGGCGCGATTTTTCTGATGACCATAACGTTTTCTCCTTACCGCAGCCGTCAGTCGCCCAGCAGCCCGTAGTAGCGCGCCATCCAGTACGGATGCAGGTAAACGGTCCCGTCCTCGGCGCGCTTGCCCGCGGGGCCGCCCCGTTCGGGCGCGGGCGTCTTGCCGTCGGGCAGCGTCGCGGCGAACTCTTCATAGATTTCTTCGCAGCCGCTGTCGGCATGCATCGGGTTGGAGTCGTATTTGCTGATGGGCTTTTCGTCGAAAGGCAGGGCCTGCTTCAGCTGCGGGCCGCTGCAGAAAAACGCCGGCGACTGTTCCCACTCGAGGTCCTTGCGGTGGCTGTTGTAGGTCTGCCAGTGAATCAAGTCGAGCGGCAGCTGCTCGAGCGCCTGCGCCGCAAGTTCGATGTCGCAGTGTTTTCCGGTCAGCGCGCCGTAGACGATGCTCCAAAGCGGCGTGCGTTCCGGCCTTTCGTACTGCCAGTGCCGCTCGAGCCCCATGAGGATATAAGAGCGGATGACGGGGTCTTTTTCGTATTTCAGCAGCGGCGTGATAATCATCATCGCCAGTTCGTCGTCGATATGGCAGAGATGGAAATCCTCGATTTTATAGTGCATGACGTTCATCAGGTAATGGTGTTCTTTAATCAGCCGCAGGTATTCGTTCTGGTATTTTTCGTCGCCCGTCATGTGGTAGGTGGTTTTGAGGATGGAAAGGATTTCCAGCGCGTTTTGCCCCTTTTCGAAAACCCAGCGGTTGTCATGGTTGAGGCTTTCGGGCGCCCAGCAGGCCCAGGTCGTCGGCAGCCCGTCGAAGTCGACGAGGCGGTAGTTGTTATGGATGATATGGTCGGTCGTCGCGCGCGCCATCGCGGCGATTTCAAGTTTTTCTTTTTCATCGGCTGCGATGTCGTAATACACGCTGTAACCGTAATAATTGCCGACCATCTCGTCGCTGGAAGTTTCACCCTTCCACTCGCAGTCGCCCTCGGCGCTGAGATGCCATTCCTCGTCCCCGTCGCCGAAACCGGGTTCGTCGGCATAGCGGACGGCCCGCGCGGTGAATCCGTCTATGCCCGTGACGTACGCGAGTTTTTTGAGGGCCCCCAACCCTTTTTTGGCAATCTTCAGCGCGTTTTTATCGCCCGTTGCGCCGTAACGGTATGCCTGCGACGCCATATAGAAGGCTGTCCAGGTACCGTCGTTGTCCGAAATCTCCACCATTCCGCTGGTAAGGTCGCCTTCCTTGTCAAGAAAACGGATGGTGACAAAACCGTCTTTGCGGGTATGGTACTTTTCCGTCAGCTCGGTGTAATGCGCCGCTTTCTTTTCCAGCGTCATGGTTTGGCTTTTGATAACGCTGAGGCCTTTCGCTGTGGCGGCGGCCGTTTCCCCGCCCCGCACCGCGACCGCCTTGACGCCCGGGTGCGGCACCCAGCGTTTATAGCCGAGGTATTTCAGCGCGCCGTCTTTGAGAAGCACCAGCCCCGTCGTGGTGGCGAACCAGCGTTCGCCGTTTTCGGCGAACGCCATCGCCGTCACGACGCCTTGCGGCAGTCCGGGCACTTTATCCGCGCCCAGCCAGTTCGACTTGCCGTCGTAGACGCACAGCCCCGCGCCGGTGCCGACCCAAAGGTAGCCGACCGAGTCAAAGGCGACGCTCAGGACGCGGTTATCGGGGATGGGGCAAAACTGCGCGAGCAGTTCCGACCAGTGCTGCCGTTTGCCCGAAATGGCGAGCAGGCCGCTCCTTTCGGTGCCGGCGTAAACGTTTCTGCTCCCGTTGACCGCCAGCGAAGTCGCGGTGCCGGGAATATCGAGATAAAAGGTGAAATCACTCCGGCTGTTCTCGCGCAGGTACAGGTTGTCTTCGGTCGCCAGCCACAGTCTGCCGTCCTCGCCCTGCGCCATGGCCGCTATCGGTTCGCCGAAACCCTGCACGGCGGCGGCTTTTTTGCCCGTGAGCGTAAACAGCGTGCTGCCGGCGCCGGCCCAAAGCGTGCCTTGCGCGTCGGTGAAAAGCATTTGTGTCGCCGCGGCTGCTTCGCCGGGCAGCTTGACCGGGGCGAAAACGCCGTTTTCCAGCCGGGCGGGGCCTTTGGCCGTACCGGCGTAAAGGACCCCGTTTTTATCGTAGGCCAGTGCGAGGATGTCGTCCGAAGGCAGGCCTTCGGTTACGGTGTACAGGTCCCTCGAACGCTGAATGAATTCGCCGTTGTAATAGGTTCTTTTCGTCATGCCGGTATCTCCTTATCGCTTGAATTAATTGACACCGTACCATTATATATGATAAACTCGCCGCTGTACAGCAACACCGCCCGGAGGCAAAAATGCCTGTGACGCGCCCGAAAAATACGGCCCGAGAACCCCTTTCGAGGGCCTTTTTCTCTTTTTTCGCGATGCACACGAGTTTTATCACTTTCTGGGCGCTGCCGAATATTTTTATCAACACTTTTCTGGTGTCCCTCAACGGCGATGTCAGGATATCTTATGTGTTCAACATCATCATCTGCGCCGTGCAGGGTTTTGCCGAACTGCTCGCGTCGCGGCTTTATGCCAAAACGGGCGCGAAAGCGGTCACGCGCATCGGTCTGGGGCTGTATGCGTTCGCCTATCTGCAGTTGCTGGTTTTCAGGGAAAACTCCGTAACCGTCATGCCGCTCATCGCCGTCGCCAGCGGTACCGCGGGCGGTTTCTACTGGCTCGGTTACGCGCTTGCCGTCAAAAACACCACATCGGACGCCAACCGCGACGCGGGCCTCGGGCTCATCGGTTCCACCACGGCGGGGGTGATGATGGCAGCTCCCCTCGCTTCCGGCGCAATCATAAAGGCGTTGGCAGGCGGGCGCGGTTATTTCGCCGTATTTTTTTTATCGTTTTTATTTGCCTTAACGACCTTCTTCTTCGCGGGCACGGTCCGGTTCGGCCCTTTTTCACCCCGCGCTTCCGGTACCGCGGCGGGTGCTGTGCGCGCGGCGGCGCAAAGCCCCGCGATGCGTTTCGGGCTTGCAGCCGAGTTCTGCAGAGGGTTGTATGACGGCGCTTTCGGCATCATCCTCAGCCTGCTGATCTTCCTGCTCACGCGCGACGAGTTCACCGTCGGGTTAGCCGGTTTCATCGCCGGCGCCGCGGGCATGGCGTTCAATCTGACCGCGGCGGGGCTGCTGAAACCCTCCCGCAGGGCGAAATCGATTGCGGGCGCATCGCTGCTGCTCTCGGCGGTGGCCGCAGGGCTCTTTTTTTCCTCCGGCACCGCCGCCCTTTTCGCGGCAGGGACGGTCAACGCGCTCGCGTGGTGCCTGACGTCGATTCCCAACAACAGTATGTTCGTCAAAGCGGTCGAAACGCTGACGCCCGACGGCCGGTATGCGCCGGCGTTTTTTTCTTTCCGCGAGATATCGCTCAACTTCGGCAGAATCGCGGGTTTTCTGCTGCTGCTTTTTATGCCCCAGAATACAAACGCGTGCGTCGCGGTGATGCTGGCCCTCGCGCTTTCCCAACTGCTGACGGCCGCTTTCAACGCGGCGGCGGCCCGCGCGACGGCCGAAACGGGAGGTGAGGCACATCGGGCTCTTTGTCAGGGATAAGTCCTTTTACCGTTCGTTTTTCTCCATGACGCTGATACTGGCGCTGCAGAATGTCATCACCTTCGGCGTCAACCTGGCCGACAACATCATGCTGGGCGCTTACAGCGAAACGGCGCTCAGCGGCGCCGCCATGAGCAACCAGGTGCAGTTCCTGCTGCAGATGATCACCAACGGCATCGCGGCGGGCATGATCGTTATCGCCTCGCAGTACTGGGGTAAAAGGGACACCGCGTCCGTCAAAAAAATCTTCGCCGTCGCGTTCTGGCTGAGCCTGGCGCTGAGCGCCGTGCTTACGCTATGCTCGTTTTTCGCCCCTCGCGGCGTGCTCGGGCTGCTGACCAACGAAAAACAAGTCATTGACGAAGGCGTCAAATACCTCAAAATCATCTGCCTGTCTTACGGGTTCTTCGCTGTGACGAACGTGCTGCTGGGCGTGATGAGGAGCGTCGAAACGGTCTCCATTGCGTTCCGCGTTTCCCTCATCGCCCTGTTTGTCAACGTCGGCCTGAATTACTGCCTGATTTTCGGCAAATTCGGTTTCCCGGAGCTGGGCTCCGCCGGCGCGGCGCTCGCGACGTTGATTTCAAGAGCCGTCGAGCTTATAATAGTGTTGCTGTATGTGAAATTCCGCGATAAAAAACTGCGCCTTGCGCTGCGCGACATCTTCGCCGTCAAGCGCGTTTTTATCGGGGACTTTATCAAGACGGGCTTGCCCACGGTGCTGTCCAGCACCTCGTGGGGCGTCGCCATGGCGATACAGGGCGCCATCATCGGCCGGCTCGGCGCATCGGCCATCGCCGCCTCGAGCATCGCGACGACGATTTTCCAGGTGGTGCTCGTTGTTGCCGCCGGCTCCGCGAACTCCGCTTGCGTGCTGACCGCCAAAACCATCGGTACGGGCGATATCGAGCGGGTGAAACGTTACGCCAAAACGCTGCAGGTTCTTTTTGTCATCATCGGCGTGCTGACGGGGCTGACCCTCTTCGCCGCGAAGGATACGACCATCGGTTTTTACCGCGTTTCCGAAGAAACGGCCCGCCTGGCCAATCAGTTCATTCTGGTGCTCTGCGTCACGATTGTCGGGACCAGTTACCAGATGCCGTCGCTGACGGGTATCGTTTCCGGCGGCGGTGAAACTAAGTTCGTCCTGTTCAACGACCTGATTTTTATGTGGGGCATCGTGCTGCCACTTTCGGCCCTGTTCGCTTTTGTCGTCAAACTTCCGGTCGTCGCGGTGTTCGCGTGCCTGAAGTCCGACCAGGTGCTGAAATGCGCCGTCGCCGTGGTGAAAGTCAACCGTTTCAGGTGGATCAGGCACCTGACGAGGAGCAGCGATGAAACACCGGTATCTTCATAACCTTCCGCTCGAGGAAGCGGCCGAAAAATACCGCGCCGCTTTGGCGAAAACGGCGCGAAGGGATAAAACGCAAACCGTCGAGAGCCGCCGCGCCGCCGGCCGCGTATGCGCACAGGCGGTCTATGCCCTTCGCTGCCTGCCGCATTATAACGCCTGCGCGATGGACGGCATCGCCTTAAAAGCCGAAAAAACCTTCGGGGCGGGCGAACTGACTCCGGTCACGCTCGCGCCCGCCGATTTTGTCGAAGTCGACACCGGCGACCCGCTGCCGGACGGCTGCGACTGCGTCGTCATGGCCGAAGATGTCGTCGAAGGCGAAGGCGGCGCCGCAGTGCTGCATGAAGCCGCGGTCCCCTGGCAGCATGTCCGCCAGACGGGCGAGGACATCAGCCGCGGCGATATGCTGATGCCTTCGTATACCCTCATCACGCCCGCGCTCGCGGGCGCTCTCGTCGCGGCCGGCCACACGAAGGTTCGGGTATTGCGCAAGCCCCTGGCGGGCATTATTCCGACCGGGGACGAGATTGTGCCCGCCTCGCGGGAACCGGACGCCGGCGAAATCACGGAGTTTAACTCCGTCATTCTTGAAGGCATGCTCGCGCAGTGGGGCGCCCGGGCGAAAACGTATCCCATTTTCAAAGACCGGCGGGACCTCCTCGAGCAGGCCGTCGCGGCGGCGTGCCGCGAATGCGACGTCGTGCTGGTCATCGCCGGTTCCTCGGCGGGGCGGGAGGATTACACCGCGGCTGTCATCGCGGCGCTCGGCGAGGTTTTCGTCCACGGCATCGCAATAAAACCCGGCAAACCCGCCGTGCTCGGCGAGGTCAACGGCCGGCCTTGCGTCGGCGTGCCGGGTTACAGCGTTTCCGCGATGATGATTATGGAAAAAATTGTCAGGGGCGTCGTCGCCGATCTGCTTCATCAGCCCCTGCCTAAAGAGAAAACAACCGCCGCCGTCTTGACGCAGAAGCTGACCTCGTCGCTCAAATACCGGGAGTTCGTGCGCGCTTCGCTCAGCTACGCCGGCGGCCGGCTCAGCGCCACGCCCCTCCACCGCGGCGCGGGCGTTATCACCAGTTTCACGAAAGCGCGGGGCATCATCGACATCCCGCAAAACCTCGAGGGCTGTGAGAGAGGGGAGACTGTCCCGGTCACGCCGCTCGACGGCAAAGAGGATTTCGAGCACGTCTTCGCCGTTGTCGGCAGCCACGACCCGCTCATCGACGAAATCGCGGACATCCTCAAACGCGGGGGTTCCCCCGTCGACGTGTCCTCGTCGCACACCGGCTCCATGGGGGCCGTGGCCGCGCTGAAAAGCGGCGGCGCGCACACGGGCGGCATCCACCTGCTCGACGCCGCGACGGGCGAATACAACCTGCCGTGGCTGAAACGGTATTTCCCCGAAGGCGGCGTCGCCCTCATCGAGGGCGTGCGCAGGCAGCAGGGTCTCCTCGTACGGCGGGGCAATCCGCTCGGCCTCAAAGGTTTCGAAAGCGTCGCCGGCGAAGGCGTACGCTATGTCAACCGCCAAAAAGGTTCTGGCACGCGTGTGCTGTTTGATTACCTGGCGGGCCTGTGCGGCATCGATACCGCCGCCGTCGACGGTTATACGCGCGAGGAATACACGCACACAGCCGTCGCTGCGAACATCGCGCAGGGCAGCGCGGACACGGGGTTGGGCATCCTCGCCGCGGCGAAAATCTACGCGCTTGATTTTATCCCCGTCGCGGCGGAAGAGTACGACTTCATCTGTCCGGCCGCCATGCTCGGCGACGAAAAAATGCAAGCGTTTCTCGCCGCGCTCGCGTCGGACGAACTGGCGCGGCGGCTGGCGAAACTGGGCGGCTACGAATTGAAAAATCCCGGAACCGTCAAAGCGGTTTTATAACGGCAGGGGAGGGCAAATTCATGGAAATGACGCATATCGGGGCCGACGGCGAAGCGAAAATGGTCGACATCGGCAAAAAACAGGACACCTTCCGTTTCGCCAGGGCGCAGGCGGTCGTCGTGATGAAAGAAGAAACGCTCGCGCAGATTATGCGCGGCGGCCTGAAAAAAGGCGACGTGATCTCCGCCGCGCGCCTGGCGGGCATTATGGCGGCGAAAAAGACCTATGAGCTGATTCCGCTGTGCCACAACATTCCCATCGATTCGGTCGAGCTCGAATTCAAAACGCTGGGAACTGACCGCCTGCTTATCACCGTCTACGCGGCGTGCACCTACAAAACCGGTATCGAGATGGAAGCGCTGACCGCAGTGACCGTCGCCTCGCTGACCGTCTACGATATGTGCAAGGCGGTCGACAGAGGCATCACCATCACCGACGTCAAACTGCTTGAAAAAGACGGCGGCGTTTCGGGGCGCTTTATCGCCCGCGCCTGAAGGCGGAGGAACATCTTGCGCGACAGCCATAACAGGCCAATTGAATACCTGCGCCTTTCGCTGACGCAGCGGTGCAACTTTTCCTGCGCTTACTGCGGAGGAAAAGCCGCCCTTGCCGAAAAAGACGAACTGACGCCCGGCGAACTGCTGGCCTTGCTGCAGGCGTTCGCGGCGTGCGGCATCACGCGTCTGCGCCTGACCGGAGGCGAGCCGCTGCTGCGCGCCGATTTGCCCGAAATTATCGGTCTAGCGGCGTCTGTGCCGGAGTTTACCGACATTTCTCTGACCACCAACGGCGCCCTCCTGCGTTTACCGCTCGCCCGGCGGCTCAAAGCGGCCGGTCTGCACAGAATCAACGTCAGCGTCGACTCCCTGCGGCCCGAACGCTTCAAAAAAATCACGGGCGGCGGCAACCTGGCCGATGTCCTCGGCGGCATCGACGCCGCGCTTGCGTCAAGCTTGATGCCTTTACACATAAACGTCGTCCTGACGCGGGGCGTCAATGACGACGAGGCGGACGATTTCCTCAGATTTGCGGAAAACAACCCCGTCACCGTGCGTTTTATCGAGCTGATGCCTTTCGGCGGCGCGCGGGAAGGCATCGTCCCCAACGGCGAAATCCTTGCCCGGTATCGCGAACTGCAGCCGATGCGAAAGGCCTACTCCGGCCAGCCGTCGCTCGACTATACCGCTCCGGGCTGGCGAGGCGCGGCCGGCTTCATCAGCCCCGTGACGGAAAAGTTCTGCAGCGTGTGCAACCGCGTACGGGTGCTGGCCGACGGCAGCCTGAAGCCCTGCCTGGGCAGCGGGGAAACCACGGCGCTGAAACCCCTGCTTCACGACAGGGAAAAACTGGAGGAAGCCATACGGGCCGCCGTGCGGAACAAGGCGAGCGGCCACCACTTCGAGCGGGGCTGCACGGCCGGCTGCACCCTGCAGCAAATCGGCGGTTAAAGGGCTGCCGCCCCGGTTAACGAGAGGAAGATTGCTATGGCGTATGTGGCTGCTGTCAACATCAGCGAAAAAAAAGGCACCGTAAAAAAGACGGTCGAGTCAGCCGAACTGGTGGAGGACTTCGGCTTGCGCGGCGACGCGCACGGCGGCAAATGGCACCGGCAGGTCAGCCTGCTCGCCTCCGAGAGCGTCGAGAGGGCGAAAGCGCAGGCGAAGGATCCCGACCGCGTCAAAGGCATTTGCGAGGGATCTTTTGCCGAGAACATCACCACCGTCGGCATCGAACTGCATTCCCTGCCCGTCGGCGCCGTGCTGAAAATCGGCGAGGCCGAGCTGGAGGTCACCCAAATCGGCAAAGAATGCCATGCCGGCTGCAAGATATCCAAGCTCGTCGGCCAGTGTGTGATGCCCAGGGAAGGCATTTTTGCCAAGGTGCTCAAAGGCGGCTTTATCAAGGCCGGGGACGAAATCGTGCTTGTCTGAAGGTGCGGATATGCCGGACATCAAACTGCGCAACCATATCCCTTTAAGCGCGCCCGCGACCCGCGAGCCGTGTACGGGGGATGAGCCCTTTCTGCGCGTATCGCTGGGCTTTGTGCCGCGGTGGTTCAGCCGGCGCCTGGGCATCGACTTTTCCGAACGCTGGCACACCGACCCGGTTTACCGATACAAAACGCTGCTTGCGATGAAAACGCTCCTGCACGAGGCGTTTCCGACCGTGCCGTATTTCAAGCCCGTAATGAACGAAAAAGGCGTCGAACCCTCCTGCGCCACGGTGTCCGGCGTGCACGGCATCCGGCTGATTCCGATGGTGTACGGCATGGGCACACGGTATTTCGCCGACGGCTGGCCCGACGCCGCAAGCAAAGCGCCTCTAACCAAAGAACACCTCGCCCGGCTCGAGCCGCTCGACGTCATGCAAACGCAGGTGATGGTTCAGCTTTTTGAGCAGATGGACACCATCGAGCAAAACTACGGGTCCATCCACGGCTATCTCAACTACCAGGGCATCCTGAACATCGCCCTCAAACTGCGCGGCCCCGATATTTTTATGGATATGTACGACGACCCGGCGTTCGTCCGTCATCTTTTCGCCCACATCGCCGACACGATTGCGAAGGTTTCCAAACTCGTGCAGGCCAGGCAACGCGCGTCGGGTTTCGCCGTCAATCTGCTGAGCATGAGCAACTGCGTGATGAACATGGTTTCCGCCGATACCTACCGTGAGTTTGTCCTGCCGCATGATTTGATGCTCTCGGGGGAGTACGAGCGCTTCGGTGTGCACACCTGCAACTGGAACATCACGCCGTATATCGATGTGCTGCGCTCCATCGACAAAATGGGCTATATCGATATGGGCATGGTCAGCGACATGAAACGCGTCAAAGAAGTGTTTCCGGACGCGCGCCGCGCGGTGCTCTACCCCCCGGTTGAACTCGAGCAGAAGAGCCTGGATGAAATAAAAGCGGATATTCAAAAGATCGCCGAGGAACTGGCCCCCTGCGACATCGTCATGGCAGATATCACCGACACCACGCCCGACAGCCGCGTACGGGCGTTTTTGGAATTGGCGGACGCTTATTCGTAGTATGAGGCCGCCCAAAACAGAAGCATCTGCTTTCGGGCCGGAAATCCGAAAACAGGCGCTTTTAAATATCATGAACGCCGCCGTTTTGCCTTCGCCTGCTGCAGGTACGTCCTCGTTACAGCAGCGGATGCACCTCCGCCCGCTCGCCCTTGAACAGCCCCTCGCTGTCCCGGCCTGCGACGATGTAGCCGTCCGCTTCGCCCAGCAGGGCGATGAGCCCCGATTTCAGCCGCACGGGCATCGCTTCGGGCAGGCTTCCGTTTTGCGCCGGCGGGGAAAGCCGCACGGGGATATATTCCTCCCTGCCGTGGTTCGAGGGAATATCGGCGCCCAGCACACAGGGTGTCGTGCGCGCCTTCGCGGGGATTTTCGCCATGGAGGCGATAACCGGCATGGCGAAGTTGAGAAACGAGAAGTAGGCCGAAACGGGGTGGCCGGGCAGGCCGAACACGGGCTTGCCCGCGATTTCGCCGATAACCGTCGGCTTGCCGGGTTTCGCGGCGATGCCGTGGACATAGACCTCGCCCAGGCCGGCGATGACCTTGGCGGTCACGTCCATTTCGCCCGCCGAAGAACCCCCGGATATCAGCAGGATACCGCACTTCGGCAAAGCGGCCTCCACCGCCGCCGTCAGCGTTTCAAAACCGTCCGGACAGATGCCCAGCGGCAGCGGTTTCGCTCCGGCGGCCTCCGCCAGGCGGTAGAGCATATGCGTGTTGACATCCCGGACCTTCGCGCCGGAAAGGGGGGCGTCGACGGGCACGATTTCATCGCCTGTGGAAATAATCCCGGCAACCGGCTTCGCCCATACGCGCACCAGCGATACCCCGAGCGCCGCGAGCGCCCCGACGTGGCAGGCCAGCAGCGCGGTGCCCGCCCGTATCACCGTTTTGCCCTGCGCCGCCTCCTCGCCTTTGCGCACCAGATTTGCCCCGGGGCTGACGGGCTTAAGGATGTAGCGGCAGCCGTCGCCGTAATCCTCCGTATCTTCGACCATTACGACGGCGTCGGCGCCTTCGGGCAGCATTCC
>ENA-UOWE01005683-UOWE01005683.1-activated-sludge-metagenome-genome-assembly--contig:-NODE-5683-length-11276-cov-5.362624_pt1 | contig 11276 bp, 10 predicted proteins | sample MGYA00249841_ERZ761562 | MGnify/ENA primary metagenome ERZ761562 (study PRJEB28883, sample SAMN05720200) | activated sludge metagenome | isolation source: Anaerobic digester | place: Japan... | reverse complement strand
GATCTCCTCGATGGACTCGGAGAAGAGCTTGCCCAGGTTGGGGATGTTGTTGAGCGCCAGAGCCAGCACACCGGCGAACGGCCCCGCGCCCACCCACGTCGCCGCGATGAGCACCAGGATGAGCGGCTCGACCGAGCGAGTGACGTTGAAGATCGTCCGCAGGCCGTAGTAGACCGTCTTGCCCAGCGGGCTGTTGCCCATGATGTTGCGCGCCGCCAGAAAGCTGAGCGGGATGGCGAACAGCGCGCCCAGCGTCGTGGCCACGAGGGCCATGAGCAGGGTCAGGATGGACAGGTTGAAGACAGTGCGCACGGTGTCGCTGAGTTGCCGGCGGCCGGCCACGTCCTCATAGGTGATCTCCACACGACTGGCGGCCGGCTGTCCCTCCTGGAAGGCGACGACGGGATTGATCGTCGTCTCCACCGTCAGCGTGCCTTCCGGCGTCGTTGTGCAGCAGCCGGCGCGGACGCGCAGGAAGGCTCCGTCGGGCAGCACCCAGCGCACCGACACCTGCCGGTTGGGCGGCAGGCCGCTACCGGTGATGATCAGCGGTTCGCCGGGGTCGCCGCACGCGACTGAGAGACTGATGCCCTCGTCGGCCGGCTCGCCGGGGTCTACCGCGTCGCAGGGCACAGGCAGGGGCGCGCTGATGGCCTGGGTCGTCGTCGGCTGGGTGAAGACTTCCGGCACGGCAAACTCGCGGGCTAACGCCAGCCCTTTTGGCGCGCCACGGATCAACTCCACCGGCTCGATCTGGGCGACGCGCCACGACCAGGCGAAGGCGGCCACAAAGCCGGCGACGATGAGCAGACGCAGGGCGCTGCGCACAGCCGGGTTCCGGCTGCTGATGATCGGCCGGCCGGCGATGATGCGTTCGCGCAGCCAGCCGGACACAAAGTCCAGCGTGGCCACGACGAGGATGATGGCGAGGATGGCCGTGGCCATGGCCGAGAAGCGATTGAGCCGCACCCACTGGATGACCAGAAAGCCCAGGCCGGCGTCGCTGACCAGACCGATGACGGTCGAGAGGCGCACGTTGATGTCGAAGCGGTAGAGGGTGAACGACGTAAACGTCGGCAGAATCTGGGGCAGCACGGCGTAGACGACCATCTGCGCCCAACTGGCCCCCGTGGCCCGCACGGCCTCAATGGGGCCGGGATCGATGCTCTCGATGGATTCAGAGTAGAGCTTGGCCAGGGCGGCGACGGTGTGGAACCACAGCGCCAGCGTGCCCGCGAACGGCCCCAGACCGACCCAGACGGCGAAGACGATGGCCCACATCAGCGTCTCGATGGAGCGGATGATGTTGAGCAGCGTGCGGACGACGTAGTAGACGGCCAGGGTGAAGCGGTTAGCGCCCATTAGATTGCGTGCCGCCAGGAAGCTGACCGGCACGGCGAAGAGGACGCCCATCACCGTGGACAGGAAGGCCAGGGCCAGCGTCTCGCCGATCTTCTCGATGACCAGCGATAGTGTCTGCGTCGGCTGTAGCCCGCCGGTAGGGATGGCCTGCACCGCGCGGACAGCGTGGGTCAATGTCTGACCGGGGTCGGGTTGGGCCGTCAGGGGCACGGCCTGGGGCACGACCAGTGTGGCTGTGAAGCGGCCGTCGTCGTCGGCAACAAAGGTCACGACTTGGCCGTTGAGCGTTGCCCGCCGAGGGCTGCCCAGCGGATCGACCCACTGAACCTGCCCGGCGGCGTTCGGCTGGAAGCCCTCGCCGCTGATCGCCAGCACGTCGCCCACCTCGGTGCAGGGCAGGGTGATAATGCGCGGCGAGACAGTCGCTTCGCGGTTTGGCTCTGGCAGCGGATCGACGCAGGGCACCATGATCGGGGCGACGCCGGCCAGGTCTTCGGTCGGGTACTCAAATAGCTCTGGGTTGAGCAGCGAGCGCAGGTAGGGTTGGACGTTGGGCAGGCCGGTGATCAGCCGCGTCGGCCGCACTTCAGTGATGAACGTGGCCGCGCCATAGAGTACCAGGCCGATGAGCAGCAGGGCGGCGCCCCAACGCGGCTGCTTGCCCCGCGCGAGCTGGTAGGCGTCGCGGGCGATCCAGAGGAGCAACAGCGCCAGGGGGGCCAGCAGGGCGTAGGTTCTTGTCCACAGCACCAGACCCAACAGGGCCAGGAAGGTCAGGAAGAGGGTGATGCCCCGTGAGCGTTCGCGCAGGAGGAATTGGCCGCTGCCCGGGATGATGAGCGAGAGCAGGGCGGGCAACCAGGGATTGGCGGAGTGTCGTTCAGGAGGCATTCTGCGGCGTTACCGACACCATTTCCGCCTCTTCGCCATAGACTTCTTTGAACTTCGCCGGCGTCAGCTCCGATGGCAGGCCATCGAAGACGAGTTCGCCCGCTTTCAGGCCCACGACGCGCGTGGCATAGCGATGTACGAGGTCCAGAAAGTGCAAGCTGCACAGGACGGTGATGTCGTCTTGTTGATTGAGAAGTTCCAGATAGCGCAGGATGGAGTGCGACAGCACCGGGTCGAGGCTGGCCACCGGCTCGTCGGCCAACAGCAGCTTCGGCTCCTGCATCAGGGCGCGGGCAATGCCGACGCGCTGCTGCTGGCCACCGGAGAGCTGGTCGGCGCGGTTGTCGGCCTTGTCCTCAATGCCCACGCGGGCCAGCGCCGCCCGCGCGCGCTGGCGATCCTCGGCCGAGAAGCGGCCGAGCAGGCTCCAGAAGGGATTGACGTAGCCCAGCCGCCCGGTCAGCACGTTGGTGGTCACGCTGCTGCGCTTGACCAGGTTAAAGTGCTGGAAGACCATGGCGATCTGCCGGCGAATCTCGCGCAGTTCCGACGTGTTGGCGGCGGTGATATTCTGGCCGTTCCAGATAACCGCGCCGGCCGTCGGCTCGATCAGCCGGTTGATGCAGCGTAGCAGCGTCGATTTGCCCGAGCCGGACAGGCCGATGATGGCCAGGAACTCGCCGTCCTCGACGCGAAAGCTGACCTCCTTCAGGGCCACCGTTCCATCGGGGAAGACCTTGGTCAGGTTCTGAATCTCGAGCACGGCTTCTCCTTCGTTCGCGAAGCGGCCACGAAGCGGCCACGGACCAGCGTCCCGGTCCGTGGCCGCTTGGGTCAGCTACACAGCAGTGGCTACTGGGCCAACTCCTCGATGTTGAGGCCCGCGCGGCTCAGGTCAGCGCGGAAGGTGTCATAGAAGGCGTCGCTGGACGCTTGTAGCCCCTCAATGTTGTAGAGGGTGTTCAGCGCTTCCTGCCCCTCCGGCGTGCCGGCGATGTCGAGCAGGGCGGTGACGATCTGCTCGCGCATAGCCGCGGGGAAGTCGGCAATGAAGGCCACGCTGTCGTTGGGGATGTCGCTGGTGTTGGCCAGGACGACAACCTTCTCCAGCACATCCGGGAACTCCTCTTCGATGCCCGTGCGGGCGTCGGAGAAGGTCGCGCCGGCGTCGCAGTCGCCGTTGTAGACCTGGGTGACGACGTTGTTGTGCGAACCCGCCTCGATGGTCTCGGCGAAGTCGGTGTCGGGGTCGATGCCCTCGGCGGCCAGCATGATGCGCGGGATGATGTAGCCGGAGGTCGAGGCCGGGTCAACCCAGCACATGACCTTGCCCTTCAGGTCTTGCAGCGTCTTGATGCCACTATCGGCGCGGACGATGATCTGGCCGGCGTAGGTCGTCGCCCCAAAGCGGGACGTCACCAGGGCGGCATCGACGCCGCACTGCTCGGCGGCCATGACGTAGTTGAACGTGTTCAGCCAGCCGATCTGGGCCTGACCGGCGCACATGGCCTCGCGCACAGACGAGAAGTCCGTGCCGACGGTGGACTGGACCGTCAGGCCGGTGGCGTCAGTGAGCATCTGCGCCAGGGTGTCGCCGCTGGCGATGATGTCCTGGGTGTCGCCCGAGGGGACGAAGGACATGATGATGGGATTCTCGGCCGTGCCCAGATCGCCGGCGGCCGGCTCTGCGACGGCCGCAGTCGGCTCCTCAGCCGCGGTGGTTGGCTCCTCGACAGCGGGCGCTTCCGTCGGCGTGACTTCGGCGGCGCCACCGCCACAGGCGGCCAGGGCAAGCATCAGGAATGCTGCCACTACCAATAGAAGGGAAAACTTACGGACGTTCATTCTTTCCTCCAGGACTAAGACGAGCCACAATTAGCTCGCGCTTGACGGCGGCGACGCCTTCATAGGACGGCTCGCCGCCGTTGAACCTGCTGTCATGTTACATACCTTGCCAATGGTTGACAACCGTAATATGACCCATCGGCGGCCTTACTTATCGTCGTGCGGGCAGTAGTAGCCGTACTCTACCAGCGCGCCGGCCTCGTCGAAGCGGAAGGTAGAGATGGACGCCGGCGCGGGGTAGAGGTCATCGACGCCACATTCGCTCAGTTCGCGCTTGGCCGCGCTCGTGGCCGGCCGGCCGAAGGCCCACAGGATGGCGAAGGCGATCGGATCGCCGTGGCTGACGCCGACGACGTGTTGGCCGGGGCGCTCGGCCCGCGCGTGGGCAAAGAAGGCCAGTATCCGTGCCAGGATGTCGGCCGGCGTCTCGTAGGGCGGTTCTATCTCGCCGTAGAAGTCCCAGTGGCGTTGCTCCATCACGGCGATAGTCTCGCCATCGTAGGGGGAGTGAATCTCGGTCAGCAGGTCACAGGGGAGCAGCGGCACGGGCGCGGCCAGTTGCGCGGCCACCAGTTCGGCCGTCTGGCGGGCGCGCAGCATGGGGCTGTGGTAGAGGGCGCTGACCTCCGTGCCGGCCAGGTAGCGCCCGGCGGCTGTGGCCTGGGCGCGCCCTCGCTCGGCCAGGCCAAAGTGGGGCAGGCGGCCATAGTAGACCGCGTCCGGGTTCTCTACCAGACCGTGGCGCAGCAGCGAAATGGTCGTGGTCATGTCGCCGGGCCGGCCTCCACGACGCTCAGCTTGTAGCCCCGCCCCCAAACCGTCTCGATCTCCACGCCGCTGCCCTCCAGCCGGTCGCGCAGATGGGCCACGTGGACATCAACAGTGCGCGTCTGGCCGTGGTACTCGTAGCCCCAGACGAGGTCGAGCAATTGGTCGCGCGACAGCACCTGGTTGGTGTGGTCGGCCAGCATCAGTAGCAGGTCGAACTCTCTGGCACGCAGGAAGATGGGCGTCTCATCGAGCAGCACCTCGCGGCTGCCGGGGTCGATGGTGACGCGGCCGAGGTGGCGCGGCCGATCGGAGGCCGGCTTATCGACCGTCGTGCGCCGCAGGATGGCGCGCACGCGGGCCACCAGCTCGCGTGGCTCAAATGGCTTGGTCAGATAGTCGTCGGCGCCCATCTCCAGGCCGACGATCTTGTCGATGGCCTGATCGCGCGCGGTCAGCATCAAGATGGGCAAATTGCTCTCAGCGCGGACACGACGGCAGACCTCCCAGCCGTCCATGCGCGGCATCATCAGATCAAGGATGAGCAGTGCCGGCGGATCGCGCCGCACCTCATCCAGCGCCGCCGCGCCGTCGACGGCCATGCGCACGCGAAAGCCCTCCCTTTCCAGGTAGAGCCGGGCCAGGTCGCGGATGCTGGCCTCGTCGTCGGCAATCAGGATCGTCTCGGCCATCGCGCACTCAGTCGGCAAGGAGTGCCACGCACTCGATCTCGACCAGGCCGCCCTTGGGCAGCGCGCCTACCTCGACCGTGGAACGGGCGGGGAACGGCTCCGGGAAGTGGCGAGCGTAGACGGCATTCATGGCCGCGAAGTCGCTCATGCTCTGTAGGAAGACGGTTGTTTTGACCACGTGGGCGAAGTCGGCACCCGCGGCGGCCAGCACGGCGCGCAGGTTGCGTAGCACCTGCTCGGTCTGCGCGGCGACGTCGCTGCCCACCAGGTCGCCCGCGGCCGGGTCGAGGGCGACCTGCCCGGCCGTGAACAGGAAGTTACCGGCCCGGATGGCCTGCGAATAGGGGCCGACTGCCGCCGGAGCGTCGTCGGTGTGAATGCGCTGCTTGTTCATGGCTACTCCTTGTGCCCGCTCAGCCTAAGAATAAGCGGGCAGTGTTTAGAAAGTGTGAAGGATGTATGATGTGGGTGTAACGGCTTAGAGGCCCTTGATCAGCAACGCCCAGCCGTCGCCGTCGCGCCGCGCTGGCAGCAGCCAGAGCGCCTCGCTGTCGAGCCGCAGGTCATACTTGAGGCGCTCCATCCAGTCGCGCCGCCCGGCCTCAATGCTGACAATGACCAGTTCCACCAGCTTGCGGCCGTCCTCTGGGGCGAGGGCGACGGGCGGAAACGTGGCCCCCTCCGGCGGCGAGACGGCCATCAGCAGCGGCTGCTTCTGCAGCAGGTCAGTGGCCAGCGCGCGCGCCTCGGCCAGTTCGCACGACCAGGCAGGGATATAGACGAAGCGCGTCTTAGCCCAGAAGGCGCGCGCCTCGTCCTCGGCCGAGCGGCCGCCCTGCGTCTCGCGCACCTGGATGGTCACCTCGCCGCGATAGACCCAGAACGGCAGCCACGCTTCCGGCCGCGGCTGGATGGGCGTGACGTACTGCACCGGCAGCAGCCGCAGGCCGCCCTCGTCCAGGCTGACGGCCTCGTGGCAGTTGGGGCACTGGATGACCCTGTCATCCTGGCCGGGGGACAGGGCCTGATTGCACTTGGGACAGCGAAGCAGTAAAAGTTTCATGGCTCATCGATCGCGGCGCGCCTCGCGGCTGATCTTCTCCAGGTCAACCAGGACGCTCTGGCCGGTCTTCATCATCTCCGAGAGGTTGCCCGTTGTTGGCAGGAACGAACCCAGCAGGCCGCCCCCGCTGCCCGCCTTCTGGAACTCTTTGGGCCGATCCTCAACCTCCTCGCCGTAGCGGAACTGGCGGTAGCCGTTGAGGATCAGACCGATGCCGACGACGATAGGCAACAGCAGCAGGCCCAGGCTATTGTCATCGGACGAGGCGCGGGCGGCCAGCATTGTGCCGTTGACCAGGACGAGATTGCCGGCGGCCAGCCCGACGACCAGGGCCATGGCCCGGTAGAGGACGTTGCCAGGCGCTTTGCCATACATCACCCGCCCGCTGACGCCGTCGATGACGACCTGGTAGGTGCGGCTGCGGTAGGAATAGCGGCCGATCCAGACCGGGTAGTAAACCAGCGCGAACTCCGGCCGCAACAGTTGTACATTCTCATAGCTGGTTGACCGCTGGCTGGCGGCGCTGCGCGCCCGGCCCAGGAAGTAGCCGCGCGCCTCGTCCAGCGCGTCGGTGCGCGATTCCGTCGGCTCGAAGACCATCGCCTCGGCGTGGATGTTCTGGCTCTCGAACGGCTGCAATTCGGCCCGCGAGACGACGATGTGGTGAACGCCGAACTCGGAGACATCGACGGCGGCGTCGTTCCAGTTCATCAGCTCGAAGACCTCGTGCTCGTCGGGCTTGGTCTCGTCCTTATCCTTGCGCACGCGGCCGAAGAGCCAGCCGGCCACGGTAGCCTCGACGCGCCAGAAGGGCAGATAGGTCAGCATCAGTTCGTCAATCGACGCCGCGCGGCTCAGGTCGCGGGCTTTGCGCATGCCCGACAGGAAGCCGCGCACGCCGGCCTCGGCGCGCGCCCGGTCGACCTGGCGCGGCACTTGCCAGCGGCGCACGCCGCGCTCGCCCTGCACCAGCGAGTGGAGGTTACAGTAGGGGCACTGAACGATGCGCGCGCCTTCGGCCACAGGCACCGTGCCGCTGCAATTGGGGCAGACAAGGCCCTGCGAGCGCTCCGGAACACGGCCGCGCGGCCCGGTGGAAACCGGCGCAGGGGAAGCAGGAGTGGGTTCAGTCGTCATGGGCAGTCCTCAAGCGCTCAAAAGCGACGCGAAATCGAAGCGGCGACCATGAAGATGGGAATGGCCAGAACGACGGCCACGCCGAGATAGATGAGAATGCCCAGCAACAGGCCAATGTCGCTGTTGGTCACGGCCAGGGTGATAATGGGAATGAGCGCGGCCAGGAAGTAGGCCAGGCAACCGAAGCCGCCAATGGAGACGTAGGGCAACTCGAACTTCTCCGGGTAGATGGCGGTGAAAACCTCCCCGGCGGCAGCATCAACCAGGGCGGTGTAGGACTGATCCTTGTAGCGGTACTTGAACTGGTAGATGGGCACGTGAACAAGCGACAACTCCTCAATCGTGCCGGCGGCGATGCCCTCATTGCTGGCCAGCCAGCTATGCACGGCCGTCACCGGCACGGTCGGCTTCACAGCCACGGCATCGAGGGTGTCGTCATAGGGAGCCAGGTCTGACGCCGGCACGCTCAGCTTGCCCAATTCGACGATCGATAGCGCCGCGGCGGGCTTGAAGACGACCTTCTCCTTGTCGTCGCGGACGGTGCGCACCTGCCAGAGAGGAAATAGCTGGTAGGTCTGCGACTCGATTTGCGCGGCCTGATCCAGTCCCTTGACGGTCTGATTGCCGGCCATCCAGCGGCGCAGAGCAGCCGCGGCCCCTGGTTCGTCCAGCGTCGGCGTGACGGTGTAGTGCAACACGGTCTGGCTCTTATCGACAAAGTTAACCGTGTTGCAGAACTCGCAGGTGACGAACTTGGCCCCCAACTCCACCGACAACGGGGCCGAGCATTGCTGGCACAGTAACTGGGTACTGACATACGCATCAGACATACCGGCGCACCTCAGCGTCATTGTAGCACGCGCATGGCCAAAGGAAAGTGCCGTCGCTTTCCGCTGCCGCGCGCGCCTGATCCGTTGCACGGTAAGGCGAACCTATGGTACACTGTGAGGTAATTGACATTATGTCTTGTGCGTTAGGAGTAGAATTGCAGCGATGATCGACGTCAATCAGCTGCGCCGTGGGGTGACATTTGTCCACGACGGCGCGCTTCTGAAAGTAAACGAGTATTCCCACAGCAAGCCTGGCCGCGGCAAGGCGACAATCCGCGTCCGCGTCCGCGACTTGCGCACGGGCACAAATCGCGAGGTCACCTTTAGCTCCGGCGACCGCGTGGAAGATGTCCGTCTCGACAAGAGCACTTACCAGTACCTCTACGACGACGGTAGCTTCTATGTCTTCATGGATCAGGCCACCTACGAGCAGCGGCAGGTCGGCCACAGCGTGCTGGAAGACGACAAGGCTTTCCTGCGCGACAACATGGAGCTGGAGCTTCTGTCCTATGAAGGCGAAGTCATCGACTACGAGCTTCCCAAGACAATGGAGTTCGACGTGGTCGAGGCGGAGAATGCCCTGGCGGGCGACACAGCCACGGGCGCGACCAAAGAGGTTGTCACGGAGACGGGCCTGCGGGTGAAGACGCCGCTGTTTGTCCAGGTGGGCGACCGGATTCGCGTCAATACCGAGACGCGTGAATATCTGACCCGCGTCTAGCACCCATGCGCGACTTCCCGGTGGGCTTTTCTCTAATCGGTTTAGTCTGGAGGGTACAATGAGTTGGGTAGTGTCTAGAGAGAAGTCGGTCGGCCGTCTGGTCTTCCTGGCGGCCCTGGTGGTGCTCCTGTCTCTGTTCTTCGTGGCCGCGCGGCCGGCGGAGGCGCAGGGTGCGGGCGTAAACCACATTGTCCAACCGGGCGAGTTTCTGGCGTTGATCGCCCGTAATTATGGCACCACGGTTCAGAATATCCTGTGGGCCAATCCGCAGATCACCAATCCGAACCGCATCTATCCGGGGCAGGTGATCTTCGTCCCGCTTGGCGTGGTGACGCCGCCGCCGCCTCTGCCCCCACCGACGCCCCAGCCACTGCCACAACCGATCTGCCGCGCGTGGCACTATGTGACGCCGGGCCAGACGCTGCTGCAAATCAGCCGCTGGTATGGCGTTGACCCGTTCGCCATCGCCCGAGCCAATGGCATCTTCAACCTGAATCTGATCTACTGGGGCACGAATCTGTGTATCCCCTAGCGGTTTGTGGGGGAAGGGCCTTGTAGCCCAGCCCCCACAGCCGGCGCGTCATCATCGGGCGGGTGCGAACCCGCCCTTTATGTTGTCACTACATTCACCAGCCGCCCGACGACGATGACATCGCGCACCGCGCGGCCGTCAATGGCCGCCCGCACGCGGTCGTTGGCCAGAGCCATGGCCCGCAGAGCGGCGGCGTCGCTGTCGGCCGCGGCCGTCAGCCGGTCGCGCAGCTTGCCATTGACCTGGACGACGACCGTCACCTGCTCCTCGACGGTCATGGCCTCATCCCAGGCCGGCCACGCTGCCCGATGAACCGACTCCAGCTCGCCCAACACCTCGCGCCAGACCTCCTCGGTAATGAACGGGGCGATGGGAGCCAGCAGCAGTGTCAGTGAGCGGATGGCCGTGCGCCACTGCGCGGCGGCGACCGGCTGCTGGCGCGCGGCGAACAGCGTGTTGGTATACTCCATCAGCGCGGCCACGGCGGTATTGAAGCGGAAGCGCTCCATGTCGGCCGTGACGCGGCTGATGACGACATGGCGGGCGCGCTCGAAGGCGACGTTGAACGGGCCGTCGGGCAGCGTGGCGAACTCGTGGGCCAGCCGCCAGTAACGCTCCAGGAAGCGATCGACGCCGACGATGCCGCGGTCGTCCCACAGGGCGTTGGCGTCGAACGGCCCCAGGAACAGCACGTAGGCCCGCAGCGCGTCGGCCCCGTGGGCGGCCACGACCTCGTCGGGCGTGACGACGTTGCCGCGCGACTTGGACATCTTCTGCCCATCCTGCGGCGACAGCAGCATGCCCTGGTTGCGCAACTGCGTGAATGGCTCGTCGAAGTCGATCAGCCCGGCGTCATGGAAGACCTTTGTCCAGAAGCGGGCATACAGCAGGTGCATGACGGCATGCTCCGCGCCGCCGACGTAGACATCGACCGGCAGCCAGGCGGCCACGGCGGCGGGGTCGAACGGCCGCGCCGTCTCGTGGGGGCTGGCGTAGCGCAGGAAGTACCACGACGAGCAAGCAAAGCCGTCCATTGTGTCGGTCTCGCGCCGGGCGGGGCCGCCGCACTGCGGGCAGGTCGTGTTGACCCACGTCTCGATGCCGGCCAGCGGCGAGCGGCCGTCGCCCGTCGGCCGTGGCAGGTCGTCGGGCAGCCGCACGGGCAGCTGTGCCTCGGGCACGGGCACGATGCCGCAGGCGTCGCAGTAGACAATGGGAATAGGCGCGCCCCAGTAGCGCTGGCGGGAGATCAGCCAATCGTGCAGGCGATAGCTGACCGTGGCCCCGCCCAACCCGCGGGTGGCCAGGTCGGCGGCGATGCGCGCCGCCGCTTCGGCCGAGGGCAGGCCGCTGTAGGGGCCGGAGCCGATGACCGTGCCGGCGTCCTCGAAGGGCGCGGCTTGGCCGACCGGGGTGTCACCGTCTGCCGGCGCAA
>ENA-UOWE01005677-UOWE01005677.1-activated-sludge-metagenome-genome-assembly--contig:-NODE-5677-length-11286-cov-4.657110_pt1 | contig 11286 bp, 9 predicted proteins | sample MGYA00249841_ERZ761562 | MGnify/ENA primary metagenome ERZ761562 (study PRJEB28883, sample SAMN05720200) | activated sludge metagenome | isolation source: Anaerobic digester | place: Japan... | reverse complement strand
TATTGTAATGGTGTTTTTTCAAATATTTACTACCCTTCCGCTGTATCATCACGAAAAATTTGGGTTAACCGAAGTTCAAACTGGAATGCTACTTTCCTTGAACGGACTTTTGGTGTTTTTCTTGGAAATGCCCATTGTGAGCCAATTTGAAAGAAAACAAACCAACAAAATCAAAATCATCTCCTTAGGTGCATTATGTGTTGCCTTAGGATATTTTGTTTTATTATTAGATTCTTGGATTTTTATTTTGATAATCAGTATCATTTTGCTCTCACTTGGAGAAATATTTGCTTTTCCTTTTTCGAATGCTGTGGCTCTAAACCGAGCTCCAAAAGGACAAGAAGGACAATATATGGGCTTATTTACAATGAGTTTTAGTCTAGCACATATTGTCTGCTCCAAGACAGGATTGGATATCATTGACAACTATGGCTATCAAACCAATTGGATTGTAATGGGAAGTTTAGCTATACTTGCTTTACTCTGTTGCGTTTGGCTGCATCGAATGTTACAGACCGAACGACTAGCAAACAAAATATAAACACTTGTTTTTCAGCTAATTTATTAGACTTTATTGTATTTAAACTTAAAATTTAGTTAAATAACTATAAAAATAGTTTATTAACTAAAAATATAGTTGTACGTTTGTCCTTCGTTACGCTCAGGATGACACAAATTATACAACTATGCAAAAACTCACCAACAAAGAAGAAGAAATTATGCAAATTTTATGGAAGCTCGAAAAAGCTTTTGTAAAAGAAGTTCTAGCAGAAATTACCGAAGAACAACCCCATTACAACACGCTTTCGACCATTATCCGTAACCTGGAAGAAAAAGGTTTTGTGTCGCACAATGCTTTTGGCAACACACATCAATACTTCCCTATCGTGAAAATGGAAGACTACAGAAAGCGTTTTATGAACACGGCCATCGATACTTATTTTAATAGTTCCTATAAAAATATGGTGTCGTTTTTTGCCAAGGAAGAAAAAATATCAGCCGAAGAATTACGAGAGATTTTAGCCATGATCGAAAAAAAGTAATACTATGGAAACGCTATTCATTTTCTTGGTCAAAGCCTCTGGTCTTATTGGAATATTTTATTTGGCTTACATTCTTTTGTTGCGAAAAGAAACTTTTTTCAACAGCAATCGTTGGTTTTTATTAGCGGGATTAATCACTTCGGTTGTATTGCCATTGGTTGTTTTCACGAAAATAGTTTGGGTCGAACCTACTCCAACTAATTTCGATTGGTCAAATATTCCGATGACGACCACGACTGTCGAAAATGAAGCTTTTGAAATCAATTGGTATCTGGTTTTTGCCGTTGTTTATTCGATTGGAATTGTGGGTTTCTTGGTGAAATTTGCCTTAGATTTTTACAGTTTATCCAAAGTTTTGAAAGGAAAAACCATCCAGCATCAAGCTGATTTCCAATTTATTGACGTTACCGAAAACATTGCTCCTTTTTCCTATTTCAATTCCATCGTGTATAACTCATCACTGTACAGCGAAACGGAATTGGAAAACATTTTGGAACACGAAAAAGTGCACAGCACCCAAAATCACACCGCTGATGTATTGATTTCAAGACTATTTTGTGTTGTTTTTTGGTTCAACCCACTAATGTGGTTGTACAAAAAAGCCATCGTTCAAAACCTGGAATTCATCGCCGACAATGAAGCTTCTAAAATCATTTCCGACAAAAAAGCGTACCAATTGACGCTTTTAAAAATAACAACACAGGAAAATTGTGTTGCTATTACCAATCATTTTTATCAATCATTAATCAAAAAACGAATCGTTATGTTAAACAAAAATCAATCAAACAAAAGGAATTCTTGGAAGTATTTACTTGTTCTTCCATTATTAGGTGCATTTGTATTTTTCTTTCAAGTGAAAGTCATTGCACAGGAGAAAGAAGCAGAACAAACTGTAGTTGAAAATTCAAAAACAGTAGAAAATTCGGTAGATGTTTACAAAATAAACAAAAATACTACCGATGCAGAATTAAAGGAAAAAATTAAAACTTTAAAGGAAAAATACGATGTAACACTTGCTTTTTCGGGTTTAGAAAGAAACGCTAAAAATGAATTAACTGCCATTAAAGTTGATTTGAAAAAAGGCAAAGAAATTACAAAAAAAATGGCAACTAAAGGGACAGAAGCTATCAAAACATTTGGAATTATCATTTCTAAAAATGAAAATGGAAAACTGACTGTTGATTTTGGTACTGACGAGGGTGTAATCAACTCTAAAAACAGTATTGCATCTGCTAAAGAGACTTTGCCAATTGAAAAAGAAATTTTTATCGATGGAGGCAAAGTGAGTCAGGAGGATTTAGATAAATTAGATTCAAATGAAATTGAAAGTATAGATGTTACTAAAAAAGCTGACAAAGGAACGATTCGAATTGTCACCAAAAAATTCTCTAAAACCCTCAATGAAAATGACATTTATATTAATGACGAAAAAGTAGATAAAAACGAACTCTTGCTTTTAGATCAAAATACCATTACCAAAATGGATGTCAATAAAAATGAAAAAACAATTAGAATTACAACCAAAACAATACATCAATCAGCGGATAATATTGATATTCCAACACCACCAACACCACCTGTACCACCTTCATTTACATTTAAAACTCCAAAACCGCCTGTTTTTCCTAAAGCTCCAAAATCACCAAAAGGATCTCCAACAGAAAACAAAGAGATGTGGAAAAATTATGAGAAACAAATAAATGAGTATGAACTTCAAGTAAAAAAGATGCAACTTGAAGCACAAAATTCCGATGAAAACATGAAAGCCTTTGAGCAGAAGATGAAAATTTATGAAGAGCAAATGAAAGTTTATGAAGAGCAAATGAAAGTTTATGAAGAGCAAATGGGAGAATATGGCAAAAAAATGGAGGAACTTTATTCAAAACAAAAAACAAATAATTAGTTCATAATACCAAATAATAACGCAATAATTATGTTCAAAATTCTAGCCCAAATAAACAAGCTAATTCTACCTAGTTTTACCAAAAGAGGACTTAATTTAGCTAAAGCCAAAAAATGGCAACTAGCGATTATTGGCTACCGATATTATGTAACTACAAGAGCATTAGATTGTTGATTTTAGATTGCAGACTTTATATTTCAGATTTGAAAAAAAATCAACATAATTTCGCATTTAGGTTTGCACCATTGCAAAAATTACCTATATTTGCACCCGCAATAAGGCCTCGTGGCGCAACTGAATAGCGCATCTGATTACGGCTCAGAAGGTTACTGGTTTGAATCCAGTCGAGGTCACAAAAAATTCCTTAAACACACTGAATATCAGGAGTTTAAGGTTTTTTTTATTTTATAAAACCAAGTCTTTTTTACTACTTCTCTTTCCTATCTTTTTTAATAACCAAATATTTTAATTCGGTTTGACCCGCATTACTTATTCCGTGTTCTACATTTGAAGGGCAATATAAACTTGTATTAGGCCCCACGACAACCGTTTTTCCATCTAAAAAGAAGGAAGCCGAACCTTCAAGGATGTAAAAAAATTCTTCCTCGATATGATGGTGTGGTGCATGTGTTGATTTACCCGGCTCAACGATACTCATTTTAAGAGTATTTTCGAGAGTGAAATTTTTATCGGCAAACCAATATTGATAGCCTACTTTAGTCTTTGTGGCTTTCTCTAATTCGAATTGATTGACGCAGTTTTCGATTGTGTATTTACTATCTGTTAAAGTTGTTGCCGTTTTCGAATCCTGGGCTATCGATTTTTGGGCTGTTAAAATCAGAATCAAGACTTTAATAAGTGTTGTTGGTTTCATTTTTTTTTCTTGTAATATTACAAAAAAAAAAAAAAATCGGAAAAATTAATTCTACGAGAATTAGCAAGCCAAATACATCAATTTACAAATAAATTATCTAGTTCTCATTAAAAATCGCCTCTCTTGAAACAAAAAATATCCCTAAACATTCTAAAAGTGTTTAGGGATATTTTTGGTATTTTAAATTGTTTTTTATTTAAACAAGGGTGCGTATTTTTCTTTGCTTTCATACATTATCCAAAGCAAAATAGCGCTAAAAACTGCGGCAATAGGTAAACCGCTAGTGTCCTGAACAATATTCACCAACACAATCCCAACCATAATTGGGAAAATCATCAAAGCTCCCAATGCTCTTGTTTTTGGTATAATGATGAGCAAACCTCCCAAAATTTCGACTATTCCCACAAGCGGCATAATCCAACCAATTTCCATAAAGGCAGCCATTGCTTTTTGCATTTTCTCAGGCAAATTGTCTGGCATTGGCATATAATTCAGAAACTTATTGAGCCCAGCATTAATGAACATCAATCCAAATAAAAGACTTAAAACGAATGTGATTTTGTTTTTCATAGTTAAATTTTTAAGGGTTAATTATTTTTAAAGTTACTAATAAATCGTCTAATTACAGTTTTAACTCGTGTGCTGTCCTTGTTCACTTTTTATCACTTTTGTTTTATTAAGAATCGCAAAAGAGCCAAATTAGAGTTTTTATGCGGACTAAACAATAAAATGGCACGCAGATTATACGGATAAAAACGGATCTTATCAATTTTAATCTGTGGTAATCTGCTCAAATCTGTATAATCTGTGTCCCTTTTTTTAAGTCAGGACAGAAAATGGATAGCAAAATAATTAAAATTAAAAACAAAAAATCCCTTATCGGGATTTATTTTTAAACATTATCTGTTTAACTCATTACAAACTAATTATCTCATTTTAAATCTAGCTTTACATTATATAAATTTGAACTCATTATACTTTCGATGGAACCAAAATCAATGCTGTTTTTTTGAGCGTCACTTTGTTTTTTTAATGCAATTTGTTTCAAACAATTTTGAAAACGCCTCACCTCTTCTACATTCGAGAGAATCAAACCTGGAACCAATGCTTTGTTCCCATTTTCATCTTTTGCAACCATTGTAAAATAGGAAGAATTGCAATGATTTTTCTCTCCAGTCTGAATATTTTCGGCTTCGACTCGAATACCTACAATCATAGAGCTTTTTCCAACATAATTCACTTTAGCTTTCATAGTAACCAACTCTCCTACTTCTATTGGTTTCAAAAAATTAACAGTATCAACCGAAGCGGTAACACAATAATTTCCTGAAAACTTTGATGCACAAGCAAAGGCAATTTGATCCAGCAAGGACAAAATGAAACCTCCGTGAATTTTGCCACTAAAATTAGTGTGAGAAGGCAGCATCAACTGAGAAATGCTGATATTTGAAGAACTTACGGTTTTGAACTTAGTATTCATAGTATTTTGATTGTAAAAGTATTAAGGCAAAATTATTTTTAATAAGGTATAAAATTATACTTTTTCTAGAAAGTTTATAAAATTATTTTTAGGCGATTCACATAACGAACAACAATAGTCTTCTGGTAAATCTTTGAACAAAACCCCTTTTTGAATTCCTTGAGCCACATCGCCATATTCTGAATTGTAGAGTGTTAGACATTCTGAACATTGATGAATATCCCTTTCTTGCAACTCTTTTTTGACAATTGGTTGGTTAATTTCTAGAACGGTATTCCCTAATTCTTCAAAATATTTCTTGCTCAATTCAATTAAAATTGTCGGTAATTCTTGCTTATCAACATCCTGGGCCAGAACAATATACTCCTTGGTATTAGGATCAAAGTTTTTAGCATATAAAACATTATAGGTTGCTCTAATTTTCATTGTTTCCAATGCTTTAGGCATTTGGTTTTTTTCGACTACAATCGAAGTAAAATAATGTCCTTCGCGGTTGTATTCTGATATTCCAAAGGTCAATCCATAGGTACTTACATCGAATTGATCTAAGGTTCGAACCAAAAATGTTTTCAGATTTAAAGCCCAATCAGTGGCAACTGGTAAATGCCAATTAAGTTCTAATAAAGAATGACGAACATTAATTCCTTTTTTGCCCAAGAATTTTTCCCAATCGAGTTTTCTATCTTTTGGAATTCCTTTCACAATGAATGATTTCCAAGGTGTGATACAAATTTTTCCGATTTTACAATCAAAACACAAATCACACATTTCCTTCAAAAAGTCTAAATCATACAAATTATTTCGCCAATATAATCCCAGCCAATACTGATCGATTCCTAATTTATTCATTCCCTCATAATACGGAAAAGGATAAAACGGAAGCTGCAAAGGTTTGTCAATCGTTCTGTTATTAGTATCCAAACTATCATTCACCAATTGAAAAATCATTTCAACAGTATCAGGTTCTTCAATTTGTATTTTTTCGATGGCATAATAGACTTCGGCAATATTCCAACTGTAAATAAGTACGGGATACACTTCCATTTTATCCCAATTAGGCAAGCGAATATACAAATACCAATAATCCTCGTGATGCGAAGCAACAAAATTGATATGCCCCGTAAACAATGGCACGAGCTGCTGTTTTGGGTCGGTTATATTCACTTTTAACTGAGGCTGTTCCTTGAATTGTTCTAAAATATAAAGAAATTTATTTCCAGTAAGCCAAGGCGTATTGGTAAAAATATCGGTCGAAACATAGGAAGAAACAATATTATTTCCACTGTTTTCATCAGGATAAACAAAAAAATATTTATCGGTTTTGTCTTTTCCGATGGGCAAAAAATCTTCTGGAAAAATAATATCTTGTCTTGAACCAAAAGAAATCGCTTTCAATCCTTGTTCCAAACTCATATTGACAATTTCTCGTAATTCACCTGGCGAAATCACGCCTCCTTTTACTATTAATCGTGTGTTTTTCATAATTATTAGTTTATGGTTTATGGTTTATGGTTTATAGTTGTCCAACAACAAACTATAAACAACAAACTATAAACTTATTTGCATTTTGCTAAAATATCTTTTACTTCGGTTTTACAACTACCACAACCTAGTCCAGCACCAGTGGTTTTGCACAATTCGGTAAAATTGGTCACACCACCTTTTATGGCTTCTTCTATATTTCCGCTTCCTACTTGGCTGCATGAACAAACCAATTTCCCTAAAACTGGTTTGGCACTAGAACTTCCTCTAAGCAACATATTGCGTTTATCGGCTAGCTCTATTTTGCTTTCGATCAAGGTTTTAAATTCGGCAAACTCATTTTTATCACCCATCAAAATAGCGCCCACCAACAAATCGTTTTTGACGATACATTTTTTATAATAGCGTTGTCTTAAATCAGCAAAAACAATTTCCTCATAGGAATCATCATTTTCGGGAACTTCTACCTGACCAATACTACACAAATTGATATCTTCTAGTTTTAGTATATTCATCAAAACAGATCCTTTGTAAAAACTGCTAATATCACCTGCCATAAAATTAGCCAAAATATCGGCTTGCTCTTCGGCTGCAGAGGTAATTCCAAACAATTGATTGTTAAATTCAGCAATTTCGCCAATGGCAAAAATACTAGGATTCGAAGATTGCAAATACTGATTAACCTTCACACCACGTCCGCAGGCAAGCCCTGACTCTTTAGCAATTTCGATATTTGGAATCGTTCCAATGGTGTAAACAATAGCATTGGCAGTAATAATTCGACCACTTTTCAAGGCAATTTCCAATTCATTCGGATTATCAGTTTCGAAAACGGTACTTACTTCGTTGTCAAAATAAATTTGAATGTCACGAAGTTGCACTTCTTCGGCCAATAATTTAGAAGAAATTCGATCTAATTGACGTTCCATCAATCTGGATGCTCTTTGAATAATGGTGATTTTTACTTTTTTATGTTTTAAGGCTGCAGCCAATTCCAAACCTAATAAACCGCCACCAATTATAACAACGTGTTGCTCTTCGGCTGGTAGATTGGTACTTTCTAAATAGTTTTTCAATCTATCGGCATCACTTTTTCTACGCATCGTAAAACGTCCTGGTAAATGCAATTGCGCATTTTCAGGCACAAACGGACGACTTCCTGTTGCCAAAATCAAGGAATCAAAAGTGTAAAGATTGCCTTGGCTATCCAAAATAGTTTTTTCTTGAGTATTTATATTATCGATAGAGATATTCGATTTCATCGTGATATTCAACTTACTCAAGGCTTCTTCTTTGATTTTTTGAAGTTGTTCCCAAGTAAATTCACCCGTCATATATTCTGGAAGCAAAACTCGATTGTAAAACGGGTTTTCTTCGTTCGAAAATACAATTATTTCATCGGTAGTATTGATTTCGCGGTAGTTTTGTATGAATCTAAATGCAGCTGCTCCTGCTCCAACTACAGCAATTTTCTCGAAAGCTTTTACATATTTTTCTATAGAAACAGTCGTGAATTTAAAATCCGGTTCTTTCGATGTTGGATCAACAAGCGTATTGGTCAAATTATTGGTTCGATTCAAATCGTTTTCCAATTGTTTCCCCCAATGCATGGGCAAGAAAACTACTCCTTCACGAATACTATCGGTGATTTTTGCTTTGACACGTACAGTTCCGTTTTTACTAGTAACGACAACAATATCACCTGCATTTATTCCCGATTTAAAAGCGTCAATCGGATTTATTTCTAGCATCGGACTTGGAATATGCGTCATCAATCGCGACACTTTTCCCGTTTTGGTCATCGTATGCCATTGATCACGAATTCTACCTGTGGTCAGAATGAATGGATATTGTGAATTAGGCTGTTCCGATGTATTTTCGATAGCCGTTGGGATATTAAAAATAGCTTTTTGCGAAGGTGTATAGAATTTTTTATCGGTAAATAATCGTGGTGTTCCTGGATGTCCATAATCAGGAACGGGCCATTGGAAAGTACCTTCGTTTTTGAGTCTGTTATAATTCAAAAAGGAAATATCCATTTTGGTATCCTTGGTCATCATACAATATTCCTTGTAAACTTCCTCGGTGGTATTAAAATTGAACCCGTTGAAATTCATTTTCTGGGCAAAACGAATCAAAATTTCCACATCCGAAAGTGCTTCTCCTGGAGCATTTACCCCTTTTGGAAGATAGGAAATACGTCTTTCTGAATTGGTCATTGTTCCTTCTTTTTCTAACCAACCTGCTGCTGGCAACAATAAATCGGCAAATTTTGAGGTATCGGCATTGTGTGAAATGTCCTGAACAACCACAAATTTAGCGTTTTGCAATGCTTTTTCCACTCTTCGAGAATCGGGTAAACTCACTAAAGGATTGGTACAAATAATCCAAATAGCCTTCATTTTTCCAGACTCTAAAGCATCAAACATTTCGGTTGCGGTCAAACCTGGTTTTTCTGAAATTTCATTAACTCCCCAAAAATCGGCTACTTCTTTTCGATGCGTCGGATTGTTTAATTCTTTGTGAACCGCTAATAAATTGGCCATTCCTCCAACTTCCCTTCCTCCCATGGCATTGGGCTGACCTGTTAATGAAAAAGGGCCTGAACCCGGTTTACCTACTTGTCCAGTTACCAAAGAAAGGTTTAACAAAGCCGTGTTTTTATCTACTCCAATCGCACTTTGATTGAGTCCCATTGCCCAAAGCGAAATAAATCCTTTGGCTTTTCCTATCATATCGGCAGCTAGTTTGATGTCGTTTACAGAAACTCCACAAAGTTTAGATGCTTTTTCGAACGAACTTGAAAGAACCAAGTCCTTATATAAATTAAAATTTTCGGTGTGATTTTTAATAAAATCGTTGTCGATATATCCTTTTTCGATTAATCTTTTTCCAATGGCGTGATACAGAATAATGTCAGTCCCAGGAATAATTTGCAAATGCAAATCGGCCAGTGCAGCAGAATCTGTTCTTCTAGGATCAATAACAATGATTTTTGTCTTCGGATTTTTTTCTTTGTGTTGCTCTAATCTTCTAAAAAGAATCGGGTGACACCAAGCAGGATTGGCTCCAGTAATCAAAAACGTATCTGCTAGTTCAATATCATCATAAGCAATAGGAACTATATCTTCGCCAAAAGTCTTTTTGTAACCCACTACCGCCGAACTCATACACAATCGAGAATTGGTATCGACATTATTGGTTTTTAAAAATCCTTTTACCAATTTATTAATCAAATAATATTCTTCGGTTAGACATTGACCCGAAACATAAAACCCCACACTATCAGGACCATGTTTTTTAATAATCGAAGAAAAAACAGCAGCAGCACGTTCTAAAGCATCATCCCAACTCACTCTTTCTTTAGGATGCGATTTGCTCCAGCGCATTTCGGGATATAAAATTCGATCTGAGGTGTCGTTAACCACATAGTGTAGATTCATTCCTTTGGAACAAAGCATTCCTCGATTCACTGGATGATTTACATCTCCTTTTACCTCTACCCCATTTTTCGAATCGTTGGTTACAATAATTCCACATCCAACACCACAATAGGAACACGTAGTTTTTATTTCTGAATTTTGCATTTTCGGAATTCTTTATATATTGAAAAACTTAGTACATCACTTTTAAAAATGTAAAAATAAGTATTTTTACGTATAAATACGTATAAATTGAAAAATATTTTATAAGTTTGACAAAATAAATAGCGAGGCACAAAATTTGTACCCATAAACTCTTATATAATATGAAGAAAGCAACTGCAATTTGTGAGAGCTGTTCTAATGAAAATTGTTTTATCAAAAAACATCTTCATTTAGAAAAAATGCAACAATATATCGAAAAAAAGAACAGTTTTGTCTGTAAAAAATCGCAACAATTTATCATTGAAGGAGCGCCAACACAGGGCTTATATTTTGTCTATAAAGGAAAAGTAAAAACCGTAAAAACTGGCATTTATGGCAGAGAGCAAATAGTAAGACTAACTACAAATGGAGACATTGTTGGGTTTAGAGGCTTTGCTACCAGCAAACGTTGCCTCATTGGAGCATCAGCACTTGAGGATACTATTTTGTGCAATTTCAGCAATGAAGATATGCTGGATATCCTGAAAAATGTGCCTGAATTCACCTTTGATTTGATGTTGTTTTATGCTGAAGAATTGAACAAAAGCGAAAACAATATCCGAAAAATTGCCCAAATGAATGTTCGAGAAAGAGTAATTGATACCTTATTATATATACATCGAAAATTTGGCCAATCAAAAGGAGTAATTGAAGTAGAATTATCCCGGCGTGACATTGCCGATTTTGCTGGCACAACCGAAGAACAAGTAATTCGAGTCATTTCGAGTTTAAAAAAAGAATCGCTCCTTAAAACGGTAGGCAAAAAAATAGGATTAGTAAATGTAGAAAAAATGAGATCCGAAATCATAGAGCACAAATAAGCATCGTTATCGATGCTTTTTTTTGACTAATACTTAAAAACTAAGTTCTCTGTATAG
>ENA-UOWE01005676-UOWE01005676.1-activated-sludge-metagenome-genome-assembly--contig:-NODE-5676-length-11286-cov-15.052266_pt1 | contig 11286 bp, 7 predicted proteins | sample MGYA00249841_ERZ761562 | MGnify/ENA primary metagenome ERZ761562 (study PRJEB28883, sample SAMN05720200) | activated sludge metagenome | isolation source: Anaerobic digester | place: Japan... | reverse complement strand
CTCTCTTCCGAGAGGTGCAGCTTGTCGGCGATCGTGCGGAGCTCCTCGTCGCGCTCGATCGGCGTCGCCGCCTCGGCCAGCACGCCCTTGAGTTGGGCGAAGGCCTGCGCCCTGCCGTCCGGCCGCGTGAGGTCGTTGGCCTCGAGCGCCAGGCGGACGTGGAATCGTAGCAGCGTCTCGGAGTGGGCGGCAAGCTCGCGGAACCCCTCGGCGCCGGCTCCCGAGAGCACGTAGTCAGCCGGGTCGAGACCCTCTGGCATGCGCACGACGTGCAGGCTCAGACCGAGGCGACGGGCGAGGGTCAGCGCCCGGCTCATGGCGCCGACGCCGGCGGCATCGGCGTCGAAGCAGAGGAAGAGCTCGCGTGAGAGCCGCGCCAGACGCTTGAGCTGCTGCTCGGTGAGGGCAGTGCCCATCGAGGCGACCACGTTCTCTACGCCGGCCTGGGCGAGGGCGAGGACGTCGGTGTAGCCCTCGACCACGTACACGCGGTCGTCGCGGGAGGCGGCGGTCTTCGCCTCGTGGAGGCCGAAGAGGGCCTCGCTCTTGTGGTAAAGCGCCGTCTCGGGCGAGTTGAGGTACTTCGGCTTCTCGTCGCCGAGGGTGCGGGCGCCAAAACCCAGCGTGCGCCCGCGGTCGTCGGCGAGCGGAAAGACGATGCGGTCACGGAAGCGGTCGTAGACGCCGCCGCGGCGGCCGGGGACGACGAGGCCGGCGTCGAGGAGTTCCTGCGCGCTGAAGCCCTGGCCGACGGCGGCGTCGCGCAGCTTCTGCCAGCCGGCGGGCGCATAGCCCACGCGGAAGCGCCGGCAGACGTCGGCGCCGAGACCGCGCGCGTCGAGGTAGGCGCGCGCCGCGGCGCCGCCTTTGCCCTCCCAAAGCCGACGCTCGTAGTAGACGGTCGCGCGCTCGAGCAGGTCGCGGAGACGCTCGCGGCGCCGCCGCTCGGCCTCGCCTCTGGCGCTGGTCTCTTCGTACTCGAGTGTGACGCCGTACTTGTCGGCGAGGTATTCGACCGCCTGGGCGAAATCGAGCCCCTCCTCGCGCTGCACGAAGGTGAACAGGTTGCCGCCCTCGCCGCAGCCGAAGCAGTAGTAGACCTTCTCGACCGGGTTGACCGAGAACGACGGCGTCTTCTCTTCGTGGAACGGGCAGCAGCCCATGAAGTTGGCGCCCGACTTCTTGAGCTGCGTGTAGTGACCGACGATCTCGACGAAGTCGGCAGCCGCCCTTACCTGGTCGATGCTCTGGCGGGCGATGCGCGGCACGGTCAGCTTCGCTGTGCGACGGGCGACATGGTCAATCGTCGTCCCGCGGCTCGTCGGACGGACAGCCGGGTGCCGCCGACGTGGCGCCTGTGGGCACGGCGTCACGTGAGGGCGATGAGGCGTCGCGCCGGGACGGTGAGGCGCCGCGTTTCGGGCGCGCCGGCGGCGCGCCCGCAGGCGGCGCCTCCCGCGCTTGCAAGAACCGCATCGTCGCCGCCCGCCGCCGCCGCTCGTTTCGCGACGGCCGCTGCTCGGCGTCGTGCGGCGTGTACTTGTAGCCCAGGCGGTCGAGCGCCCCCACCAAGCCGGCGACGACGACCGGCGTCCAGACCAGGTAGACGAGGGTGAGGAGCACCCATGCCTCGATGGGTGTCGGGTCGGGACCGGGCTGTTCGCTCCACGCGGTGAAGGTGATCTTGATCCACCCGGTCGCCAGAGCGACCACGGCGGGCGCAAGCAGAGCGGCGACGGAGGCGACCGTGACGACCACCTTGAGGAAAGGACGATGAGCGGACATTCAGGACTCCGGACCCGGGAAACGAGCCAACAGCACCTCGTCATGATACTCGCCCGCGCGGACGAACTGCCGCCGGCGGAGGCCTTCACGGACGAACCCGTGCCGTTCATAGAAGGCCAGCGCCGGCGCGTTGTCGGCGAACACGCTGAGCTCGATCTTCGCGGCGCCGTGGGCGACGGCCCAGGCGACCGCGGTCTCGAGCAGCGCGCCGCCGAGGCCGAGGCGCCGGGAGGCACGCGCCACGCACATGCCGAGCATGCGGACGTGCGCCGAGGCGGGGTGCGGATCGGCGGCCATGATCACGTTGCCGACGAGCCGGCCGCCGAGCCAGGCGCACAGGGCGAGGCTCGTGTCGCGCGCGGCCGCCGCCGCGATGCGGCGGCGCCACTCGCGCGGCGAGATGTCGCCCGGCATCATGAGCAACGTGGCGGGCGGCTCGGCCGCGACGGCGTCGACCAGCCGGCTGAGCGCCCGGGCGTCGCCCGGGCGCGCCGACCGGATCGACGCCGCGCCACCGTCACGCAGCGGTACCGTCAGCTCACGGTCAAGCAGCGCCACGGACGACCTCGCCGCCGCGTCACCGTCCTCACTTCTCGAGCTCGAGCGCGCTTCTCTCCTCGAGAGCGGCCTGTGCCGCAGCGAGCCGGGCGACCGGCAGGCGGAACGGCGAGCAGCTCACGTAGTCCATGCCGACGCGGTGGCAGAACTTGACCGTCGCCGGATCGCCGCCCTGCTCGCCGCAGATGCCCACCTTCAGCTTCGCCCGCGTCGCCCGTCCCCGCTCGATGCCCAACCGGACGAGCTGACCGACGCCGTCCTGATCGAGGGTCTCGAACGGGTCGGCCGGCCAGATCTCGAGCTGTTCACTCGTGTAGAGCGGGAGGAACTTGCCGGCGTCGTCACGGCTCACGCCGAGGGTCATCTGCGTGAGGTCGTTGGTCCCGAAGCTGAAGAACTCGGCGACCTCGGCGATCTCGTCAGCCGTGAGCGCGGCACGCGGGACCTCGATCATCGTGCCCACCAGGTAGTCGACCTCGACCCCCTGCTCGGCGAACACCTCGGCCGCGACGCCACGCACGACCTTCTCCTGGTGCTCGAGCTCCTTCCTGGCCCCGACGAGAGGGATCATGATCTCGGGCCGGACGGCGACGCCCTCCTTCTTCACGATGCAGGCCGCCTCGAGGATCGCCCGCGCCTGCATGCGCGTGATCTCCGGGTAGGCGATGCCCAGCCGGCAACCGCGATGCCCGAGCATGGGGTTGGCCTCGCGCAGGTCCTCGACCTTGGCCTTGACCACCGCCGGGTCGACACCCATCTCGGCCGCGACCTTCGCTTGGCCGGCCTCGTCGTGGGGAACGAACTCGTGCAGGGGCGGGTCGAGCGTGCGGATCGTGACCGGGCGCTCGCCCATCACGCGGAAGATGGCGACGAAGTCGTCACGCTGCATGGGCAGCAGCTTGGCGAGCGCCCGCTCGCGACCGGGAGTGTCGTCAGCGAGGATCATCTCACGCACGGCGGTGATGCGGTCGCCGCCGAAGAACATGTGCTCGGTGCGGCAGAGGCCGATGCCCTCGGCGCCGAAGGCGATGGCGTTGGCCGCCTGGTCGGGTTGGTCGGCGTTCGCCCGCACGCCGAGCCGGCGCTCGGCGTCGGCCCACTTCATGACGTCGTCGTAGTACTTGAACGTGTCCGAGTCCTCCGGCTTCAGCGAGTGCTCGAGGATCACTTGCAGCACCTCGCTGTGCCGCGTCTCGAGCTGTCCGAGGATCACCTCGCCCGTGAACCCGTCGATCGACAACCAGTCGCCTTCTTTGACCACCTTGCCGTCAGCGGCGAGGGTGCGCGCGCGGTAGTCGATGTCGAGCGCCTCACAACCCACGACCGCGACCTTGCCCATCTGGCGGGCGACGAGAGCGGCGTGGCTGGTCATGCCGCCGCGCGCCGTCAGGATCCCCTCGGCGGCGTCCATCCCGCGGATGTCCTCGGGGCTCGTCTCGAGACGTGCGAGGATGACCTTCTCGCCCCGCGCCGCCCACGCCTCGGCGTCCGGGGCGTTGAACACGACGCGGCCGCTGGCCGCGCCGGGGCCGGCGGCAAGGCCTCTGGCCAGGACCCGGCCCTGGGCGACGGCCTCCTGCTTGGCGGTGCGCGAGAAGACGGGGCGCAGCAACTGGTTGAGCTGCTCGGGCTCGATGCGCATGAGGGCCTCGTCCGCGGTGATCAGGCCCTCCTCGCACATGTCGACGGCGATGCGGATGGCGGCGAGGCCGGTCCGCTTGCCGTTGCGTGTCTGGAGCATGTAGAGGCGACCGCGCTCGATGGTGAACTCGAAGTCCTGCATGTCGCGCAGCTCGCGTTCGAGGGTCTTGCGTACTTCGAGCAACTGCGCGTAGGCCTCGGGGAAGACCTCGGCGAGCTCCGTGACCGGACGCGGCGTGCGCACGCCGGCGACCACGTCCTCGCCCTGGGCGTTGACGAGGAACTCGCCGTAGAACACGTTCTCGCCCGTCGCCGGGTCGCGCGTGAAGGCGACGCCCGTGCCCGAGTCGTCGCCGGTGTTGCCGAAGACCATCACCTGGATGTTGACCGCCGTGCCCCACGTGTCGGGGATGCCGTAGAGGCGCCGGTACGCCACCGCGCGGTCGTTGTCCCACGAGCCGAAGACCGCGCCGATCGCCCCCCAGAGCTGCTCCCGAGGATCGTCGGGGAAGTCATGTCCGGTACGCTCCTTGACCGCCCCCTTGAAGAGGCCGACGAGCTCCTTGAGATCGTCGGCCGTGAGGTCGGTGTCGAAGGCCGCGCCGCGCGTCTGCTTCATCTCGTCGAGGATCTGCTCGAAGGGGTCGATCTCATCCTTGTCGACGGGCTTGCACCCGAGGACGACGTCGCCGTACATCGCCACGAAGCGGCGGTAGCAGTCGTAGGCGAAGCGCGGGTTGCCGGTCTGCGCGATGAGGCCCTGGACCGTCGTGTCGTTGAGACCAAGGTTGAGGATGGTGTCCATCATGCCCGGCATGGAAGCGCGGGCCCCGGAGCGGACCGAGAGGAGCAGCGGGTCCTCACCGTCGCCGAACCTCTTGCCGGTGTCGTCCTCGAGTTCGGCGAGGGCGGCCTCGACCTGCGCTTCGAGACCCTCGGGATACGTCCCGTTCGCCGAGTAGTAGTTGCAGACCTCGGTCGTGACCGTGAAGCCGGGGGGCACCGGAAGGCCGATGCGGGTCATCTCGGCGAGATTGGCGCCCTTGCCTCCGAGAAGGGCCTTCATGTCCTTGTCGCCCTCGCGGAAGCGGTACACGTACTTATCGGTCATCGGTCCCCTCCTAGGGTCTGCTCACGCGCGGTGCGCCGCCGGGACGTCCCCCGCGTCCCGTCAGCGTGCCTCTTCCTGGGTCGGCAGGCGGTCGAGCGCGCCGATCCGGCCGAGCAGGCCGGTCACGGCGGCGAGCTGCGCCAGCCGGTTCTCGCGGACGTCGTCGTCCGGGTCCATCACAAGCACGTCGTCGAAGTAGCGGTCGACCGCCGGTCGCAGGCGGGCGGCGGCGACGACGGCGCTCTCGATCTCAAGGTGGTCGAGGGCGTCGAGGACAGCCGGCGCGACCTCGGCGAGGGCGCCCGCGAGGGCGCGCTCCGCGTCCTCGCGGAAGCGCGCCGGGTCGGGCGCCCGTCCGACGCCCGTGACGCCGGCCTTGCTCGCCAGCGAGGCACAGCGGTCGTAGGCGACGACGGCGTCCTCAAGGGAGCGGCGGCCGGCCAACACGGCGAAGGCGCGGGCCCGCGCCGCGAGGCCGGGGACGTCGCCGGCCGCCGCAGCGAGCGCCGCCTCGACGACGGCGAACGGCAGGCCTTCGTCGAGCAGGAGCGCCTGCAGGCGCTCGAGGACGAAGGCCGCCGTCTCGTCCACGATGGCGGCGCGGGCGGCGGCGTCGAGCTCCGCGGCGCCCTGCGCCTCGTACTGGTCGAGAGCGCTGCCGAGCAGGCCGCGGATGGGGAATCGCAAGCCGTACGCCAGGGCGATACGCACGATGCCCATCGCCGCGCGGCGCAGGCCGTACGGGTCGCGCGAGCCGCTCGGCGTATCGCCTGCGACCCAGGCGCCGACGATGTTGTCGGCCTTGTCGGCGACGGCGAGCAATCCGCCGGCGAGGGTCGCCGGCACGGGCGCCGTCGCCGACAGCGGCAGATACTGCTCGCCCACGGCGCGCGCCACCGCCTCGGGCTCGCCCGCCGCCCGCGCGTAGACCTCGCCCATCGTCCCCTGCAGGGTCGGGAACTCGATCACCACCCGGCTGACGAGGTCGGCCTTGGCGAGCGCGGCGGCGCGCCTCAGCGTCGCCGTCAACGGGTCTTCGGCCGACGAGCCGTCGCCCCCGGCAGGCGCCGGCGCCCCGGTCTCGGCGCGCGCCGCCGCCCCGGAAGCCAGACCGACGGCCAGACCGCCCAGGCGCGCCGCCTTGTCGGCGAGCGAGCCGAGCTTCTCGTGGAAGACCACGGCGCCGAGGCGGCCGGCCATCGCCGGCAGCCCCTCGGCGAGGTCGCGGTCGTAGGCGAACTCGGCGTCGGCGAGGCGGCCGTGGAGCACGCGCTCGTTGCCGCGCGTGACGGCCGCGGCCGCGGCGGGGTCGCCGTTCGAGACGTAGAGGAAGACCGGGAGCAGCGCGTCGTCGGCTGAGCACACGGGAAAGTAGCGCTGGTGGCTCTGCATGGCCGTCACGAGGACGGGACGCGGCAGGCGCAGATGCCGCTCGTCGAAACCGCCGCGGGCGACGCTGGGCCACTCCGCCAGATAGACCGCCTCGGCGAGCACGCCGCCGGGATCGGACCACGTGCCGCCGGCCTCACGAGCCGCGGCGTCGAGCCCGGCGACGATGCGCCGCCGGCGCTCGTCCTGGTCGACGACGACGCACTGCTCGGCGAGATGCCGCTCGTACTGGACGGCGCAGTCGACGACCACCGGCGAGCCGAGGACGCGATGTCCGTCGCTCGTCTCGCCGATCTCGAGGTCGTAGAACGGCGCCCGCGCCGTCTCCGCCCCCAGCTTGGCGACGATCCAGCGGACCGGCCGCGCGAAACGCAGGTACTCGGCGGCGCCCTCCGGGCGCCGCCCCCAGCGCATGCCGCGCGGCACCTGGATGCCGGCGACGAGCTTCGCCACGAGGTCGGGGAGGACGGCGAGCGTCTCGGCCCGCGGAGCCTCGACCTCGGCGACGACGAACTCGACGCCGTCGACCGTCTCGCGGCCGAGGTCGGCGAACGTCAGCCCCTTGCCCCTCGCGAACCCCTCGCCGGCCTTCGTCGGCGCGCCGTCCGCGTCGACGGCGACCGAGGCCCGCGGGCCCCGGAACCGCTGCGTCTTGCCCTCCTGCCGTTCGGGAACGCCGGCGACGAGGACGGCGATGCGCCGCGGCGAGACGAGGACCCGGACGTCGTCCCGCGAGAAGTCGGGCCGCAGAAGGCGCGCTTCGGCGAGGAGCCGCTCGGCCAGACCGGCCTCGCCGTCCTCGCCCCCGAGCTGACGCACCACCGACTCGCAGAACCGGTAGGGCAGCTCCTCGCAGCCGATCTCGATGAGCAGGGTCTGGCCGCTCATCCGTCGTCCGCTCCGTCACGAGCGGCGTCGCGCTCGGCCTGGACCTCGAGGTACAGGCGCGCGACCTTGCGCGCCAAGTCGCGGACGCGGGCGATGTGCGCCGTCCGGTCGGTGACGCTGATCACCCCGCGCGCGTCCAACAGGTTGAACGTGTGGCTGCACTTGAGGACGTGGTCGTAGGCGGGCAGCGGCAGCCGCTCGTCGAGGCAACGCTCGGCCTCGGCCGCGTACTCGCGGAAGTGGCGAGAGAGCATCTTGGTGTCGGCCGTCTCGAAGGCGTAGCGGCTGAACTCGCGCTCGTTCTCGCGATACACGTCGCCGTAGGTGACCGTCTGCCGCGACCCGTCGGCCTCTTCCCACCGCGACCAGACGACGTCGAAGACGCTGTCGACGCCCTGCAGGTACATGGCGATACGCTCGAGCCCGTACGTGAGCTCGACGGTGATCGGGTCGAGGTCGAAGCCGCCGAGCTGCTGGAAGTAGGTGAACTGGGTGGCCTCCATGCCGTCGATCCAGACCTCCCAGCCCAGGCCCCAGGCGCCCAGGGTCGGCCCCTCCCAGTTGTCCTCGACGAAGCGCACGTCGTGGCCGGCGAGGTCGACACCCAGAGCGGTGAGCGAATCGAGGTAGATCGCCTGGATGTCGGTCGGCGACGGCTTGACCACCACCTGGTACTGGAAGTAGTGGCCGAGGCGGTACGGGTTCTCGCCGTAGCGGCCGTCGGCGGGACGCATGGACGGTTCCACGTAGGCCGCCCGCCACGGCTTGGCGTCGAGGCAGCGGAGGAAGGTGGCCGGGTTGAAGGTCCCCGCCCCCACCTCGGTGTGGTAGGGCTGGACGATGACGCAGCCCTGCGCCTCCCAGAACGCCTGCAGGCGGCCGATGATCTCCTGAAAGGTCGGGGGGACGCGCCCGGCGTCCACCTCGCGTTCGCTCGCGCTCATAGTCCTCCGCTCGGGGCGCCGATTCTATCAGCCGCGCCCGGCGGCGGGAGAGCCGCGAGACTTCACAGCCGGGCGAACCGCAAGGCGCGCAGCCGCGTGCCGGTGTGGTAGGCGAACAGCAGGTGCAGGTCGCGCAGCGCTTCCTCGACCGCCTCCGACGGCGGCGCCGCGCGCAGCTCGGAGAGCGGCCGCGTGACCGCGTCACGCAGGGCGGCGATCGCCTCCGGCGTGACGGGCACGCCGTCGCCGAGGCACTCGCCGCAGACGAGGCCGCCGCGCGCCGCCGAGAAGGCGAGCGCGCACCCGCCGCCACCGCACGAGGCGCAGCGGTCGAGCACCGGCAGGTACCCCGCCTCGTACATGAGCTTCATCAGGGAACCGAGGACGAGCGGGGCCCGCAAGGCAGGACCGGCGAACCCGGCGTCGATCGCGCGCAGGGCGCTGCGCAGCAGGGTGAACGCGCGCACCTCGGGTTCGCCCTCGGCGAACAGCAAGGCGGCGGCCTCGCAGGCGACCGCCGCCGCCGTCAGCGCGTCACGGTCTTCGCGGAGGTGACGGAACACGTCGACGAGCTGTGCCGACGTGACGGTGGCGCGACTTCGGCCGCGGTACAGGACGACGTCGCAAACGTTGAAGGGCTCAAGACGACCGCCCCACCGCGAGGTGGTCCGCCGCACCCCTTTGACGACGGCGTCGATCCGCCCCTGGTCGCGGGTGAAGAGCGTGAGCCAGCGGTCGGCCTCGGCGAGCGGGCGCGACGAGAGGACCACGGCGCGTGTCGTGGCATAGCGCATGGGCTCAGGCCCCCGGAGCGCCGGTCTCGCCCGCCGCGCCACCCACGTCGGCATCGCCCACAGCCGCGCCGTCAGCCTCGGCCGCGCCGTCAGCCTCTGCGGCGGCGCCGCCGAGCTCGCGGAGCGCTGTCTCGAACGCCACGATGTCGCCGGCTGCGGGCGCCGGCGTCGCGCCCTCGGCGCGCTCGCGAGCGACGACCACGCGCGGCAGGCCGCCGAGGTCGTCGCGGACGTCGATCTGCTCGTAGCGGCCGGCGCCGACGAACTCGCCGAGCACCTCGACGGCCTTGTGCTCGGCGATCTCGACGGCGAGGATGCCGCCCGGTACCAGCCACGCCGGCGCCTGGGGAACGATGCGGCGGTAGAACTCCATGCCGCCATCTTCGGCGCGCAGGGCGACGTGCGGCTCGTACCCGCGCACCTCGAGGCGCAAGCGGCGCAGCGCCTCCGGCGTGACGTAGGGCGGGTTCGAGACGATGAGGTCGAAGCGCAGACCGGGCGGCAGGTCGTCGAAGACGTCGCTGACGAGAAAGGTCACCCGGCCGGCGAGGCCGAGGTCACGGGCGTTCCGGCGGGCGACGTCCAGCGGCGCCGGGTGCACGTCGGTGGCGACGACGCGCACCGTCGGGTGCTCGGCCGCGAGGGCCAGCGCGATGGCGCCGGAACCGGTGCCGATGTCGAGGACGTAGGGCTCCCCCCCGTCCGTCTCCGCAAGCTTCTCGAGGCACACCTCGACGAGCGTCTCGGTCTCGGGACGGGGGATGAGGACGTTGTCGGTGACGTGCAGGTCGATCGTGCGGAAGGCGCGCCGGCCGACGATGTAGGCGACAGGCTCCTGCTTCTGGCGGCGGCGCACGAGGCCCTCGAAGCGCGCCGCCTCGTCCCGGGCGAGCGGGCGCTCCGGTGCGGCGAACAGGTCTTCGCGCCGCACGCCGAGCGCCTCCGCGAGCAGCACCTCAGCGTCGAGGCGCGGGGACTGCGAGTGCGCCGCCGCGATGGTCGCCGTCGCCGCCCGCAGCGCCTCGGCGACCGTCGCGGCGCGACGGACGTCGTCCGCTGCGCCGCCGGCCGCTCCCGCCGTCACCCCCGCCTCACTCCGCCCCGGCGGCGGCAAGCTGCTTCCGCCGATCCTCGGCGGCCAGCGCCTCGACGAACTCGTCGAGGTCGCCTTCCATCACCTCGGCGATGCGGTGGGACGTCACCCCGACGCGATGGTCGCTCACGCGGTTCTGGGGGAAGTTGTAGGTGCGGATCTTCTGCGCCCGATCGCCGCTGCCGACCATGCTGCGACGCGCGTCGCCGCGCTCCTCGTCCTGCTTCGCCTGTTCGATCTCGTACAGGCGGGCGCGCAGGATGCGCAGGGCGCGCTCCTTGTTCTGCAACTGGCTCTTCTCGTCCTGGCAGCTCACGCTGACCCCAGTGGGGACGTGCGTGATGCGCACTGCCGAGTCGGTCGTGTTCACGGACTGGCCGCCCGGACCACGGGCGCGGAAGATATCGACGCGCAGGTCGTTCGGGTGGATCTCGACCTCGATCTCCTCGGCCTCGGGCAGCACGGCGACCGTCGCCGTCGAGGTGTGGATGCGCCCCGTCGACTCGGTGACAGGGACGCGCTGCACGCGGTGCACCCCGCCCTCGTACTTGAGGGCCGAGTAGGCGCCCTGGCCGCGAACCTCGAGGATCACCTCTTTGTAGCCGCCGTCGTCGTTCTCGTTGGCGGCGAGGATCTCGACCTCGAAGCCCTTGGACTGCGCGTAACGGGTGTACATGCGCGCCAGTTCGCCGGCGAAGATGCAGGCTTCGTCGCCGCCGGCGCCGGCGCGGATCTCGATGATCACGTCTTTGCCGTCGTTCGGGTCGTCGGTCAGCGCCTTGGCGCGGATCTCGGCGGCGAGCTCGTCGAGCCTCTTGCGGCTCTCGACGAGCTCCTGCTGCGCAAGCTGACGCAACTCGTCGTCGGCCTCGGCGTCGAGCAGCGCCTCGGCCTCGGCCGCCACCCGCTCGGCGTCGCGATAGCGCATGACGAGGTCGTGCGTCTCTTGCAGCCCCGCATGGCGGCGGGCCACCTGCGTGTAGCGCGTCCGGTCGCCGAGCACGTCCGGGTCGGCGAGCTGTGCAGTGAGCTCGTCGTAGGTCCGCTCGATCTCGTCGATGAGGTTGTCGATCATGGCCGTGA
>ENA-UOWE01005671-UOWE01005671.1-activated-sludge-metagenome-genome-assembly--contig:-NODE-5671-length-11303-cov-5.908784_pt1 | contig 11303 bp, 10 predicted proteins | sample MGYA00249841_ERZ761562 | MGnify/ENA primary metagenome ERZ761562 (study PRJEB28883, sample SAMN05720200) | activated sludge metagenome | isolation source: Anaerobic digester | place: Japan... | reverse complement strand
GGAATCAATTGTCCTAATTTTTCCAGCGCTGCTTCTTTTACATCAACCGTTTCATATTTGCTAATCATTTTATAAAAATTGAAAGCAAAGAAAATATGCGACAACCACATAAGGCTGCCACCGATAGCCCGCCATAACCAGTATGGTGCCATGTGTACAACCGAGTCAATAAATGGTTTTCCGGCTATCCACATTTGCCCCCTTAATGTACTGCCAATCATCAGCGGCACAGTGTAAAACAGCAGCCCTATAAGTGCTAACCAAAAGTGAGCACCCACTGTTATTTGTGGGGCTTCTTTACCGGTAAGCCTGGGAATCACTGCATACATACCAGCCCACAGAAAAAAGCAAATGATACCATACATAGTAAGGTGAGAATGGGCAACAGTAAAGTCTGTAAAATGCCACATGAGGTTAGTGGAACGGAATGCCTCTGCAGTGCCCTGCAACGAACCGGTAAAATAAAATATAATACCCACCAGGAAAAAAGGCAGTGTATAACTTCCGGCAATTTTATGCCATGCGCCTTTGAATGTCATGATAAAATTAGTGGTGCCTGCCACAACAGGAATTACCATACCAACACTGCCAACGATAGCGATGGTTTGCAACCACCAGGGGATAGCACTAAATACAAAATGGTGTGTGCCGATCAGCGTATAAAATAAAATCTGTGTCCAGAAGGCAAGTATGCCGAGGCTATAGGAATAGATAGGCCTGTTTAATTGCTGCGGAAGCATATAGTAAACGATGCCCAATGTAAAGAGCATAAACCACATGCCTACACCCTGGTGCATATAATAGCCCTGAATTATTGTTTCTCCAAGGCCATCCTGCCAAATGGGAACATAAGCTACAACAGTAATGGTTAAAGCGAACATAATGGCAGAAACGATGTACCAGTTGGAAATGTAAATTTCTTTTGTTTTTCGTTTTGCAATGGTTTGAATAAAATTGATCAGGGTAAGTATCAGCCCGATACCGAATAATAACATTACTGGCCAAATGTATTCCCGGTATTCGCCACCACCATTGTTAATACCCGCCATTAAAAAGAGCGTTCCAAGAATAACTGCGGCATTAATGAGGTAGAGGGCATACCATCCTTTTTTAATACTTGCCAATGGAGCATTGCTTACCATGGGAACAATGTAATAACCTAACCCGAGCATTCCCAACGATGCCCAACCCCAAAATACAGCATTGGTATGAACAGGGCGAAGTCGGCCAAAACTCAACCAACTGATATGGTCTACATCTGGTGCAACAAATTTAATACCCACATATTCACCAATGGTTGTACCAAATAGCAGCCACAATGCGGCACATCCAAAATACCACAAAATGAGTTTGGATAATTGCGGATCTATGTTGGGACGTTTCTGCGCTTTCTTTTTACGGGCAATAAAATTAATATACCCCTCTGTTTCAATATTACCCACCAACCCCTTTTTATCTACCGGTTCCTGGTCACCTGATAATTCATGATGGGTAAGTTTATAATCCAGTGCGGCTTTTCTTTTTGCCAGTGCTTCATTAGCTTCTTCTTCAGTTAAGGTAGACAGATAATCCGCAAACAGTGCCGCTTCTTCAAGGTCTTGCCTGTTTCGGTGTTTCCGTAGCATATTGGATAACTTTACAATCATCAGCACTATGGCTGCTAATATGGGGATCATGATCAGCGTAATAGTTATTAAGATACCGCCTTCACTGAATATACCTGCATTTGTTGCTTTAGTTTGAGCATATACTGAATGACCCGGAAATAACGATGCCAGTAATGTAATGACAATTATCAAAACACCTTTTATACTTCCTGAACTTTGTGCGTTATTATTTAAACCTTTCTGTTGGTGTTTGAGTTCTAATACCTTTTCTATCTGGTTACTATTCATGTTTTTTAAATACTTTTCAAATTGATGGGTGCTTCTTCCCGTCTTTTTATTCCTGATTTTAGCAACAAGTCCCTTTGCCTCAAAAGAAAGTAAGAGCACTGCAACAAGAACAATCAGTAACACTATCACTAACAAAACAATAAGGCCTGTATCATTTGGGGAAGACGAAATTCCGGCAGATTCCGTTTGTGCCAGCATTGTTATTGGCGAACATATAAAACCAGGCAATAGCCATTGTAGCCGACTTTTTTTAAAACAAACTTGCATATAAAATAATTTAAGACCTTTTACTCATCTACTTAAATAAAAAAATTATCGCTTTAAATATTTTTCTCCCAATTCCAAAGCCGTGTTATAATCGCCCAGTTTGGCATTTTGCAGCATTACCTTGATGTGCTTTCTGACAACAACAAACTCCTCATGAACAGGACAAGGCATTTTTGCCGAGCAACTTTTTAATCCTAAACCACACCCTGTAAATAATTTATCACCGTCAATGGCATTTACAATATCAGCAAGACTTTTCTTTAAACCTGCTTTGTCCAGGTAAAATCCACCGGTAGGCCCTTTGGAAGATAATACCAATCCTTTCTTTCCCAGATCCTGTAATATTTTAGCAATAAAAGGCTCAGGGGAATCAATCGCTTTGGCAATTTGCTTTACCCCAACCTTGCTGTCGTTCTTTGATTTTTGTGCTACAAAAAGCATTGCCCTGATCGCATATTCGCAGGTTTTTGATACCATTTTGTTGTTTTTATTCAGCGCAAAGATAAAAAACAATTTGTAATAAAAGAGTTTTTACTCCTCTACTTATTTTCATTTTTGTCTTTTTTTGCACCTGCAAATATTTCTCTTTCCTATTTTATTGTTTCCCCATCTTTTTCATCAATTTTCTACCATGTACCATTATTTTTTGTGTTCGTTTAGGCGATTCATAACTATGCTCTTTCAGTTTTTGATCGCTGTAATATTTTAAGATAGCAGTTGAAGTAATTACACCTACAGGCTGCATGTTGGCTTTGTTATCCAACACCAATAATGTGTCCAGGTTATATTTACCTAGCATTTCTGCTGCAAGACCAGCATCATCCGTTTTATAAACATAAGGCATGTTGGTAATGCCGGTAGGAATCTCTGTTATCAATTCCTCCACATTGGCTCCATGCAGCACATCGGGTTCATAAGCATCTGGCGTTTTTACTCCCCTGCGGATAATTTTCTCCGTCATGATGCTGCCCTTCATAAAGAAAAAGGAAACAAAGTATGCTGCTGAACAAGCCCCCAGCAATGGTAACAACCCATTTATCTGGCCCGTGGTTTCCAGGGCAAATACAACGGAGGTAAGGAATGCCCTTGAAGCTCCCGCAAACATAGCTGCCATGCCTATTAACGCTGCAGTGGGCAGATTGATACCTAAAGAGGGGAAAGCATGCAATGTAAGGCTACCAAGTAACACACCCAATGCGCCGCCAATTGTAAACAAGGGTGCCAACGTGCCACCGGAAGTACCACTGCCCAGGGAAATAACCCAGGAGATATATTTAAGAAAGCAAAGTGAAAGCAACATCGCCAATGGCAAATTTCCTTTTAGCAAATCCTGAATATTGTCATACCCAACACCCATTGTTCGTGGTGCAAAATAGCCTGTTACACCTACAACAACCGCACCTATTGCCGGCCACCACATCCAGTGAATGGGTAATTTTTCAAACAGGTCTTCTACCGCATACACCGACCTGGAAACAAAGGTTGCAATTATCCCAATCAGCAAGCCTAATAAAATATAAATAATCAATGCACTGTTTGTTGGAACCGGGATGGAAGGCATGGCGAATACGGGGCTCGATTCAAATAAAAAAATATGCATACCAGCCCCCGTGATGCAGGCCAAAGCAACCGGAATAATTGACCTCGGTGAAAACTCAAACAACAATAATTCGATGGCCAGTAAAATTGCGGCCAGCGGGCTGCCAAAAATAGCTGCCATACCAGCACAGGCACCTGCGGTTAAAATGATTTTTCTTTCGGCGGGCGATATGTGCATGGCCTGGCCTGTTAAAGATCCCAAGGCACCTCCTGTAGCAATGATCGGCCCTTCTGCTCCAAACGGGCCTCCGGTACCTATAGATATGGCGGCAGACAAAGGTTTTAAAAAAGTAATAATCGGGGGGATTTTGCTGTCTTCTAAAATAATTTTTTCCATTGCTTCTGGAATGCCATGCCCTCTTATCGCCTTTGAACCATACCTCGCCATCAGCCCTACCAGGATACTGCCTGCTATTGGAATAAAAATTACCAACCAGCCTAACTGATTGCCTGCAGGAGAAGATAATTCGATTGAAAACCTGCCATAGAATGCTATGTTCGTAATGAGTCCAATTAACGCAACCAGTAATTTTGCAATAAAGCCAATCAACAGGGCATTGATAACAGCCTGGATACTCAGATAGAAAACCCGTTTATTTACAGGCGCTTTTCTGATGGCTTCTTTTTTGCCAAATAGCTGAAATAGTGTTGGTGAAACCGGTGTGCTTTCATCAATTCTCGACATGGTATTAAAATCTACTTTTTTGCAAAAGTATTGCATAAACCATATTTTAACTAATTTTGCTGTAAATAAATCACGCTAAGTATTACCTAAGCAATATTTTAAATTTTACGAATGAGTACTGATGCCTGCGACTTAAGTAGTTGCTTTTTATGTGCTAATTGCATCCCGGAATGGAGGGAAGTAATTGTAGTGAAGAAAGAAACAATTCATTTTAAAAAAGGGGAATTGATATTTAAAGAAGGAGACAAAGTAAATGGGATATACTTTCTTTATTCAGGCGCAGTTAAAGTGCATAAACAATGGGTAGATCAAAAAGAATTGATTATACGTTTCACAAGGCAGGGCGATATAGTAGGCCACCGGGGCCTGGCGGCGGGGGATCTGTATCCTGTTTCAGCCACTGCATTGGCAGCATCGGAAGCCTGCTTTATCAGTAACGTTTTTTTGGAAACTATCCTCAAGGCTGATCACAGTTTTACCTACCGGCTGATGCAGTTTTATTCCAGCGAATTACAAAAGGCTGAAATGCGGATGCGAAACCTGGCACTGATGGAAGTGAAAGGCAGGATAGCAGAAACTTTGTTAGAATTACTGGAAGTTTTTGGTACCAACGCTGAAGGGTATATGACGGTACCAGTTACACGACAAGACATTGCGGCTTATGCCGGTACTACTTACGAAACCGTTTTTAAATTCTTAAAAACTTTAACCACCGATAAAATAATCAATACCGATGGGAAACATATCAAAATAAATGCTGAAAATAAGTTGCGAAAAATAGTTAAAAATGCAAAATGAAAAGATTGATTTAATCTTCTAAAACTCTTAATTATGAAACATTACAGCGATCTTAATGAAAGTGAAAAGAAACAGTTATTAAAATTACCGGCGTATATGTCATTGCTTACTTCAACAACAGAAGCGGGCATTGATAAGGAGGAAAAAGATACAGCCGTAAAGATTACCCATGTAAAAGCATATTCCAGCGATCCCATTCTGGTAGATTTTTACAAAGAAGCGGAAAGTGTTTTTGAAAAAACAATTACTGACCTGGATGCCAAATTACCACACAACAGGGAAGAAAGAAAAATCGCAATTCAACTGGAATTAAACAAGTTGGAAAGCTTGCTAAGTAAACTTGACCCCGATTTTGTAAGTGCTTTACGAAGAAGTATAAGGTCTTATGATTATTACATTTCAAAAGCGCATCAAAATGTTATGGAGTATTTCATTTTCCCCATGCCGATTGATGGAATATCAGATTAGTTCCTCGCTTTTTCGGCTTCATTAAAGAAAGTGATTTACCCGATCATCAAACAGGTAAATGAAGGTACCTGCAGTTTTATTTTGTAGAGCAACGGGTTAAGAATCATTTCAAAACGGGATTCAATATATCTTTAGCAATATTTACCCGAATAGCGAGGGAATAGGATTGAACTTAATAAGTTAAAATATTGATAAGTTTATAATGCAGACGTTTGTATTGTAAAGGATGAATTATAAACTTTGTAGCTTTACTGAAATTGAAAAATAAAAATCACATACACGTTCTATTGTTTCCTGGCAAATCTCAAAACCTGCCGGAGCAATTTTTCTTTTGCCATACTTCTCTTGATTTCCTTCCCAATCAAAAGGCCTTTTGTACTTCAACCCCGGGCTGATAACTATTTACTTCAACCGGGGTACGCTTTATTTCATTTAATTCATTTTTTGAAAAATAACAACTATGTCACGAAATCATAAAATGGTTTCGGCAAGCGGAAGTATAGTATCAATTATTGTACTTCTAAATGTAATAGTACTGAAAGCAGCCTATATTAATAACCCTGTTTATTATTGGCTCTTATTACTATTACTGCCATTATTATTGCTTGCCGTATATAATATAACACAAAAAAAACACGCTGTATTACGTAATTATCCGGTGGTGGGTTATCTAAGATATATGCTGGAAACTATTCGCCCTGAAATACGACAATACTTTTTTGAATCGGATGACGATGGTAAGCCATTTAACCGGCGGCAACGATCCATTGTATATCAACGTGCAAAAAATGAACGTCAAACTGTTGCATTTGGTATGCAGGCAGATCCCAATAAACCCGGCCATGAATGGGTAGCCCATTCTATCTATCCGGCTTCCATACAAGAGAAAAATTTAAGGGTTACTATCGGGAATGATCAATGCCGTAAACCTTATAACGCAAGTATTTTAAACATTGGTGCCATGAGTTATGGGGCTTTAAGTAAAACTGCAATACAGGCACTAAATGAGGGCGCAAATTTAGGTGGCTTTGCACATAATACTGGCGAGGGAGGTATAAGCCCTTATCATCTCAAAGGCGGAGATCTGATCTGGCAAATAGGAACCGGGTATTTTGGATGCCGTGATGAAAAAGGAAATTTTGATGCGGAATTATTCAAAGTAAATGCATGCAGGCCGGAGGTGAAAATGATTGAATTGAAATTATCACAGGGCGCTAAACCTGGTCATGGGGGAATATTACCTGCGGCAAAGAATACATTTGAGATTGCTGCAATTAGGAACGTACCTGTTAACACAACTGTAGCTTCGCCTCCTGCCCATTCAGTGTTTATAAATGCGGAAAGCATGTTATTGTTTATTGAAAGATTGAGATACCTGTCCGGCGGAAAGCCTGTCGGTTTTAAACTGTGTATTGGAGATAAAAAGGAATTTCACCAAATATGTTATTACATGCGAAAGACTAACATCATTCCGGATTTTATTGTGATTGATGGAGCTGAAGGAGGCACCGGCGCCGCACCCCTGGAATTTACAGACAATGTAGGAATGCCATTATATGAAGCACTCACTTTTGCTTCAAAAACTTTACAGGTATATGGATTAAACGACCAGGTAAAGTTAATAGCAGCGGGTAAAATTATAACAGGGTTCGATATTCTTAAAGTGCTTGCATTGGGTGCCAGCGCATGCTATAGCTCAAGAGGAATGATGTTTTCGCTAGGATGCATTCAGGCATTAAAATGTGACAGCGACAAATGTCCCGTAGGTGTTGCCACTCAAAACCCCGCTTTGTACAAGGGCCTTGATGTATCCGATAAGCGGGTTCGGGTAGCCAATTTTCATACCAATACAATCAAAGCAACTGCAGAATTAATGGAAGCTTGTGGATTTAAGGATTTAAACCATATAACCATAGCTAGTTTTTTTCGCAAACTTGATGGTTTAAATACTAAAAGCTTTGGTGAAATTTATGGTTTACATAAAGCAAAAACAGGTAAAACACTTAATCCAATTTTAAATTAAATATTATGCAGAAAATAAAGAACAAACTCATTTTATTAAATGAGGATTATAATATGCTGAAAGCATATATCAAGTCGATGGTAAGCGCAAAGTTTATAGATAAAAATAATTTAGTGCAGTTAGAAAAGGAATTATTGAAGGGACCTGTTCTTGTAGACAAAAAAGACTTTCCTGAAGATGGCGTTTGTGTAAATTCGGAAGTTACCGTACAGGATCAATCTACAGGACGAAAACTTCAATTGAAACTTGTTTTACCTGCGCAGGCAAATTTAGGACTTGGCAGAATTTCTGTATTTGCTCCAATGGGAACAGCTTTAATTGGCTATCGCAAAGGCCAGTTGGTAAAATGGCAAATGCCAGGGGGAAGAAAAGAATTTCTTATAGTGGATGTGCTGAATGCTAGTTGATAAAATATCAAATATTCCTTAGCATTCTCATCAATAAAATGCCCCCGCCATAGCCGGGGCATTTTACAAATAAGGCCTGGAAAGAAGAATACACAAGCATCTTTTTTTCAATTCCTTAAAAGCGTCTTGCTGGTTTATCCGAACCGGTTATAACCTTTCTTGCAATCTCTTTTTCGAATTATTATTTCCTGTTATTCTCATCTTTTAATCACATGATCATGTCAACTATAATTTCAGTAGCAATTTTAATTTTAACTACTACCGGTATTTTGTATTTTTTTATTTTTATCAACACTCAAAAAAATAAGAAGCGGCTGAAAATGTTAGTGAATACTTTCAGTAAGACTGGCGCAGATAAAAGATTATTTTTTCATAACAGGAAGTTCTAAAAGAAAAAATAATCGGACTGGATGGGGCCCAGCAAAAATGAATGATTTTTGATTTTAACGATTCCAATACTTTCATAAATATCAATGTTGGCGTTGTAAAAGACTGTTCATTCATAAAAGAATATATACAGGTAAGTTTTGGAAATGGAAAGGAAGCTGATATTGAACAACAACTTCGTTCTATGGGTTTGAAATTTAGTTTCAAAAATGGACCCGTACCTTTTTGCTTTCATTTTATAATGCCAACGCAAATTCGATTTATGAAATGGCCGACCTGGAAACAAAAGCAAAAAATCGGGGAATTATACTGTCTAAAATGCGCATAAAAGATTTTGAGGGAAAGCGTAATATGCCTTTAAAAATCAACTTAAATATAACAAACTCTTTCAACGATATTTTACCTTATGAATTAAACAATCACGAATACTATATTTGGTAACAAACAAACCACTAATAAGGAATTTGGGTGAAGTCATACAATTATAATTTAAAAAGCATTTTTAACTGATATGGATTCAGAAGAAAATACGATTATTTTTACGCTTGTTTACCTGGGAGGGGATTACCCTGTACGAACTTACAAAAATGAATATCACAGCTTGATGGTGTTGATTGCTGTTCATTTAGATTTGATTGGTTTTGGCTTGTGTAGCGGCATGGGTAGTTGTGGCACTTGTATGGTAGAAATTATGGAGAAGAAAGCTTCTGTTGTCAGGCACACTTTATCCTGCGATGTTCAGGTGAACGATGAACTTGCTAATACTATTATAACTGTAGTAAAGAGACGCTATTAAAATTAGCTGTTCAAGCAAGTAAGTGCAACACGTGATTTTAGTAAATATGCCTAATTATACGCTTTATAGTCAAGTAGGAAAGATGTTGCCGTTTTGCAGCTCTTATACAAAATTGGCGGTTTAATTTTGATCAATATGAAATTACTAATAGTCTTTTAACAGTTTCTGTTTTGATACTAAATCTCGGAGAAAGGATTGTTTTCAATATTGTGTTCTAAAAAGTGTAGTGATCAGAAGTTAGAAGCATCACTTTCGATTTATAAATCCTGTACTCTCGGGTTTAATAAAGAGAAACCAGTATCTTAGACTTGTTAGAAAACATCGCATATGATACTGGAGCGAAGGTGATTGACGTAGCCCTTGCGTGGATTAGACAGAAGTATGATCATTCCACTTTATCAACCGTTACAATCATTGGTCCGAGAACTCTGCAACAATTGGAAGATAATCTTTCATCCCTCGAATTACAATTGACTCAGGAGCAGATAAACCAATTAAACGACATCAGTAAATTCGATTTAGGGTCGCCACATGAAGTGATTGCAGCTTCACAGAATAACATAGTCGGAAAAGGATCGGGTAAAATAGAAATCAAACATTCAGTAAGGTAATAAAAATGGTCTTTATTTGTTTAACATCCTCGTGCTTAGAGGAGCTTTATTTTTTCCCTTACGGACTTTGAAACCTCTGTGATAAGTATCAATATTTCCTTTTAATTTTAATTGCTCATTAAACGTATTTACTGAATTTTTTACTGCAATAACTTACCTAATTCATTTGTATCAGGAAATATGCCTTTCATTTGCGCCGGTGTTTGTTTTGAAGTTTTATAAGTAGCTACTCCCATTGCCTTATCAAAACTTTTGATTGCAAACTCAACTACTGTATTATTTTTCTCTTTGCAAAGCACAATGCCAATACTGCTATTTTCCTGCTGCAGTTTCACTTTTTCATCCAGCACATTGAGATAAAAATTGAGTTGACCGGCATCAGCAGGTTTGAATTTACCCTTCTTCAATTCAAAAGCCACCAGACACTGCAGGTATCGGTTAAAAAATAATAGATCTATAAAAAATTCATCCCCATCCACTTCAAGCCGGTATTGGTTCCCAATAAAGCAAAATCCCTTACCCATTTGCAGGATAAAGTTTCTGATATTTAAAACGACCTGTTGTTCAATGTGCCGTTCGTCTTCCAATTCGTCGCCTGCAATAAAATCGAGCAGGTACTCATCCTTGAATACTTTTAAAGCCGAGGGCTTTAAACTCTCAGACAAAGTGCCTGAAAAATTGTTGGGTAACTTACCTTCCTTTCCGTATAGGTTGTTTTCAATATGGTGTTCCAGAACTGTCAGTGACCAGAAGTTGGCTGCTGCCGACTGGATGTAGAAAATCCGCGCATCCCAAGCCTTTATTTTGGTTAGAATGGCGAAATGATGGGAGAAGCTGACACTTGTAAAAGCCTCATAAAATGCTTCATTTTCGATTAGGTTCGACAGTGCCGAACCTATTGAAAAATCTACTCTCACTTGGCCAGCTAATTGGTTCGACGGCGTCGAACCTATTACAAGATGGGGGCCATAGGCATCTGAAAATAGCCGTATTTTTTTGAGATTGCCAGAAGAAAATCCCTTTAGCCCTGGGAGTTCTTTCTGTAGGTCTACAGATATCTGGTCGAGAACTTTGGCGCCCCATTTTTGAACCCTAATTTTGTCCGAAATCATTAGGCCGGTTCTAAAATAGAGCATCAACTGTTCTCTGTTTGCTAACCTTGCAGCCACATAGCGGCTCTGCACAATTTGTTGCTTAATGGATTGAATAAAGTCAATGTAGCCTTTGTCAATTTTCATATTTGCCATTTTCGTTTAAGTATTTGTTGAAAAATAAAATCCCTAAAGCGTTGATTGCTAAGCAACAATGCTAGCCAATCGCTTTAGGTCCATTATAAATAAGTTCGAAAATTGTACAGGGAGGACGAC
>ENA-UOWE01005665-UOWE01005665.1-activated-sludge-metagenome-genome-assembly--contig:-NODE-5665-length-11312-cov-6.479169_pt1 | contig 11312 bp, 6 predicted proteins | sample MGYA00249841_ERZ761562 | MGnify/ENA primary metagenome ERZ761562 (study PRJEB28883, sample SAMN05720200) | activated sludge metagenome | isolation source: Anaerobic digester | place: Japan... | reverse complement strand
TTCAGAAAACGCAAAGCTTTTAGGCCTGCTCAAACCAAACCACGCCAAGCCTTGACATGCCATGTTAAACGGCCGTAGGCCGGTTACTATGCGACGTAGCAGGATGCTACAGACCGCTTTTATTGGCAGGCTACGATGAACGAAGGGCATACCATGATGAAAGCCTTCCTCTCCCATTTCTTCAAATTTCTGCTTCCACGTGTAATACGATGCACGATAAACCCCGTATTTTTCAAGTGTCGGGTTCACTCCGTTTTCGGAAGCTTTTTTGATTATCCGAAGCTTTTCTTCTTTTGTAAAAGTTCTTTTTTCCATAATGATAAAAGTACAGATTTTTATCTATACTTTCGTCCGATTATTTAGGGGGCTAAAACATGACAAAAAGGTTGTGCTACTAAAAAAAACGGGGAAACGCCTTTTCAGGTATTTCCCCGTCCCATTGTAACCTTTTTCTCTAAAAAGGAAACAAGTATAGAAACTCGGATTCAAATTGTGAATACAAAAATATATGCCCCAAGTTAAAAAGGCCTTTACAAATGTTTTTGCTTATTGACCTTATGTTGAAAATATCTCAAAAACAAACAATCCGTTTAACCTCAAAATCACGAATTGAAAAGCGCCAGTCACCTATTTTTCTCCATAATCTGTAGCAAACTCAGATGGGGTTTTTCCAAAATGGTCATGAAAACATTTTGAAAAATAAGAAGCAGAGGCAAAACCTGTTTCAAAGGCAATTTCGGTATAGCTAAGACGCTTTTCGACAACAAGCTGGGCGGCTTTTTTCAACCTGATAGTACGGATAAACTCAACTGCCGAAAGACCGGTAATAGCTTTGATTTTTCTATATGTTTGTACCCTGCTCAGCGAGACGCTTTCTGCAAGCTGGTCAACGCTCAGGTTGGTATCGGTAAGGTTTTCTTCAATATAAGCCATGATTTTTTTCATAAACTCTTCATCGAGCTTTGAAGCCAAAGCCCCATCAGGGAGCAATGAAGTTTCTTTCAAATACCTAGAATAAATGGCCTCTTTAAAATTGATCAACCTAAGCACTTGAATTTTAAGGTGCTCGATGCTAAAAGGCTTGACCATGTAAACATCAGCGCCCATTTCGAGGCCTTCAATCTGGTTGCTGGTAGAAGCTTTGGCAGATAAAATAATTATAGGGATATGCGATGTACTCATTTGGTTTTTCAGCTTCTTGCAAAGCTCAATACCCGACAATCTGGGCATCATCACATCGGTAATAATTAAATCGGGGAGTTGTTCATTTGCCAACCTAAGGCCTTCTTCGCCATTGACAGCTATTGAAATGTTGAAATCAGCTTTGAGCTCGTCAACAATAAAATTACGGATTTCTTCATCATCTTCAATCACCAACAGATGGTAATGATAGGTAGGTTTAAGCATAGCTGGATTTTCGATGCTAACTTTCATTGGCTCAAAGCTATTCTTTTTTGCACTATCTGAAAAACCGGGCTGAACAAAAGGTAAGAAAACTTCAAATGAAGTTTCAACATTAGGGATACTTTTTACTTCAACAATGCCGTTGTGCAGTTCGATATAGCTTTTGACCAAGGACAATCCAATACCCGTCCCTTCCATATTGCGGTTTTGCACATTATTTACCTGATAGAAACGGTCAAAAATTTTGGACAAATTTTCTTTGGAGATACCTTCACCAGTATTAATAACAGAAATTTTGGCATATTGCTTGTCTAAATTTTCAATTTTATCAATAACAACAAGGACTGTCCCATTGTTTGGGGTATATTTAAAAGCGTTTGACAACAAGTTGAAAACCACTTTTTCAATCATTTTTTTATCAACAGGTATTTCAATGTCCCCGGCATTGCAATGCACCTTAAAGTCAATATTCATAGAATCGGCAACATTTCTAAACAAGGCGCATATTTCGTTTATAAAATCAAGCATTTTGCAAAGTTCAAATTCCGGGACAAGCAGATTTTTTTCTATTTTGCTAAAATCCATCAGCTCATTGGTAAGCTTGAGCAAGCGGTTGCTACTCTTCAATATCAGACGAAAGCGTTCTTTTTCTTCATCAGAATACTTTGCGTCTTTAACAAACCTTTCTAATGGATTGATAATCAAACTAAGAGGAGTACGGAACTCATGCGAGATATTTGAAAAAAACTCGGTTTTCATTTTGTCCATTTCTTCAAGTTTTTTTCTTTCGTAACGTTCAATTTCAACCAGTTTTTTTTCGTTCAGCTTTTGCAGGGTCAACCTTCGGTAAACCCAGAACATACCAAGCAAAAAGAAAAAATAAATCAGAAATGCCACCTTGGTTTGCCAGAATGGCGGCAAAAAATTCAATTGCAGGCTAATACCTTGTACACCAGCATTTGAATTGACAGGTTCTACTTCAAGCAGGTATTTGCCAGGCTTTAGGCTTGAAAGGTTGATACTTCGCTGTCCATTGTTGAGGATAATCCATTCACTTTTTTTGCTTATCCTGTATTTAAACAATGTGTACCCGGCAGCTTTATAGTCAAGCATAGCAAATGTCAAGCTCAGGGTGTGGTTGTATGGTATGTTGACTTCTGTACAATAATCGAGGTTTTTATCAATGACACGGGTTCCGTTTACCTTTTCAAGAGGAACAATATACTTATTATCTATTTTCAATTCAGTAAAACGGAAGCTGCTTTTCGACATATTGTTTTTCTCCCCATCAGGGTCAAAAGTAACAACGGCTTCGCTTGTTGCAAACCAAACATGGCCGCTATTATCAACAGCACCAGATTTTACAATATACTGATTGATATCATCATTGGATAATGAAAGAAAGTTTTTAATAGAATTTTTAGGTTTGTTAAACAAAATGCAGCCATAATTTGTTGATAGCCAAATATTTGATTTGTCATCTTCAACAATACTGTTGATATCGTCAGACAAAAGGCCATCATTTTTTGAATACACCTTCAAATTGCTTTTTCCGGGGCCGATATACCCAAGCCCGTTGTTTGTGCCAATCCAAATGCCATTATACTTGTCCTTAATTAAGCATTTAATGTTCATCTGGGGCAAATCTTTATTCAGCTCAGAAACATGGCCGGTAAAGTTATTTGGGGAGTTTTCGATAAGTTCAATTATTCCCCCACCGAAAGTTCCCAGCCAGAAGTTGTTATTGCGTATTTCTACCATTGAAATGAGCGGATAGATAGGAAAATCAACCATTTCTTTATACTCATCAAAATAAACGCACTTTGTGTTACTGTTTTTGATAAGGTCCTGAGTGGTACGGGCAAACTGAAAATCAGTATTGGTCGAGACCAAATACAAAGCGCCCCAGCTACCTATCCACAGACGGCCTTTGCTGTCTTCGTAGAAGTTTGTAATATAAGAATTTAGCTTACTGTCATTAGAAATCATTTCGTTTGCATTGACAGGCACTATGACTTTTGTATTTTTTTCCTCAGTCAGCTGGGCTGCATACAAAGCAGGCACCACGTACAAGCCATTCATTGAATAAACAATCCAAAGGTTGCCCTTTTTATCTTGAAAACAGCGGGACACATTGTCATAATGAAGCTTAAGCCCTTTATTTGCTGACGAATTGAAATGCTCAAAAACCTTAGTCTTTGTATTGAAAAGGTACATCCCGTCCCCATTGGTGGTTATCCAAAGCTTGTCCTTAAGTTTAGATTGCGAAACCGTAGAAAATTCTTTTATTTCATTATTATTTCTTTTGGGCGAAAAAAAAGAAATATCACTTTCCTGCTTGTAAATTTTGGCCAGCGCAGGCAGGTTCATCGACAACCATACAACGCCATCGTTATCCTTCAAAACATGGTTAATTGTATTGGTTTTGATATTTTCATAAATATTCTTGTCATTCCTGTAATTGGTGTATGAATAATCTCCGGCTTTATTGCCCGAAAAAACATACAATCCGTTACTATAAGTTGCCACATACATCAACCCTTTAACATCATAAAATACAGATACCACCCTTTTGTCGCCAATAACAGCGTTGATATAATCTACAAAAGGAGATGAAGTTTTGGCATAAGTGGCTGTATCAACAATAAATATGCCTCCATCCCAGCTTCCGGCAACAATATTTCCGTTGAAACAAGAAAGCGAGCGGATTGAATTTTGAGGATGAGAATAGATACCTTTGAACTGTTTTGTATTGAGATTCATTGCATAAAGCGAGGCATTGGAGCCTATCCAAAGGGTGTTACTACCCTCAACATGATATATACAGTTGATAACACGGGCTTGAGGGCTTTTATTTTTAAAGTCAGGGATAAAAATCTCATATTTAACAGGCTCATCCGAATCATTGACATCTTCGGGATCCACTATTAGCAAGCCTTTTGTGGTAGCCATCCAAACCCTGCCATTCAAATAAATCATATCATAAATGCGGACATTGGGTTCAAACCTGATGTTTAGATGAATCAATTTATTAGATTGGTCTTCTAAAAAAAACACCCCATTGCCAGCTGAGCCCAACCAAAGGTTATGTTTAGCGTCTTCTGTAATGCTTATTATTTCGCACGAAACAGGATTACTGGTAAGCGTATTAAGGTTTCGAAAATTATAACCGTCAAACCGAAAAAGGCCATTTGCAGTGCAAACCCACAAATAACCTTTAGAATCTTTAAACGTGCTGTTGACAGAAGACGTGGTCAACCCATCTTTGTATGAATACAGGTCAATTTTCATTGACTCATCTGCCCGGATTACCTGGGCAAAGAAGAAAAAAAACAGGGTTATTTTCGCAACTTTACTCATCTTTATAGCATTATCCAAATAAACACCAAAATAGACAAACAAATGATTAAAACTATCAAATATTCAAAAAAATCCAGCTTAAAATATCGTTTAAATTTAATATGCATTTGATTTTGGTTTTTAAAGGTCATTTAGCGTTTGAAAAACGCCCAAAAGAAAGCTTAGCCTTATTGAATCCTGTTATAATTAAAAAAGTCAACATCAACATAGCCTCCGATGGTCTTTGTAGCATAATTGAACAGGGCAAACTTTGTCCCCATAAAAAATTTTCGGTAATCAAAAATCATTTTAAACTCGGCGCCTATTGGAGTCCAGTTTTTGTTGTCAAAACTGTAATAAAACGTAGCCAAATCTTTATTCAGGTTAAAATCGGCATCGATACGCAGAAAAATAACATCTTTGCTCAGCTCAACCCTGGCCTTTTCCTCCACATCAACTTTAAGCACGGCTTTTGAGTCATTGTCAAGCTCTACAACATTGGTGGACATGGTCAGGAATTTCTTGTTCCCCAGCACAACAATAGACAAAAGGGCAGCATTTCCATTAAATGCACTAAAACCGGCAACGTCGCCATCTTTCATTTTTGAAATATCAAACGACACAACGCCACTGCATTTAGGGCCTTCCATACGCTGTGTAATAGTATTTGGGGCTAAATAAATGTTTTCAACCACACGGCTTGTCTTTAACCGCATATATCCTTTACGTTCTGTCAACGACCATGCGCTGTTCACGGGATTATGGTTCCATTGCCACTGAAGCTTCAGTTTTTTACCCGAAAAATCATCACTTTCAACAATCCTGTTTCCTGAGTTATATGTTTTTAGAGGTGTAAAACCTGTCAAAGGAACTTTTCCGTTCTCGTCGCCCAGCATTGGCCAACCATCGACCCATCTGACCGGCATCAATAAAGGCACTCGTCCTACCCCACCTCTGTCTTGAAAAATAAGGGCAAACCAGTTTCCCTTTCCGTCATCAGTAATACAGCCTTGTCCACAGTATGGGAAACCGGCAAAATTGTCCTGCAAAATCACTTTCTTCTCGTAAGGCCCGGTAATATTGTCGGCACGGTAACAAACCTGCCTGCGTGGCTTGCCCCTGGGCCAGGATATCATCAGCAGGTAATATTTTCCATTGTATTTGAAAGCCTGGCTGCCTTCCAACAGCCCGTTTTCGGTCGAATCTCTTTGAAAAATCTGCATATCAACGCCTCCAGGCAAGACATCAGACAAATCGCTTTTCAACTCGCGCAGCGAACCTGTCCCCGAAAACACATACACGCGGTTGTCATCGTCAAAAAACAGTGAATTGTCATGAAAATGCTGCATCCGGGCCAATAGCTTCCAGTTTCCCTTGGCAGGGTCTGCCGTTTCGTAAACATACGACCTAAAAGGCTGGTCATTAGGCGAAAAGAGTACATAATACTTGCCATTGTGATAGCGGATGGACGAAGCCCACTGGCCACGCCCATACACAGTGCCATTCAATAAGTTGTATTTTGAATTATCAGTAATACTGTCAAAGACATAACTGACAATCTCCCAATTTACAAGGTCTTTCGACCTCATTACCGGGGCGCCCGGCATCAGGTGCATGGTAGTGCTTATCAGGTAAAAATCACTACCTGTGCGTACAATGGACATATCTGGCACATCTGCCCACATCACAGGATTAGTATATGGAGTACTTTCCTTTTCAGGTGCTTTTTGTGCATAAAAGCTAACCCCAACAGCAATCAGCAATAAGAATATTATGTTCTTTTTCATCCGTAAATAATTTTTTTTATAAGGTCGGATGAACCCCGAAGGGTTCTCCGAAGGAAAACTCGCATGATGAATTTTCATCCTTGTTTGTGTTTAACGAATCATGCTCGTTTCATCTTTTATTTTATTTTTTAAGGTTTAATAGCCTGTCTCAAACAGATGGAAATCAGCTGCCCCTTTTGACCATGAGTTTTAAACAGGTTTAATTTTATGTCAAAACTTCACCACCTGTTTTTTCCCCGAATAGGTTATCGCCTTATCAAACTTTGCAGAAAGAACAGAGCCTGTACCTTTACCTTTTCCAACAAGGACAATGTTAAAAACCCTGTTTGTCAACATTCCCGGGAATGAACCTTTTCTTTCACCAATAGACAGCGTGCGTTTCTGGTTGTTCCACGAAAACGAAACGGTTGAATAAGCCCCTTTTTCGTAGTTATAATTGTCGCCTTCATCTTCGTACAAGGTAAATTCGCCATTAGCCCCTTCATACACCCGTATTTCGAGGTTGTCCCATTTCTTCTCGCCCGAATATTGGACTTCAGGGCCAATAGGAAGGATAGAGCCCGCCTTGACAAACACCGGAATAATATCCAAAGGCACTTCTTTATTTACGGTTTGGCCACCTGAGAATTTGTCGCCAGTCCAGAAGTCAACCCAGTCAGCTCCTTTAGGCAGATAAACAGCTTTACTTTTAACAGTAGAAAAATCTGTTACTTTAACGGTATCTTTTCCGCGAACCTCGTTTTTCAGGTACAAAGGCTGCGTAACAGGGCTCACCAGGAGCGATTTTCCGAACAAAAACTCATCATTGATATCCAGCGCCTGTCTGTCGGCCGCAAAATCCATAACCAAAGCCCGCATCATGGTAGATTGCTTGTTGGTCACCTCCCACGACGAAGAATAAATATAAGGCAATAGGCTATACCTGAGTTTGATGTATTTTTCAATAGCATCGTAGGTTGCATTTCCTTTTTTACCAAACTGGTACAATTCGCGGGGCGAGCCTTCGCCATGCGAGCGCATCATAGGGCAGAATGCGCCAAATTGGATCCAGCGAACATGAAGCTCACGATAATCGGCATTTTCAAGAGGATTTTTAAAGTTCCACAGGAAGAATCCTCCCAAATCGCTGTTCCAATAAGGGATACCGCAAAGCGAAAAGTTTAAGCCGGCCGAAATTTGGTTGCGCAAAGCATCCCATGAAGCCACCACATCGCCAGACCAGGTATTGGCACCATAGCGCTGTTGGCCGGCAAAAGCCGAGCGTGTAAGGATAAACACACGTTTGTCGGACGAAACAGCACGCTGGTGCTGATATACACCGCCAACAGTCATTAAAGGATAGGCATTGCGCACTTTACGAAATGAGCCAAGATATGTTTTTGTGTCCATATCTTCAGATTTCCAACTAAAATGGTCAGGTTCGGTAGAATCCATCCACCATCCGTCCATGCCCAGCGAGAAAATACCTTTGTTCAAATGGTCCCAATATATATCACGGGCTTCGGGATTGTAAGCGTCATACACGCGCACCCCTGATGGATAATCCATATTGGGTGGCCATTTCTCAGAACCCGATTGTGGCCAGGTTTCAATATTATACAATGCTTTTATTTTATCAAGCTCTTTATATTGTTTTGTCATTGGACCGAAAGAAGACCAGATAGAAATGATTATATGGGCATTCATGTTGTGCACGTCATTGACCATTTTTTGCGGGTCATAAAAGCCAGGGTTGAGAAATTCCATAGCATTCCACAGGTAGTTGTTGCCCCAGTACTGCCAATCCTGGATGATACCATCTATTGGAACATTTAATTCGCGGAATTTTCTGACCACCTCTGTCAACTCATCCTGCGATTTGTAGCGTTCGCGGCTTTGCCAGAAACCAAATGTCCATAAGGGGAACATGGGGACTTGTCCGGTAAGCTGGCGCATACAAGCAATCACGCCATCGGCATTGTTGCCAGCCATGAAATAATAATCTATTCCATCGCCCACATCCGATTTGAACGATGTACCTTCAGTGTTATCTTCAAAAACCGTTGGGGAATAATTGTCCCAAAATACCCCATACCCTTTGGATGATACGAAAAATGGGATAAAATCCTCGGTATTGTTCTGGACCATGTGCAGCTTCACGTTTCGTTGCGACATTTTACCACGCTGTTGTTGCCCGAGTCCATATATAGCCTCGTCTTTATCAAGGGCAAAAGCCTGCGAAACAGTATAAGTCTTGTTCCCGGCATCATTAAAATCAGCAAATGCAGCCCCGGCATCCTTTTCATTTAAGAGCGTTCCTGATTTATCAGAAAATATAACCTTCCCCGATTTCAGGTTTAAAGATACCTGCATCTTCCGGCTTGTCAGCACCAACTCATCGCCTTGTTGCTTAACGCCAAAAGATATTTTTTGAGGGGCAAGAACAACCGAAAGGCTTTGTTTTTCAAAAGCTTTACCCTCGGGATATTTTACAACCCTTACAATGTCGGAAGTGTAGAACTGAACTTCAACATTCACCGATCCAGCTTTGGCTTTTACGCCAACGTCGGTTTTTTGGAAAGTTTGCGCTGCTCCGGCTATACCAATTGCAAAAAGCATCAACATAGCCAAATAATTGCGAAATAGCTTCATTTTTTTCGAATTAAAAATTTATAAATAAGCTTATTATTTACGGTTTCTCGTTATTACAACCTTTTCTTTGCCAACCAGATAAACGCCCTTATTTAATTCTCTTATGGCTTGTTCTTTTTTCACCTGCGACATAATTTTGACACCAAGTAAATTATATACATCAACTAATTCAGGCTCATTGTTTTTATTGGTTGTTTCATTTTTTACAGAAGCCAATGCATCATATTCGCTGGAGTTTGACAAAAATACAGTGTCAATAACAAAAGGAATATTGCCGTTTGACCAAAACCCCACAATATAAATATGCGAAGGATTAAGCGTAGCCGATTTGTCTTTCTTAGGCATCCACCCCGTATTGGCCACTACTATCTGCTTATTTCCAAAATCATACTCGGCAGCGCCGGCCCAGTAGTTGTTTTCGTCAAATACCCTGAACGAAACGCCGGCATTGTTTTTTGACCCTAATTTTGCGACTAAATATTTGTACCCTGAAATATCTAAGCCATTGCTGTAGGTCCAACCTCCAAAGCCCCATTGCCCGGTGGTCAGGGTTTTTGTAGCCTCGTCAAAAGTGCCATCGCCCCAAATATCAGGGTTAAACAACTGGTTGGTCAGGGGGAAAGTGGTAGAGGAAACATGCAAAGTATCACGCCAGGCATTTCCTTTAGGGTCGGTATAAAGAATTCCTACCGTAGCTTGTCCATCGGCCAAAGCAAAGACCCTGCCCCTGGCAACATTTACCACCTCAGTTTTATCAACCGAAAATTTAGCCAATGAGCTTACATTTTCGATATGCCCGTCGGCAAAAACAGCGTTAATTTTTAACCCGGCCGAGCCCTTAGTCAGTATGGTCATATTTTTGCCACTTTCAACAACAAAACCTGTAACAGTCAAATAACTTTCAGAAGCCCCACTAAGCCCGTAATCGCTTGCATAAGCCTGATACCATTGATAAACAGGCTTAGGGCATGCTTCAGGGTCGGTCAGAAAATCTTTAATATCGGCAGGGGCAGTGACATCTCCGTACTGGGCCAAAAGCTCAGGGCTGGTAAAGAGCAACCAACCAACATTGCCACAATCATCTACAATTTTTTTAAAATTAGCCCCAAAACCATTTTTCCCGGCAACACCAGTACTGTCCTTTCCCCATGATTTATTGTGCCTTGCAGGGGCCCAGTCCATTTCGGTAACCAAAATTGGGGCAAAGTCGGCAACAGGCTGAACCTGGGTATCCCATCCTTTCTGAAAATTTGCATATCCCTGTCCGCTATTAAACCAACCCGGGTAAACATGCACAGCATAACCAATATTATCGCCTTCAATAGGATTTACGGCATATCCCTGATATAAAGCCTGATAACCTAAACCCGGGGCCCAAATAATATTATTGGCACTGGCCCTGATAGTGTCCACAACAGCCTGAAAGTATGTTTTCAGGTTGTCAAAATGGCCTTGCGAACCCGAACCATAAGTACCATCGGGCCCAAGAATATTAACCGGCTCATTGGCCAGCTCAAACATGATGTATGGATTGTTTTTCAATTTAGCATGCCGGGCTACATAGCCCCACACTTTGATAAGATATTTATTATACGTATCGTTTACCGCAATTTTTTCGGGGCAAACACCCGGAGGGCGCATAACAACATACAACCCTTTAGAAATAGCATATTCGGCCATAGGGATAAACACTTCATCAAGGTATTTTTTAAACCGGGTAAAATCGAAAGCCGAAATATCAGCCTCACCAGTAACAGCAACTCCCGGAGTATTAGACCAATAAGGGTCCATGTGTAAACGGATAAAATTTACTTTCCATCCTGCATCCAAAATACCATCAATAATCCCTTTATTGTAGTCCAGACAACCGGCTACATCATAATTGGTCCAGTATTTTCCCTGCTCATTGAACCAGGGAGAATAAGTCTGGGCAAAACCATGTAAATTTACAATATGCCCCGAAGCATCTTTTAAATATCGCCCTTCAACGTGAAGAGCAGGCATTGGCATACCTTCCCAACCGAAAAGCCTCAATGACAACGTCATTACAGCCAATACCAATGTTAATTTTTTAGTGTTTGTTCTCATAGCAATAGTTCTTTGTTCTTTGTTCTTTGTTCTTTGTTCTAAAAAAATGAATACTGACGAAAA
>ENA-UOWE01005663-UOWE01005663.1-activated-sludge-metagenome-genome-assembly--contig:-NODE-5663-length-11315-cov-4.404618_pt1 | contig 11315 bp, 9 predicted proteins | sample MGYA00249841_ERZ761562 | MGnify/ENA primary metagenome ERZ761562 (study PRJEB28883, sample SAMN05720200) | activated sludge metagenome | isolation source: Anaerobic digester | place: Japan... | reverse complement strand
AACGTCAACAGCGTCAGTCTCTACTATGAACTCCACGGCCCGGCCGGCGCGCCGGTGCTGGTGCTCAACAACGGCATCCTGATGAACGCCGCCGGCTCGTGGGTTTTCCAAACGGCGGCGCTGTCGCGCCACTACCGCCTGCTGCAATACGACTGCCGCGGGCAGGGACAGTCAGATCACCCTGCCGGCCCCTACACGATGGCTCTCCACGCCGCCGACCTGGTTGCGCTGCTCGACGCGCTGGGCAGCGAACACACCGACACCACCCGCGTCCACATCGCCGGGGCCTCCTATGGCGGCGAGGTGGCCCAGGCATTCGCCCTGGCCTACCCGGAGCGCGTGCGCAGCCTGATCTTGATGGACACGGCCAGCGAGCTGGGGCCGGAGCTGCGGGCCACGGCCGAAAACTGGTTGGCCGCCGCCCGCCGCGCCGACCCAGAAGAATTCTACAACGCCACCGTGCCGTGGAACTTCTCGCCGCCGTTCATTCGCGAGCACGAGGCTCTGCTGGCCGACGCTCGCCGCCGCTACGCCCTGCTCGACTTCCCAGCCGTGGCCCGGTTGTGCGAATGCTTCCTGGGCGTCGATTTCACCGCCCGGCTCGGGGAGATTACGGCCCCAACCTGCATCATCGTCGGCGCGCTCGACCTGCTGAAGGGGCCGGCCTATGCCCATATGCTCAAGGCGGCCATCCCCCAGGCGGAGCTTCATGTCCTGCCCGGCGCGGGCCATGCCTCGCCGTGGGAGCGCCCAGAGGAGTTCAATACCGTCGTGCTGGGGTTTCTGGCCAAACAGCCGTAACCAGCGGGGCCTGTAGGGGCAGGTCCGAGACCCGCCCCTACCCGGACGGCCCTATACCATTGTCAATGGGCAGTTATCTGTCGAGGAAGGAAACTATGCGTTTGAAAGGGAAAGTGTGTCTGATCACCGGCGGGGCGGCCGGCATCGGCCGGGCGACGGCCGAGCGCTTCGCCGAGGAAGGCGCGACCGTCGTCATCGCCGACCTGAACGAAGAGGCCGGCCGGGCAACAGCCGAGGCTATCGGCGCGACGTTCTACCGCGTCAACGTCGCCGACCGCGCCGCCGTCCAGGCCTGGGTCGATGATGTCGTCGCCAAATCCGGCCGGGTCGATGTGCTAGTCAACAACGCCGGCGTTCTGCGCGACAGCACCCTGGTCAAAGTGAAGGACGGTGAACTGGTCAAACAGATGTCGGAGGCCGACTTCGACCTGGTTATTGCCGTCAACCTGAAGGGCGTCTTCAACTGCACCCAGGCCGTGGCTCCATACATGATTCGGCAAGGCGGCGGCGTGATTCTTAACGCCTCGTCCATCGTTGGCCTGGATGGCAACTTTGGCCAGACCAACTATGTGGCGACCAAGTCGGCCGTCATCGGCATGACCAAAGTCTGGGCGCGCGAACTGGGGCGCTCCAACATTCGCGTCAACGCCATCGCCCCTGGCTTCACGGCTACGGAGATGGTCGCGGCGATGCCGGAGAACGTGCTGGCGGGCATGAAGGCGCGGACACCTCTGGGGCGGTTGGGAGAGCCGCGCGACATTGCCAATGCCTACCTGTTTCTGGCCTCCGACGAGGCGTCGTTCATCACCGGCGAAGTCTTGCGCGTGGATGGCGGCATCGTTGTCGGGACGTGAGTAGGGATTAGGAGCCAGGGGCTAGGGCTAGGGGAAGAACGCTCTTCCCTGGCCTCTAGACCCTGGCCCCTGGAACCTAGACCCTAGAACCTAACCCTACAATGATCAACGAGCTTTACCCATTGCACGTCGGCGAGCTGCTGAGCAAGCGCGCCGAGTTGACGCCGGATTGCGCCGGCCTGGTGGTGGCCGAGTCGGGCGCGACTTATACCTACCGCGAATTGAACGGCCGCGCCAACCGCCTGGCCAACCTGATGCAATCGCTGGGGGTGGGCAAGGGCGACCGCGTCGCCATCCTGGCGCAGAATAGCGTCGTCTATGTGGACTTGCTCTACGGGCTGGCCAAGATCGGCGCTATCCTCGCGCCGCTCAACTGGCGGCTGACGGCGCGCGAATTGAGCTACATTGCCGCCGACTGCGCTCCCAGGGCCATTGTCTGCGGCCCGGAGTATGCCGGCTTGCTGGCCGAGTTGCGCCGCGAGGTGGATTTCGACATCGTCCTGGGCATCGAGGGCGCGTCGATTGAGGGCGGGCTATTGTATGAGGACGCCGTCGCTGCCGCGGCCGACACCGAGCCGGAGCAGCCGCCCCTGAGCGGCGAGGACATCTGCTGCCTTCTCTACACCTCCGGCACGACTGGTCGCCCCAAGGGAGCCATGCTGCCCCACCGCCAGGTGCTGTTCAACTGCATCAACACGGTCATCAGTTGGGGCCTCAGCGCCAACGACATCTCGCCCGTGATGACGCCGATGTTCCACGCCGGCGGGCTGTTCGTCTTTCTAGCGCCGCTGTTCTACGTTGGCGGCAAGATCGTCATGTCCCGCGGCTTCGACAGCGAGGCGTCGCTGGCCCTCATCCAGCGCGAGCGCTGCACCATTGTTCTGGGCGTGCCGACGCTGTTTCAGATGTGGATGGCCAGCCCGTCCTTCGCCGCGGCTGACTTCAGCGCCGTGCGCTACTTCGTCAGCGGCGGCGCGCCCTGCCCGGTGTCGCTCATCCACGCCTGGCGCGAGGCCAAGGGGGGCGTGTTGCGTCAGGGCTATGGATTGACCGAGGTCGGCGTCAACTGCTTTACCATGACCGATGAAGAGTCGGTGCGCAAGGTCGGCTCCGTCGGCCACCCCATCTTCCACAGCCGCATGCGCATTGTCGGCAGCGACGGGCGCGACGTGGCCCGCGGCGAGACGGGCGAGCTGATCATCTGGGGGCCGCACGTCTGCGCCGGCTACTGGCGCAACGAGGCGGCCACGGCCCAGGCGTTGCGCGATGGCTGGTTCTACACCGGCGACATGGCCCGCCAGGACGATGAGGGCTACTACTATCTGGCCGGCCGCTACAAGGACATGATCATCAGCGGCGGCGAGAACGTCTACGCCGCCGAGGTGGAGACTGTTTTCCTGGAGCACCCGGCCGTGGGCGAGGCGGCCCTCATCGGCCTGCCCGACCCCCAGTGGGGAGAAGTTGGCCAGATGATCGTCGTCACTCGGCCGGGCCGCACGACCACCGAAGAAGAGTTGCTGAGCTTCTGCCGCGCCCGCCTGGCGCGCTACAAGGTGCCCAAGCGCGTCGTCTTTGCCGAGGCGCTGCCCTATTCGCCCTACGGCAAGGTGATCAAGGCGGAGTTGCGCCAGCGCTACGGCGGCGCAGGTGTGGCATAGCGGTCTACAACCCGCCAACCCGCCCCTACGGCACGCCTATACCCACCAACCAATATCGGAGCCAATATGCCTATCATTACCACGAACGGAATCGATCTCTACTACGAAATCCACGGCCGCGGCGAGCCACTGGTGCTCATTGCCGGCCTGGGCTACGACGGCTGGATGTGGCACCGCATGATCCCCGGCCTGGCCGAACACTTCCAGGTGATCAGCTTCGACAACCGCGGCGTGGGCCAGAGCGACAAGCCGGCCGGGCCATACACCGCCGGGATGTTAGCCGCCGACGTCATCGGCTTGCTGGACGCATTCGACATCGACAAAGCCCACATCATCGGCCACTCGATGGGCGGCTTCATCGCCCAGGCGCTGGCCATCCACCACCTCGACCGGGTTAACCGGCTGGTTCTCTCGGCCACCAACTTCGGCGGGCCGCGCCACGCGCCCATCAGCCCGGAGGCGATGGCTGTGCTGACCGACGTCAGCGGCGATCCCATCGCCCGGCTGCGGCGCGGCATCGTCATCAGTTGCGCGCCCGGCTTTGCCGAGCAGAACCCCGCTCTCGTCGATGACTGGGTTGATTATCGCGTCCGCCACCCCATCGACCCGGCCGGCTATCAGGCGCAGTTGGCCATTGGTTTGTCGCTGTTGCCGGAGGCGGCCGCGTTCGAGAACAAGCTGGGCGCGGTAACTGTGCCAACGCTCATCCTGTTTGGCGAGCACGACAAGGTCGTGCCGCCGGCCAACGCCACGCTGCTGGCTGAGAAGCTGCCCAACGCGCAGATCGAGATTCTGCCCAACGCGGGCCACTTCTTCCCGTTTGAAGTTCCGGAGGAGGCCAACCGGGCCATCATCCGCTTCCTGTCGGCCTGATGTATAGGAGTGCGTGGTAGGCGCGAGTCTCAGACTCGCCCCTACCACGCCAGCCGCCGGGCTGTAACCGAACAGTAACCGGTGGGTGCTAGGCTATAAAGAAGGGGCAGTCTGCTGTCCGGCAGTCCTCTGCCCAGATGCTTTCGATGATCTGTTTGCTGTTGAATACTTAGATTGGAGGAGATAGATGAAGAACCGTCGAACGCTGTGGATCGTTTTGTCCCTGTTCACCGTCTTCGTGCTGGCCCTGAGCGCCTGTGGCGGCACGACCACCACGGAAACGGCCGCGACCGAGGCCCCGGCGGCCGAGCCGACCGAAGCCGTCGTTGAGCCAACCGAAGCCCCCGCTGAGGAACCGACCGAAGCTCCCACCGAGGCCGCCGTCGTTGAGCCAACCGAAGCTCCCGCTGAGGAAGCTACCGTCGCGCCGACCGAAGAGGCCGCCGCCGCGGGCGAGCAGCCCTTCGCCGGCGAAGAACTGGTCATCGGCCTGATGACCGACAAGTCGGGCGCGTTGGCCATCTATGGCCCCAGCCAGACGCAGGGCTTCTACCTGGGCCTGGAGTACGCCACCGACGGCACCATGGAAGTCGCCGGCCGGCCCATTCGCGTTGTCGAAATGGACAACGGCAGCGATCCGGACACGGCCGTCCAGCAGGCCCGTGAACTCATCGAGGCTGAAGGCGCCGAAATTCTGATTGGCAACGTCAGCTCCAGCGCCGCCCTGGCCACTATCCCGGTCGCTGAGGAGAACGACGTTATCTACATCGCCGAACCGGCGGCGTCGCCGGCGATCACGGGCGAGAACTTCAGCCCCAACACCTTCCGCACCAGCCGCACCAGCGTCCAGGACGCGCTCGTCATGGGTAGTGGTCTTCTGGGCATGGGCGACACGTTCGTGCAGATCGCCCCGGACAACGCCTTCGGCATCGGCTCGGCCTGCGCCTTCTACGCCATCGTTAAGGGCGGCGGCGGCGAGTTCGTCGCCAACGACACCGACGAGGGTTGCGGCACGGTCTACGCGCCGCTGGAGACGACCGACTTCACGTCCTACATCAATCAGATTCTCGATTCGGGCGCCGACGTGCTGATCGTCTCCTGGGCCGGCGCCGGCTTCGCGCCGATGTTCCAGCAGATGAGCCAGCTGGGCGTCTTTGATGAGATGACCGTCGGCACGGGCGTGGGCGACAACCAGACGTTGGCCGCGGGCTACGCCGACGCTGTCGGCGTGGTCGGCATCCAGGTCTACCACTACACGCTGCCGGACAACGAGATCAACGACTGGCTCGTCCAACGGCACATGGAAGAGTATGGCACGCCGCCGGACCTGTGGGCCGCGGGTGGCATGATGTCGGCCATCATGGCGGTTGAGGGCCTGAAAGCGACCAACGGCGACGCCAGCGCCGACGCGCTGCGCGCCGTCTACGAGGACAACTTCTCCTTTGAGGGACCAAAGGGCACGACGACCATCCGCGCCGCGGATCACGTGGCCTTGCAGACGCTCTACTTTGTGCGCGTGACCAACGTCACCGACCCGGATTTCAAGTTCGTCGAGTTGGTGCAGGAGTTTGGCCCGGAGACCACGGTGCCGCCCTGCGCTCTCGTCGATCCCTACGCCGATCGCTGCGCCGAGTAGGATTGACTTGATGTAACGAACGCTCACGCAAAGGCGCAAAGGGGCAAAGAACGCCAAGGAAGAGATTGAGGTTGACTTTGCGCCCTTTGCGCCGCCGCGTCTTGGCGTGGGCTTCTTAGGTTCCTTTTAGCGTCCTTTGCGCCTTCGCGTGAGCTGTTTCACTATGGACGATTCGACCATTCTGGAAACCCAGGACTTGCGCAAGCAATTCGGCGGCCTGGTGGCGGTGGATGGGGTCAGCATGAAGGTGCGCGCCCATACGCTGCACACCATCATCGGGCCGAACGGGGCGGGCAAGACGACCTTCTTCAACCTGCTCAGTGGCAACATCCGGCCCAGCAGTGGGCGGGTGCTCTTCAAGGGCGAAGACATCACCGGCCAGCCGGCCCACCGCCGCGCGCACCTGGGCATCGGTCGCTCGTTCCAGATCACCAACGTCTTTCCCACCCTGACTGTGCTGGAGAACGTGCGTCTGGCCGCCCAGGCTGTGGGCCACGATAGCTTCAAGTTCTGGCAACACCACCGCCACTTTCATCAGTACGAGGAGCGCGCCGCAGCCATCGTCGCCCAGGTGGGCCTGGCCGCGCAGGCCGGCCTGCCCGCGCGGCTGTTGCCCCATGGCGGCAAGCGCAAGCTAGAGCTGGGCATCCTGTTGGCCGCCGACCCCGATCTGCTGCTGCTCGACGAGCCGACGGCCGGCATGGCCCGCGAAGAGATTCCCATGCTGATGGAGGTTATCAACGGCATCCGCGCCGCCGGCGACAAGACCATTATCCTCGTCGAGCACAAGATGGACCTGGTGATGAACGTCTCCGACCGCATTTCGGTCATGCACCAGGGCCGGCTCCTGGCTGAGGGCGTGCCGATGGAGATCGCCGCCAACAAAACCGTGCAGGCGGCCTACCTGGGCGACCTGTACGGCGATCTCACCGAAAGGAAATAAATGGCCGCTTCGCCCACGCCCACCAACGTTCTCGAAGTCAGAGACATCCACACCGACATCGGCCAATTCCATATCCTGGACGGCGTGTCGGTCGAGGTGCCCGAAGGCAGTATCACCGTGCTGCTGGGCCGCAACGGCGCGGGCAAGACGACGACGCTCAAAAGCATCATCGGCCTGACCCCACCCCACAGCGGCGCGGTAGCTCTGCGCGGCCGGGAAATTCAGGGCGAGCCGGCCTATCGCATCGCCGCGCGCGGCATCGGCTATGTGCCGGAGCACCGCGCCATCTTCCGCGACCTGTCGGTTGAGGAAAACCTGCGCATCGCTGAGCGCAAGCCGGGCGACCTGAGTCGCCGCGGTGACTTCATCTTTGACCTCTTCCCTGACCTGAAGCGGCTAATCAAGCTGCCCGGCGGTAACCTGTCTGGCGGGCAACAGCAGATGCTGGCCGTCGCCCGCGCGCTGGTGCCAGAGAACGAACTGCTGCTCATCGACGAGCCGAGCGAGGGGCTGGCCCCGGTCATTATCGAGCAGATGATGGAAGCCATTCGCCAGCTCTCAGCCCACACGACCGTGCTGCTGGTGGAGCAAAACTTCATCATGGCCAGCCAGTTGGCCGACCGGTACACCATCATCGAGACGGGCCGGTCGGTGAAAAGCGGCCGCATGGCCGACCTGGTCAAGGACGAAGAGACGATCACCCGCTATCTGGGAGCCACCTGACGGAGCCGCTATGACCGCACTGTGGAAGAACAACCGGGGCCTGCTGATCATCGCTGCCATCGTCGTCGTGCTCATGGCCGGCCTGCTCCAGAGCCTTGAACCCAAAGTCTGGATGTCGATCATGCTGTCCGGGGCTACGCTGGCGGCGCTCTACTTTCTGGTCGCCTCCGGCCTATCGCTCATCTTCGGTCTGATGGACGTGCTGAACTTCGCCCACGGCGTGCTGTTTGTGCTGGGGGCCTACGTTGGCCTGTCCACGTTCATGAACCCGCGCCTGCTGTTCAACACGCTGCCCTTCTTCTTCGTCCTTGTCGCCGGCCTGATCGTGGCCCAGCACTTCGGCCGCTTTTTCTGGCGGCGCATTGGCGCTGTTCGTAGCCGGCAGGTGGCCACGGCCGTCCTGGTGCTGGTGGCGGCCGGCCTGGTTTTGCTGGCCCTGCGCGGCTTCCCCATTCGCGCCCTCAACGCCTTCAACATCACCGCTGTCGGCGGCGCAGTGACCACGGCCGAGGCGCAGGAGCCAATGGCGGCAATGTTGCGCCGCGTGACAATGGTGCTGCTGGCCGGCCTGCCCATCGGCTTGCTGCTGGCCCCCAAGCAGGCCAGAGATGAGTTGCCGCTGCGGCCGGTCTGGCAGACGCTGCTCATCGCCGGCGTGGCCGCGGTCGTCGGCTATGCCCTTCTGCTCGTCCGCGACCCCGGCGAGACCTTCATGCTGGCCCTGTCAGCCGATGTGCGCTTTGTCCTGGCCATCGTGCTGGGCACGGTCGCCGGCGCGCTGGCCGGCGTCGGCATCGAGACGACCCTCATCCGGCCGTTCTATGGCAATCCGGTGACGCAACTGGTATTGACGTTGGGCCTGAGCATCGCCGGCATCGACCTCATCGAGGCCGTCTGGGGCGAAGAGGGCAACCCGCCCATGCCGCCGCCGTCGCTCTTTGCCGCCAACTGCCGCTCTGATTCGCTCCTGGGCTGGCTCGGTGAGCATTGCCAGTCGATTGACGTGCTCGGCCGCGCCTTCCCCACCTATCGCCTGTTCATCATCGCGATCGGCATCGCCGTCTTTATCGCCGTGGGTCTTCTATTGCGCCGCACGCGCATCGGCATGATCATCCGCGCTGGCGTGCAGGACGGCGAGATGGTGCAGGCGCTGGGCATCAACGTGCGCCGAGTGTTCACCTTTGTCTTTGCCCTCGGCTCGGCGCTGGCGGCGATGGGCGGTGTCATCGCTGCACCATACTTGGGCGTCTTCCCAGCGATGGGGTCGCTGTTCCAGTTACAGGCCTTCATCGCCGTCGTCATCGGCGGTATGGGCAGCTACGTCGGCGCGGCCGTGGGCACGATCATCCTGGGCCTGGCCCGCGCCTTTGGCGACCACTTCGTTGCCGCGGGCATCAATGTGCCGTTTCTGGATACGGTCATTAAGGGCAGCCCGGCCATCGCCCGTGCCTCGACGGTGCTGATCATGGCCATTGTCTTGCTGGTCAAGCCGGCGGGCATCTTCGGCAAGAAAGAGTAAAGAGAACCCGCTCTCCACCCATTCTCCGCCCTCTGGGAAGGGTAAGGGAGGGGCGCGGTTAAGACCCTCTCCCCAGCCCTCTACCAAGGGGAGAGGGGGCCAGACAATCCCACGCCCTCTGGGAAGGGTTAGGGGAGGGCCTGTGAGGCGAAACAGAACTGGTGATCACGTATGGAAAGTACTGCTTCCCTATCAGCTAAGAGTGTGGCTCGCCAACGGCTGGGCGAGTGGTGGCCCTATCTGCTGGTCCTGGCCTTCCTGGTGCTCTTTCCGGCCATCGCCGCGCTGACCATTGGCGATTCGACGGCCGCGCAGCCTGACGCGGGCCTGTTCCAGCAATTGGCCCAGCGCGCCGAGAGCGGTTATGCCAAGTTCTGGCAGGGCATGCTCATCCAGATGCTCATCCTGGGTATCTTCGCCATGAGCTATGATCTGCTGCTGGGCTACACCGGCATTCTATCTTTTGGCCACGCCATGTTCTTCGGCACGGGCGGCTATGCCATCGCCATCCTCATCGGCCGCAACTTCAACTGGCCGTTCGGTCTAGCGCTCATCGCCGTGGTCGTCATTGCTCTGGTGCAGAGCCTTGTCTTCGGGGTGCTGTCCTTGCGTGTTAAAGGGGTCTACCTGGCTATGGTGACGTTGGCCTTTGCCGAGATGTTTTTCATCCTGGCCGAGGCGGGCGACTTCCGTGCCTACACCGGCGCGGACGACGGCCTGCACGGCTTCCCCGTGCCCGCCTACCTGAGCGCCACCGATCACCGCACCCGCTTTTACTATCTGGCCCTGATCTTCTTCGTGGCTGTGTTCCTGATGGCCAAGCGGCTGGTCGAGTCGCCCACGGGGCGAGTCATGATCGCCAGCCGGGACAACGAGAACCGGGCGACGATGATCGGCTACAATGTCTTCTGGTTCAAGCTGATCGCCTTTGTGGCCGCGGGCGTCTTTGCCGCGCTGGCCGGGGCGCTCTTCGCCCTCTATAACGTCAGCGTCACGCCCTCGGTGCTGAGTGTCGGCCGTACCATCGACGCCCTGGCCATGACCATCATCGGCGGCGTGGGCACACTGGTCGGGCCAATCCTCGGCGCGGCCATCATCCAGCTACTTGGCTACTGGCTGGAGCGCTGGTTCGGCGCGAACTGGACGCTGGCCTACGGCATCCTCTTCATGCTCATCGTCATCTTCCTGCCCTACGGCATCGTCGGCACCGCGCGGGCGCGCTCGTTCCGGCTGAAAGAAGGCTGGCAGCGCTGGCGGAAATTAGGAAATAGGGATTAGGGAATAGGGGCCAGGGGCTAGGGAAGAGTGTGCTTCCCTGGCTCCTGGCCCCTACTTTGGTCTAGTCGCCGGGGAAGAGGTATGTCTCGGCCTCGGCCGCTTCCTCTTCCTCAGTCTCAGCACCCTTGCGCCGGAACTGACTCATGTAGAGCTCGGCGTACCGCCCGTTTTGGGCCAGAAGGCTGTCGTGCGTACCGCGCTCAATGACCTGGCCGGCGTCGACGAACAGCACCTGGTCGGCGTGACGGATGGTACTCAGGCGGTGGGCGATGACGAAGCTGGTGCGGCCGTGCAGCAACTTCTCCAGCGCCCGCTGAATCTGTTGCTCGGTGCGCGTGTCGACGCTGCTGGTAGCCTCGTCGAGGATGAGGATCCGCGGGTCGATGAGGGCCACGCGAGCGATAGCCAGGAGCTGGCGCTGCCCCTGGCTGAGGCCGGCGCCGCGCTCGCCCAGAACGGTCTGATAGCCGTCGGGCAGGCGCTCAATGAACTCATGCGCGTGGGACAACTGCGCCGCGGCGATGACTTCCTCGTCGGTGGCCTCCGGCCGTCCGTAGCGGATGTTGTTCATCACCGTGTCGCTGAACAGGAAAGTGTCCTGCAACACGATGCCGATCTGCTGCCGCAGGCTCTGTTGGGTCACGTCGCGCAGGTCGTAGCCGTCGATCGTGATGGCTCCGCCAGCACCGTCTGCGGTGCCCACGTCCCAGAAGCGCGGCAACAGATTGATGATTGTCGTTTTGCCCGCGCCCGTAGGGCCGACGATGGCCACGGTCTGGCCCGCCTGGGCCTCGATGTCCACGCCACGCAGGACTGGCTCGCCGGGATTGTACTCCGCCCAGACGTCTTGATAGACCACATGGCCGTTGATGGACGGGATAGCGACCGCGCCCGGCTTGTCGATGATATCGGCCGGCTCGTCCAGCAGGCCAAAGATGCGCTCTGCCCCGGCGACAGCGCTTTGCAGCGTGGCCCACTGGGTGGCAATCATCTGCACTCCTCAGGTTCGAACAATTCCCGCAGGCTTCCT
>ENA-UOWE01005654-UOWE01005654.1-activated-sludge-metagenome-genome-assembly--contig:-NODE-5654-length-11328-cov-4.892043_pt1 | contig 11328 bp, 9 predicted proteins | sample MGYA00249841_ERZ761562 | MGnify/ENA primary metagenome ERZ761562 (study PRJEB28883, sample SAMN05720200) | activated sludge metagenome | isolation source: Anaerobic digester | place: Japan... | reverse complement strand
TCGGCTTCGCCCCCTGCAAGACCACGCCAACGATCCCGAATTTCAGAAAGCCTTCATGGCGGTCAAACACGCCAATAAAATTGATTTAACCGAGGAAATCAAGGCTTCTTGCGGCCTTGTGGTCGACCCCAATGCCATCTTCGACGTGCAAGTCAAGCGGTTGCATGAATACAAACGTCAGCACCTGAATCTGCTTTATATCCTGACCCTGTACCGTCGGTTGCTGCACGATCCGGATCTTCCGATCAACAAACGCGTTTTCATCTTCGGCGCGAAGGCGGCGCCCGGCTATGATCTTGCCAAACGGATCATCCGGGCCATCAACGCCGTAGCCGCCAAAATCAACGACGATCCGCGCATTCAAGACAAGATCAAGATCGCTTTTCTTCCCAATTATTCGGTGAGCCTTGCGGAGAAAATCATTCCCGCCACCGATGTGTCTCAGCAGATTTCTACGGCAGGCAAGGAGGCTTCCGGCACAGGCAACATGAAACTCGCTCTCAACGGGGCCGTGACGATCGGCACGCTCGATGGAGCCAACGTGGAAATCCTCGAAGAAGTCGGCAGCGATAACATTTTCATTTTTGGCAATACCGTGCAGCAGATCGATGAGCTTCGACGTTCTGGCTACGATGCGCGGCTGATTTATCAACGCAACCCGGAGTTGAAAGCGGTGCTCGACTGGCTGCATTCCGATGTATTTGCGCCGGCGGGGGAGTTGTCGCCGGTGGTCGATAGCATCCTCGTGCATGGCGACCCATTTTTCGTGGCCGCGGATTATGAAGCCTATTGTCAAACGCAGGATGAGGTGGACAAGGCGTATCGAGACAAGGCGCGATGGGCGCGCATGGCCATCACCAATACCGCACGCGTAGGCAAGTTCTCCAGCGATCGCACCATTCGTGAGTATGCCCGTGACATCTGGAACCTCGAACCGGTCTTTCCGCCTGAACAACCCCTGGTGAAAGCTGCGCAATAAACAAAAAATGTCGAATCCCAGGCCCGCGCCGCACTCGCCTGGCGAACCATAAACCATACCTTCAACGGAAAACAGCCTCGTCTCCGAGATTGCCGCTCGATACCGCGACACGAGCCGTGCCGATTTTGCACCACGCTATCGATCGATCAGAGCCGCTTTTCGCCGCCAATCGGTTCGAACCCTTTGTGCCCATACCATGGTGACCATGAAAGCGTTTGCTCGTAGTCGAAGAAGGCGCCGTTCCAACGAGTCAAAATGGGTAATTCGGGACACACCCCGCCCAACTCGCGCTGCTGTAATGAATGGACATACCCGGATCCACGTTTTCGAAGTTGAAGTGACAACTCGCTGCCGTGGGTGAAACCACGATCGGTGTCGTGCTCACGATGTTTTTGTGACAACTGTTGGGAATCGGCACGCCGTGAGCCTGCAAAAAATCATTTCCGTAGATCGCAAGGCCTCGGGCCGCGATGTAAAAGGCGTTCATCGCACGATTGACGGAATTGCCTTTGATCAACCCGCTGGTCGTACCATTTTGCAGTGTGCCGTAAGGAGTTTCCGGGTACCAGGACTCGGAGCCGATGTAAAACGCGGAGCCGCAGGCGCGAAGAGGCCCGCAATCCACCGCGTTGCCGGAAATGTCGACGTCCTCATAACAGCCGGATGTCGTCGGCCATTTCTGGATCATGATCGCGGCGAAAGCGCCCCCCGCCGGATCGGATGTGTGATGGACCTGGTTATACCGAATCTTACATTTTTTACAGCCACCGAAAATAAGGTCGATATCCGTGTTATCGATGAACGTGTTGTGCTCATACACGCCTTTTTCGGAGTCATGGACCGTGAGACCATCGGACCACATATTTTTCGTGGTATGCAATCCGTTGAACGCGAAGGTGTTATGAGAAATGGTCACGTTCACGGCCGGTGCGATGACTTGAAGGCCCGTTCCGCAAAGCGCATACATCGAGACGCTATGGGTCATGCGACAGTTCGAACATTGTAGCGTCGCGTTGTAGCCATACGCGTTGTCCGTCAGTGCCGAACACATCTGATGGGCATGGGTCCCCGAGCGTCCTTGTCGGTTACCATGCAGCACGATGTGGTCGATGGTGACTGCCCCTGTGGCAAGAAACATCCCCAAGCGCGTGTCAAAAGCAGGCAACGCGAAGAGTTCCGCGCAACCGTGGGTCGGTTCGGTAGAACAGGACGCCGTGCCTATTCGTCCGGTCGTTGATAGACCGATTTCTCTGTCCAGATGCAGTTGAGCCGCCAACGAGTAACGTCCGGGATCGAGCACCAACGTCATGCCGTCCGGAGTCCTGTCGATACACATCTGCAGGATCGAGGAAGCATCCGTAGACGTGTCCCGCAACGGCGCAAGCTCCGGACAAGTCGCCTGATTACCTACGATCCAAGGGGGCGCATCCGGTGGCGTATCCTGCTCCGCATCCACGGTCGTGTCGAGGAGCGAGTCTTCGGACGGACTGTCTGATGCCGCGTGGTCCTGAGCCGTATCGGGAACGGTGTCCACGCTCGTGTCGCCAGTCGCATCGACCGCTGCATCGACAGCGGGGCTCGCGTCGGCGGAGTCGGAACTGGAATCCACGAAAGAGCCATCCGACGAGTTCGCATAGTTGTTGGTGGAATCCGCTTCCGAAGAAGAGCACCCCGCGCAAGCGACCATCCATCCGATGAGCCATTTCGATACGACAGCGCGCATACAAAGGAGGTAACGGCGAGCGGGAGTCTCGGCAAGCGTCGAATGCACTTCGAGCGAATTGGTTTTCGACACCCTCGCTCGTTCGCGGCTCCTGGTGTAGGTTGCGCGGGTGCGTCGAATTCTCCTATTCACCTCATGGTTGGTAGCAGTTCTGTTGGCGATTGCCTCGCGTGCGGAGGCGTTCGAACGTCAGTGGCATGCGGGTTTGGACGCGGGCTTCGCGGCGCTGTCGTGGAACGATGAACTGCGAAGCGGATTGGGGGGCGGACTGCACGCTGCTTATGGGCTTACGGATTCGTATAATGCGTTGCTCGAGGTAGGAGTCTCTTCCCATTCCGTAGTGGCAGGTCAGCCGATGCTGGTCGCGAGCCATGCGGCGCTTGGCATGGCTTACACGCTTGATGTGGTTAGCTGGGTTCCGTACGTCGGCTTGTTGGTGGGTGGATACCAGTTGTCGGGATTCGAGTTGCGACAAGCGGAATATCGATTGGGATTTCAAGCGGCGCTTGGGCTCGATTTTCGTCCCAGTCGGTCCTGGGCGGTGGGGGCGCAGCTTCGCTATCACACCTTTGCGCAGGAGCCACTGCAAGCGCATTATATGACGACTTTCCTGCGTTTCGAATGGTTGTGGGGATGGTGAAACGAAGGTGGCGATCAGATGCAGTCTTTGGAGGCAGGATCGAAGTCAGTGCATTTGTCGCGAGGTTGCAGCACCCAGTCACAGTAATCGAGATGGCTGATGCCGATGATGTGTTTGAACTGCTGGGACGGGTCGAATTGGGGTGCGCCGGACTCGGAGTAGTAGAACTTGTCGTTGATCTGTAGGTCCGTGCCCTCGAGTTCGATCACGCCGTAGGGGCCGACCGCGCCACCGTCGAAGTTCTCGGCCGTGACGTTTTCGATTTTCACCAACAAACCTTGATACTTGGCATCGCCGTTGTGGAGCGCGTTCAAGTCCGTCACGACCACGGGGGCGGGGGGATTGCCCGAACCGGTTTTCGTTACCGAACACGCCTTGAGTTGGCGTTGTTTGGCAGCTCCCGTGCAGGTGGAAGGCGCGTAAGCGTCGGTTTGACCCACGATGTCGAGAACGTCGCCCGGCACGATCCCATCAGGGATATCATCGGTACCGGTTGGGCACTTGTCTTGGGAAGAGTCCGCGGGAGCGTTGTCGCCGTAGCTGATGACCATGAGGCCACGATCGGCGGCGGAGTCTTTCACGAACACGCCCCACAAGCAGGAGCCTTTCTTTTTGTTGAAGTACACCACGAGTTTTTTGGTGGTGGCGATAGCGCCTTTGATATCGACTTGAATGCCGGTCGTGGTGGCATCGGCGACATCGGCCACCGTGGCTGCTTGTCCGACGGGGCATTGGCTGGAGCCGCCACCCGAGCCTCCGGTGGGGCTGCCACCGCCCGAGCCGCTTTCGCCACCGCCCGAACCGCCGGTTTGCTCGCCGCCGCCCGAGCCGCCGGTCTGTCCGCCGCCGCCCGTGCCCGCGTTGTTGACCGGATCCTCGTCACTCGCGCAACCCGCCTGAATACTCAATCCAACCAATCCTGCGACTGCAATCGCGCCGACCGGTAAAAATCCAAGATAACGCTTCATGGGAACCTCCAGAGTGATGCTGCGGCAATGGCCGCCAAGGAAGCATGCATTCGCTGCCTTGCATGCGTGGAGCCTACCAGATTTTTTTCGCAACTAAAGGGGGCGCGTCAATTTCTTCTCCACCTGAAATCCCTCGTTCCCGGTCGCTTCACCCGACCGCGTAGCCGGTCACCAACGCACGGGCCAGTAGCCCCCAACCGTCAATCGCGACAAATAGCAACAGCTTGAATGGCAAACTGACTTGGGTGGGATTGAGCATCTGCATGCCCAAAGACAGTAAGACGTTGGCAATGACCAGATCGATCACCAAAAACGGAAGATAAAGGACGAATCCGAGCGCAAACGCTTCCATCAGTTCCGTGATCATGAAGGCGGGGATAAGAACGATAAAATCGTCCCGAGCCACGTCGTCGCGCTCTTGCGGGGGCCGGGCGGCGCGAGCGACCTCATAAAAACGCCCATGCTCCGTGGGCGAAGCGTTGGCGCGCAAAAACGCACGCAGCGGCTCTTTGGTCGCATCGACTAACCCCCGCACAAGCGTGGCCGTGTTCGCCGAATCGGAATCCGCAAGCACGGGGGCCGCTCGCTGCATGATGCGTGTACCCACCGGTGCCATCGCGATGAGCGTCAAGGCCGCGGCAAGGGCCATGACGACCGTGTTGGAAGGAATGTTCTGCGCTCCGATAGCGCCCCGCACAATATGAAGAACCGTCGAGATTTTTAAAAACGCGGTGAGCGTCATGAAAACGAAAGGAGCAAGCGAAACGAGGGCCAGTGCGATGATGAGGGCGATGGGTCGCGCCAGCAACGGATCAGGGGAGCCGTCAGGGGCTCCCCACGCGGGCCCCGCGCTGAAAAGCACGATAAGTAGCGTCAGCAGCGGTGCCAATGCCCGCGTCGAAGCGTGAGCGACGTGATTGGTCTTGGCAGCGAAAGCGTCGATGGGCGAAGGACGGCTCGTGGGGGCCAATTCAGCGAAGGTAGGGCTAGCCATGGTCGTTGTCGGGGGCGGTCGAGCCCTGGGAGACGCGACGGGATGATTGGCGAAACCGAGCGATCAGGTCCGAGAAACGAGGCTGTGTTTGGGGGTTTTTGAAGTCCTCGATATGTTGTTCTTGCACTTCGCCGAGTTTACAAAGTCCCGCCTCCGACGAGCCCAGGATGATGACTTGATTGGCCACCCGCACGAGATAAACGGCCCGGCGCGTGTCGAGCGGAAGGCGTCCGACCAAGGTGATTGGCCCGATGGGTTGTCCGATGCCGAAGCGTTTCGCTCCCATGAGGATGAGAAACGCGAGTGCCAAGACGGCAACGAGCGTGACGAACGTTTCGATGAGGTAGGTCGTCAGCGGACCCATGGGTGGTTGAGCCTATAGGACGGGGGTATCCAGCCAAACGAGAGCATGAAAAGCCGCATTGGCAAAATAATCATCGCGCCGTGGGAATAATTCGGCAACTGGAATGTTCCGGGGCGCGGCATGACGGTTGCAATGGAGTCGCACGGGAACGTTGACATGATTCGGCTTGCCCCCTAGATTCCGCCGCCGCGCCGAAGGCGTCGTGCTTTCGGTGCCTCGGGACCGACACTGCCCCAAGAGTTTTCGAGTCTCTCTGAACGTTGTTTCTTGTCCCTTCATGGGAGGACCCATGTCCACCGATGTGATGATCCACGCCGACAACTTGACGAAGATGTTCGGCTCGCTCACCGCGCTCGATCGGGTGTCGTTCGATGTGCGCAGGGGCGAGGTGGTCGGTTTCCTTGGCCCTAACGGCGCCGGGAAATCGACGACGATGCGCATCTTGACTTGTTTCATATCTCCAACCGCGGGAACCGCGAAAATACATGGCTTCGATGTCTTCGATCAGCCGCTCGAAGTGCGGAAAAAGCTGGGATATCTGCCTCAGCGCGCGCCCCTGTACCACGATATGACCGTCTGGTCCTATCTCGAGTTCTGCGCGGCGGTACGCGAGATCGATGGCTCGGAATTCAAAAAACGCTTGAAGAAATCCGCCGAAATATGCGGCATCGCGCAAGTTCTCGGCAAAGACATCCGAACCCTTTCCCATGGGTATCGTCAGCGCGTCGGATTGGCCCAGGCGCTCATTCACGACCCGCCCATCCTGATTCTCGACGAGCCCACCAGTGATTTGGACCCCAACGAGAAAACGGAAGTCATCAATTACATTCGCGAAATCGGTAGGGAACGCACGGTGCTGTTGTCCACCCATAACCTTTCCGAGGTCGAATCCGCCTGCGCTCGCGCGGTCATCGTATCCAAAGGACGCGTCGTGGCGGATGGCACGCTCGATGACATTCGGGCCAAGAGCGGAAGAACTCGCTACGTGGTGTCCGTGCATGAAAAGAAGGCCCAAGGTGATCAGGTGGCTCCGACGGCCCAGCAAGTGGCGGACGCATTGTCCTCTATTGTTGGCGTCAGCACGGTTCGCGAAACGCCCAGCGATGACACGACCCATACCTTCACATTGCAAGCCGCGGGCGATGTCGATGTGCGATCCGACATATTCCAATTGATGGTCGATAAAGGCTGGTTGCTCATTGAACTGCACCGCGATGCTCAATCTTTGGGCGATGTATTCCGTGACTTGACCAAATCCGAGTCTCGTATGGCACGCGGTTTTCGTGCGGAGCCGGAAGAAGACGAGGAAGACGAAGAAGACGAGGACGAGGACGAGGATCAAGACGAGGACGAGGACGACTCGGACGAGGAAGAGGACGAGAAATCATGAAAGGCACGCTTGCTATCGCGGGCCGAGAGTTTCGGTCTTACTTTTATTCACCGCTCGCTTACGTGGTCATTTGCGTAGGCTTGTTCCTGCTCGGAATCTTTTTCTTCTTGTTTCGAGGTGGATTCTGGCAGATCGACCGTGCCTCCTTTGACCGCATGTTCCAGTACGGAGCCCTGGGGCTGAGCCTGTTCATCATCCCCGTGATCACCATGCGTCTGTTGGCGGAGGAAAAACGGTCTGGCACGCTCGAGATGCTCATTACTTTGCCGGTGAAAGATACGGAAGTCATCCTCGGCAAGTATTTGGGGGCGTTGGGACTGGTGCTGGTGCTGTTGCTTGGCACCGCGCTGTATCCGATTTTCATGTTTGGCTGGCCGTGGAATCTCGGACCGCTCGATCCTGGTCCCGTGTTGGCCGGCTACCTCGGTTTGATCCTGTTTTCCGCCGCAGCGATTGCCATCGGCCTGATGGTTTCCGCGTTCACGGAAAGTCAAACCGTCGCCTTCTTCATCACGTTCGTCGCATTGCTCATTCTGCACAACCTATCCACCATCGGGGAATTCGCCCCCGGTGCGATTGGTGAGTTCCTTCGGGTATTGAGCTTCGATACCAACCTGCAGAAATTCGCTCGTGGTCTCATCGATACACGCAACGTCATTTACTTCCTCTCGATCACCGGATTGTGCCTCGTCATGGCTTTCCGCACCCTCGAGAGCCGGAAGTGGAGCTGAATCATGGCGATGGAACGTAGAGCCAAAGCCGCAACGGAAACAGGGATCTACCTCTTCGTCCTGCTTGGCATCGTCGTGGGGATCAACGTCCTTTCCCACGGTTGTGGAGCGATTCGAGGAGTCTATGGTCGCTTCGATGCCACGCGAACCGAGCGTTTCACCCTTTCGCAAGGCAGTGGACGCCTGCTGGGCACTCTTAAGCAGCCCATGGACGTCGAGGTTTACGTCACCAGAGGACTTGCCAAACTCGATGCTTTCGTTTTCGACCTCGAGGACTTGCTCAAGGAGTACGAGCGAGCGGGTGGAGGCAAGTTCCGCTACAAGCTCATCGAACCCAAAACCGATGAGCAGCGCGAAGCCGCCAAAGAAGCGGGCCTGCGCGAAGCCGCCTTCGGCGAGGGCAGCGAAACCGGCGAAGACCAGGCCTCCATCAAGCAAGGCTACATGGGCATCGTCTTCAAGTACGGCAGTGAAAAAGACACCATTCCGATCTTATCGCCGGAACGCACGGATGGTCTGGAGTTCTGGATCACGAATAAAATCCGTGAGTTACGTGATAAGGCGGACAATATCAGCCACCGCATCGGCGTGTTGTCCGGCAAAGACGAGATCAAGCTCACGGAAGCCAATCTCATTGCAGGCCAGGGAGGTCGCGGTGGCCCCTCCATGCAGTCCATCATTCAACAAGCCTTCCCCTTCTACAAGTTCGAAGACGTCGACCTGAAAGGGGGAGACACCGAAATCGATGAGGGCATCGTTGGCCTCATCATCACGCAGCCGGGCAAAGAACTGACTTCCAAGGAATTGCGTCGCATCGACCAATTCGTCATGCGGGGTCGCTCGTTGCTCGTCGTGGCGGGTGCGGCGAACCTCAAGTCCTCTGAGTCCACCATGAAAGCTTCCCTGAACCTTCAGGGATTGGACAAGCTGCTATCGGGATATGGCCTGGAGGTTTCCAAGGACGTGGCGATGGATTGGGGGCGTTTGATGCGTCTTCCGATGATGACCCAGTCGGGAAATGTCCAATGGATCTTTCTGCCGGGCATCGCGCAAGTGCAGTATTTGCCCGGGATTACGGCCGAGCAGCAGATGCTCGACAATAGCTTCGCGGCGTTCTTCCGTATCGACGAGATCGCCTTCCCGTATCCGTCGAGTGTGACTCTGCATGCCGACAAACAACCGGATGCCAAGTTGTCGGTGGTGGCGCGGACCAGTCCTCGAACGACGGTCGTGAGCGGTGAGTCGGCCGAGCTTCGTCCTTCGGCGGACGTCAGGCCTCAGCCGCCGTTCGAGCAGCGAGCCATTGCCGCGGTGGTGGAGGGCAAGCTCAAGCGAGCGATGGATCCGCCCGCGGAGTCCGATGGAATCGAGGTACCGGTCACGAGTGCGGCCGATGCCCGTGTGCTGGTGATTGCTTCCGGGCAATTTCTGGCCAATCCCTTTGCCCGGGCGGGGCAAGGCCCCGATCTCGGGCCTCAATTCGCGATGATGGGCAACATCGGCGGCGACGAGATGCTGCAAGCGATCTCTCAGCCTTATGCGCAGAAGTATCTGACGACCACGATTTTGGCGCTGAAAAATACGCTCGATTGGATGTCTGGGGACAGTGATCTGATTGCGGTGTCGGCCAAGATTCTTGGTGAGCCGAACCTGACGTACGCGAATATCCAGCCGCCTAACCTGACGGAAAACGCTTCGGAAGACGAAATCAAAGCCGAGATCGAAAGGGTCAAAGCTGCCCGAAAAAAGACGCAAACGAGCGTGCAGTGGACATTGACTCTGCTGCTTCCCGCCATGTTCGGGTTGCTCGGCATTGGTCTTTGGCATCTTCGTGAGAAGAAGCGTTCGACCCTGTCTCTGGATTGAGGTGTGACCCATGCAGACAGAAAAACGGATCTATATCGGCCTTGCGGTCCTGCTCGTGATCGGCGGTTTGATTTACTGGCAGAGCAAGAAATCCAAGGAAGAAGCCGCCGCACGGTCGGTTTCCATCGCGTCGTCGGCGACCTTGCCCTCCATCAAGGTACCCGAAGAAGGCGTTGAGAAAATCACCAAACTGGTCGTTCAGGACAAGGACAAGCCAGAGGTGGTGTTGGAAAAGCGTGGCGAGCAATGGTGGGTCGTCAAACCCCTGGAAGCCATCGCAAGCCAGCAGAACGTCAAGTCCACGCTCGACAACCTCAAGGCCATCGAGACCACCGACGCCATCAATGACACGCCGGAAGCGCCAGCGATGTACAAGGACTATGACCTCGAAGGGGACAAGGCCATTCACGTCACGGCGTTCGAGGGAGAAAAAGGCGCGGAAAAGGTCTTCGATACCTTTTTCGGCAAAAGCGGTTCGCGCGGACAAATGGCCCGGCTTGCGGACAAACCCGGTATCTGGGTCGTCAAAGGCTTTTCTTCGTTCCAGTACACGCGACAACTCAAGGATTGGCGTGAGAAGTCCATCCTGAAGTTCGAAGACAAAAACGTGGTATCCGTGACCATCGACAACGAGGAGGGTAGCTTTTCGTTTTCGCAAAATGCGGAGCAATGGAGCGCGACGCGCAACAAGAAGGCGATCGACAAGTTCGATGCCGAAAAAATCAAGGATATGCTTCGCGCCTTCCGGGCTCTGAACGCGGAAGACTTCGCCGACGATAAGAAAGACAAACCCGAGGAAACCGGCCTTGGAGAAAAACCCGTCGCTGTCGTGACCATCGTGCTCAAAGACGATGCCGGGACCTTGAAACTCGTGTTCGGAAATACCTCTTCGGGCTCGAGCCGCTACGCGAAAAAAGACGGAGACGAAACCATCTACATCCTCGGTTCCTGGGCTTCTGATTGGGCTGTCGCCAAGGTCGACAAGTTCCAAAAAGTCGAAAAGAAAGACGATGGGAAGGAGAAGGATGACAACAAGCCTCCCGTCGATATGCCTCCGTTCGAGATGCCCGGCATGGGCGACTGAGCCTTATCGCAACGTCTGACCTCGCTGGATTATCCTTCCTACATCCCACCACTCCCTCTCCCCAACCGTCCCCACTTTTTTGCTCCACCATACCGTTTTGCGTAGGTTCGAGGCATGCGTACGACGGCCCGAAGCTGGCGAAGAGCATTGCATCGCATCGTTTCGCTCGCGGACAAAGCAGGTGACCCTGTCGATTTCTATCCACCCCGGTGGTCCGAGGAAGAAATGACCAGGCACTTTGCTTTCATCGAAGCATCACGAGGTTTTCGCCTTCCTCCTTCTTACAAAGAATTCCTTTCCGAATTCGATGGTTGTCACCAACTCTTTCGAGGCGCAGCCCTGTTTTCTGTCGCTCAACTGTTGGACCCCACCCATGCCAATGCGGCCGATGACGCGATCGAAGACCTCAACACGCCGATCCCGAGTTTCGTGACGCCGGTGCAACCGCACTGGCGACGAGACGGATTGATTTGTATCGGGTTGGATGCGGCGGGTGACGTCGTATTCGTTCTCGACCCCGCGTCGGTTCGCGATGATGGCGAGATGGACGTGGTGGCCTGGTTTTCCGGATTGGGGGTACGCCTGCCCT
>ENA-UOWE01005645-UOWE01005645.1-activated-sludge-metagenome-genome-assembly--contig:-NODE-5645-length-11347-cov-6.139568_pt1 | contig 11347 bp, 8 predicted proteins | sample MGYA00249841_ERZ761562 | MGnify/ENA primary metagenome ERZ761562 (study PRJEB28883, sample SAMN05720200) | activated sludge metagenome | isolation source: Anaerobic digester | place: Japan... | reverse complement strand
GGCATTTTAGCCCTGGCCATGGCCGCGAGTTGAATCTCAGTCACAAACAAAGTACCTAAGAGCCTGGAGGCGTCTTCACCGATCAGCCCCTTAGAAAGATTAATGATTAATATTTTGCCCGAATCCATTATATGGTCAATCTCTAAGAGTGATTTCTCTTGTCCAATAATGTTTCTTATCGGCCGGCTGGACAACAGCGCCCCAAGCTTGTTTTGTAAAGGCGAGATAACTTCCCTCAAAAGTCTTTCCGGATATTTGTTGTATTCCTCCAGCCAAAATGATTTTACCAGAGGATCTTTGATTTTGGCCACCACTTTTTTTCTGAAATGTTCCTCAACTAACAGTCGGTTAGCCCACAGCAGTGTACTCTTGGGACACTCAAGAAGGGTTAGGACAACATTTCTCAAAATGTATTCCAGGCGCGGGCCCCAGGAGTCAGCCCAGGTTTTTTTAAAGACCGAGATCAAGCTTGAAGCCAAGAGGTGTGTGTTATCTGTGTTGGCGTGATCTAGTGGATTAAAAGCAAGTGGCCACTCGGCATCAGCGGGATTAATGTAGACAACCTGATTGACACGACCTTTAGGGATAAAGGCTAAAAGTTTCTGCGCCAAGTCGCCGTGGGGATCCACGATTCCCACTCCGCGCCCCGCTCGAATATCCGCGATCAGCATATTCTCTAAGAGCGTGCTTTTGCCCATGCCGGTTTTGCCAACGATATATATATGATTGCGTCGATCCTTTGCGCCAATGCCAACCAACTGTTCTTGTCCCCAAAAATTGCCATGGGCAAAGTAACAAGTTTTATTTTGGCCAGTCTCCATAAGCAGAATTAAAGGCCTCCTTTTTTCTCAAGCCATTTTCATTATATCTCACCTGGCCAGAAAATCCACAAGCCGGTTTTGACAGTGCGGGTCGCTTTTGTTAGGCTGGAGATATAAAAGACAAAACCCTAACAAAAGGAGGGTCTATGAAAAGCATCCCTGACGATTATTCGGACCTGCCTTTGTTTGCTGGCCTCAAAGAAGAGCATTACTTTGTGAGAAGCCAGCTGGTCCGCGAAAGGCCGTTGCTCAGAATTAAGATCCAGTCCTCCACAGAAGCCGCCCAGCATATCAGAGAACAAATTGGCGATTATGACCGCGAGGCCTTTGTGGTTTTAGCGCTGGACACCCGTCACGGAGTAAACGCCACCTCAATTGTTCACCTGGGTTCAGCCACCGAATCGGTTGTTGATACATCAGACATTTTGCGGGTGGCGCTCTATAGCAATGCCAGATGTATTATCATTGCCCACAACCACCCGAGCGGCGACTCGTCGCCATCGGCAGAAGATCGGGCCGTAACCAAGAAGGTCAAAGAGGCTGTCGCCCTGTTGAACGTCACGCTTTTAGATCACATCATTATCGGCGATGGCGAGTATTATTCTTTCGCCGATCAGGGTTTATTGTAGGCGGCGATAAAAATACTGTCGGCTTTGCGCGTAATCGCCAAGCCGATTTTTTATCCATATTGATAATTCTAGCAATCTATATGAACCGCCAAAATCGTCCCGGGTGTCATTCTCGTTGTCTTTACTCTTTTTTTGTTTTACTCAATCTGCTATCATGGTATTAGAAAAATTTAAACAGGAGGGACCCATGGACGAAGAAAAAAAGGAAGAGAAAAAAGTTGGATTAACAGAGCAACCACCTAATAAATTTTTATCAGCCGAAGAGTTCTGGGAACAACTGGCAGAAGAAAAGGGGCTGAATAACTATCGGAGGGCGGCTCAAATTCCCGCAGATGAATTTTGGGCCCGGTTTCAATAAAAAGACTTTTTAATCCAACAAAAAATAATGGCGGCCTTGAAAGGGGTCCGCTTTTTTTATTTGGATATTGCCGGCCTAGCGCTCAGTCGCCCGGCCGGTTTTTTAAAACAGTATATTTTTATGCCTTTCTTTTTTTTGTAGGGTACTCGCCAAAACTACTAACTACCACCCCAACTTGATTTTTCGCTCGAAAAGGAGTATACTTAAGATATATTTAGTCATTTAATAAAAACATATGCTAAAACAAGAAGATCTGTCTCAAATTTTACCACCCGAAGATGCATGGGTGGCAGCTCATGCGGCTGCGCCTTATATGGATAGTGCTATTAGACTTAGAAAACAGGCTAAGCAAGCAGAGGCCACGGCAGAAGAAAAGGCACAATTAGCTGTAGACTGGTATAATATTAAAGAGAAGTATGGGTCAGAGGTAGAGGAAATAATTAATAGAGAGATTGATAGAATGATTGCTATATATAAAGAAGATGGTGATTTATTGTTGGTTGATGATAGTGATAGCGCTAGATATATTAGATCCACGACAAAGGACGTTTTTGAAAAGATGGAAAATAAGGATCCTCTTACTAAAGTTTATGATTTAAACTCTGAAGACACTAGGGATGTATTAAGAGATTTATGGATAGAGAATGATTTTGACGCACGAATGAAGCGGAATATTATAAAAGAGGTGTTGGCCGCCCATAAAGGAGAGGAGAAAGAATAAGATTGCCTTTTTGTTATACCAAGTTCAATTTTAATAAACAGAGCACACTTTGTGCTCTTTTTTGTTTGACTTTGATAGACGAGCTTGTTATAATTAAATATTATAACAAGTTGATAATTTTGCCAATTATATGAACCAACCACAACGCACCAACCGCATTGATATCACCTCGACTACTTTTTATCGCTTGCTCGACTCTTTAAGGGAGGAGGGCAAGCCCCTAATTCTGACCGAAAAGGGCAGGGGGGTGGCTGCTATCGTGCCATATACTGATCCAAGCACTTTAATGAATGATCGAGCCAAGAAAAAGTTTTAGACTATGATAACAAGAGCAGAAAAACTTATTGCCTCGTGGTTGAGATCTTTTAATTCGCCCTGCACACTTAAAAACTACCAGGCCGACCTTTATAATTTTAGCCAATGGCTAAAGACAGGGGACCTTTTGTCTGCAAGAGAGCAAGATATCCGTAATTATATATTAGACATGGAAGAGAGAGATCTTGCCAAGCGGACGCGCAATCGCAGGCTGGCTACCATCAAATCATTTTACAACTGGCTGTGGGAAAATCATCATTTAAAAGACAACCCCACCGAGCGCATTCGCCTTGAGCGCTTAAGCGACAATGAAAAGAAGGTTGAGCCCCTGGATGAGCGAGTAGCGATCAATTTGCTTTCAATCACCAAAACCGATACCATTACAGGCAAGAGAGCCTACGCGATTTTAGATATACTCCTCGGCACTGGCATCAGAAGAGAGGAATTGGTTGGATTAAATTTGAAAGATATTTATATTTCCAAAACCAGGGTTGCCACTATCACGATCAGAAAAGGCAAGGGCGACAAGCTAAGGGTAATTCCTTTGGCCGGCGCTCAGAAAGAATCTCTCGCCGACTGGCTAGCGGTCCGGGAACACTACCCCGGCAAGATCCAGTCGGACGCTGTTTTTATTACTCGGCTTGGCACTAGGCCTACGGGGGAATCAATTCGTCAGCTGGTTAAATCAAAATTGAAACAGCTGGGTATTGATGAAAAGGGGATTGCGGTCCACTCATTAAGGCACCTTTTTGCTTCGGCCTATAACGCGGCGAACCAAAACGATCTGGTTGGCTTGCAGGCTATTACTGGCCACGCCAACTTGTCCAGCCTGGGGATTTACACGCACCCAACGCTTAAGCGTACCCAAGAGAACCTTGAGAAAATGAGAATTAATAAAAACAGATAACTTAATTTTGATTTTAATAGATATGAAAACGAAAACCATTATGTCAAACTTTATAACGAACGACGATACTCGCGATTTAAGAAAACGACTCGTAGAATTAATTAAAAAAAGCGACGAATTAAAGTTTTTGGTTGGCTTTTTTTATTTCTCTGGCATTCGGGAGCTTTATGAGGGATTAAAATCAAACCCGGATGTTGCAATAAAAGTTTTGGTGGGGTTGAGTATAGATCGCTCTAATTTTGGACTTATTGAGTTTGCTGAGAACGCTCAACTTTCCGATGAAGAAAAGACATACAGGCTTTTTGATTCGATAAAGAAGTCATTGAATAATGAGAATTTTGACACCCAAGAATTTTACGAACAGGTAAAATATTTTATTGTTTTGATCCAAAAAGACCGCCTAATTATACGCAAAACCTTTGAGCCCAATCACGCCAAGCTATATCTTTTCAAATTGGAAGAAGGCCAGGTTGGCAAAAAGAATCTTTTTATTACCGGCAGTAGCAATTTAACGCGGGCGGGGCTTTCAACACAAAATGAGTTTAATGTAGAAATAGGTGATTACGGTTATGAAGACGCAGAACAATATTTTAATGATCTTTGGGAAGACGCGGTTAGAATTACCGAATATGCTGATATTAAAAAGAAGCTCGTTGAGGTAGTTGAAAAGGAAACGCTCATAAAAGACGTAACGCCTTTTGAGGCTTTTTGCTTAGTTTTGAAAACATATTTAGATTCTTTTGAACAAAAGGATCTGGGCGAATCGTTAATAAAGGCTTTTGAAGAAAACAACTATACACCATACAAATATCAGCTTGATGCCGTTAAGCAAGCACTTGCTGTTATAGAAAATAACAATGGGGTAATTGTTGCCGATGTCGTCGGCTTAGGCAAAACCATTGTGGCCTGTTCCATCGCCAAGCAGCTTAAGAAACGGGGCGTTGTTATTTGTCCTCCTGGTATTATTGGTGATAAAAACAAAAACTCTGGATGGAAGAGATATGTCGAAGAGTTTAAATTACATGATTGGGAAGTTAGGTCGCTTGGCGATTTAGAAAGCACCTTGGAATTTGTTAATAAAGCCAAAGACATAGAGGTTGTTATTGTAGATGAAGCACACCGATTTAGAAATCAGGATACTAAGGATTATGAACTTCTCAAAAATATTTGTCGGGGAAAGCAAGTTATTTTGCTAACCGCAACACCATTCAATAATCGGCCCGCTGATATCCTATCTCTTCTCAAGCTTTTTATAATCCCCAAAAAATCATCTATTACCCTGGAAAATAATCTGGTTGATCAATTTAAGAGCTTTAAGGGTATTTTTGATCGGCTTGGATATATTAGAAAATATTGGAACTCACCAGACAATAGCAAAAAGGCCAAGGCCCTATCTTATTATATGGCACTGTTTGAGGAAGAAAATATTGATTTGGCAAAAGTGGCTGGTCGGGCCAGTTTGCTGGCTAAGCAGATTAGGAATGTAATTGAACCCGTGACTATTAGGCGCAATCGGCTTGATCTTACTAACAATCCTTTATATAAAAACGAAGTAAAAGAATTGTCCAGTGTGGCCGATCCCATAGAGTGGTTTTTTGAGTTGAGTCGGGAGCAATCCGCCTTTTATTCTAAAATCATTGAGTCTTATTTTGGCAATTCAGATGAGGGCGGGCGTTTTAGGGGAGCAATATATCGGCCCTTTGAATATGAAAAAGGCATTAACGAAGATATGGATATGTCTGAAGATGAAAATCGTCAGTTCCAACAGCAACGCAACTTGTTTGATTTTATGAGGAGATTATTAGTTAAGCGCTTTGAAAGCTCTTTTGGTGCCTTTGAGCAGAGTATTATAAACTTTAGAAGGATTACTGAAAACAGCCAAAAATTTATTAATAAAACCGGTGAGTATATACTCGATCGGGCATTACAGGAAAAAATCTACGCACTAGACGCAGACGAGATAGAGAAATATCTGCTGGAATATGAGGAAAAGATTAATCGGGGCGAATATCCCAAAAATCACAAGCGGTACAAAATTAAGGACTTTAAGGATAAGGATAAATTTCTTGCTGATATTCAATCAGATTTGAAGCTATTCAATGAAATTTTAGATGAGCTTTCAAGATTGGATCTTGTTCATAATGACCCAAAGTCGGCTTGTCTAATTGAACACCTTAAAGAGGCGTTCGCGCGAAAGCCCAAAGAAGGCGAGCCTAAAAGGAAGATCATAATCTTTACTGAATATGTGGATACCGCCATTTATTTAGAAAAGGCTTTGGCGCGGCATTATAAAGACGAGCTGTTGGTTGTGGCAGGAGGTTTGCCGGCCTCAAAAATTGATCAAATAAACAAAGATTTTGATGCCTCTTGCCGGGACCAAGAAGACAATTATCAATTGTTGCTTTCTTCCGATAAAATTTCCGAGGGATTTAACTTAAATCGAGCCGGCATGGTTATTAATTACGATATACCCTGGAATCCCGTGCGAGTGATTCAGAGATTGGGCCGCATAAACCGAATTAGTAAGAAAGTTTTTGATGAACTTTATATTGTTAATTTTTTCCCAACCGAGAGGGGGGCCAACAAGTTGAAGTCCCGAGAAATTGCGGCCAATAAGATGTTTCTGATTCATAATGCCCTCGGGGAAGATTCTAAAATTTTTGACGTAGATGAAGAGCCAACACCGTCCGGACTTTATAATCGTGTCCAGCAGAATCCGGGCGCGCAAGAAGAGGAAAGTTTTTATACAAAAGCCTTAAAGGCCTTCCTCGAGATAGAGAAAGATCATCCTGAATTAATTAAAAATCTGAACAATTATCCGCCGCGTATCAAGGTCGCTAAGGGTTATAAGGAAAATTCATTATTAGTGTTTTTTAAAAAAGGCCGTTTATACGTAGCTGAGGCCCAAACTGAAAAGGAGGGTGCCGAGCCCCACTTAACTACTCTTAATGATGTATTTGATAAAATTTATTGCCTGCCCGATGAAATGGGACGTGAATGGAATACAGCCAGTTTTTGGCGTACATATCAAGCCATACAATCATTTAAAGAATTTCGAACAGGCCAAACCAGCGAAGTCAGCCTAGAAATGAAGTCTTTAAATAATCTTGATTTCCTCATCAAAAGCACTAAAGATGATTTAATGCCATATAAAGACTTTTTGCGCGTGCTTAAAGAAGATATTTTGGGTTATGGCACTCTGCCTGACTATACCCTGCGTCGAATCGCAAACTTTAAAGAAGGCGTGCCGAAAGAAATAGATGAATTAAGGAAAGAGCTGGGCGACGACTATTTGACCATAGATAAAAATCGTCAGCAGGATTATAAAAAAGAAATTATAATCGCAATCGAGAATAAAAAATATGAATGAAGCCCAACAAATCTTAGACGGCTTAATTAATAACTTTTCGACTGATCAATTATGCCGGTTTTTCCGCGCAAAAAGCCGAAAGTTTGTGAAACAAAATGATAATTATAGTCAATATAACGACGACTATTTTAAGGCTGGCATAAAATTGGGAGAAATAAAATTCTCGGATACAGAGAGCCTTTTGGTTTGCTCCTTTGGGGTCAAGGGCGAACTCTCCGAGCGAGCCGGGAAGAGGGCTCAATATGAAAAAGCCAAAAGTATTTTAAAGTCCTCTGAAAACCAGATTCACTCTGCCGGCATTTTTATTTTTAGAGATCAGGGCGGAAGTTTTCGCTTTTCTCTTGTTTATCCAGAATCAACGGGAACACAAAGACAATGGAATAACTTTCGTCGCTTTACTTATTTTGTTAGTCGGGAATTTACCAACAAAACCTTTCTAAAGCAAGTTGGCGCCGGCGATTTTGACCATTTAGATAATATTAAATCTGCATTTTCCATTACGGCCGTTACAGATCTTTTTTATAACGAGTTCTTCAAAATCTATGATAAAACCGTAAAAGAGACTCAAAAGATAAATAAAATCAGCAACCCTGAAATGGTGCGTGATTTTATTTTACTTTTCTGCATCCGGACAATATTTATTGGTTTTATTCAAAAGAAGCGGTGGCTCGGTGACAATGAGAGGTTTATTCAACATTTTTGGAGTGAATATCAGAAACAGTCTTTTGGGAATAACCGTTTTTATGCTCGCTGGTTGACGCCGCTTTTTTTTGAGGCCCTTAATTCTCCACAAGGCAGGAAGGTTTCTTGTGGAAACAATGACTTTTGCAAGGAGACGGAACTTAATTTACAAATGGCGCCATATCTTAATGGTGGGCTATTTAAGATAAAAAAGGGCTATGATGACAATGCTTGGATTGTTCCAGACAAAGAAATTAAAGAATTTTTCGACTTTTTATTTGCACATAGTTTCACAATAGAAGAAAATTCTCTTGAGGACGAAGATTTACAGCTTAATCCTGAGTTTTTGGGTATCATTTTTGAGCGTTTAGTTAATAAGGCCGATGGCGCGGTTTATACTCCGAGAACTGAAGTAGATTTGATGTGCCGGCTAAGCCTGGTTAAATGGCTTCAGAAAAATCTAGAAAATCCAATTCGAACGGAAAACCTCTATGAGCTATTTTTTAAAGAAAGCGCCCAGGAAGACGACCAAAAGTCGGGGAGCTTTTCTCGCAAAGAGGCCCAGGAAATCTTGACGAAGCTTGAGAATTTAGCCATATGCGATCTTGCCGTTGGATCAGGCGCTTTTTTGGTTGGAATGATGCAAGTTTTAGATGATGTTGAGCAATCACTAAAGCATAGATATGGCATCAACGGAAAAGACTTATTTGAAAGAAAAAAGCAGATCATCAAGGACTCCTTATATGGGGTAGAAGTAAAAGAATGGGCTGTTTGGATTTGCCAGCTGCGCCTTTGGCTATCTCTCTTTGTAGATGCCCCAGATGAATTGAAAAACTCGCTGGAGCCAATTTTACCCAGCTTGGATTTTAAGGTAAGACAAGGAGATTCCCTGGTTCAGCGTGTAGGCTCTAAAGCATTTCCTGTTTCCGGCCATAACATAGGGCTAAGTAAAGCCCTGAAAGATAAAATTACAAAACTTAAAAGCCTTAAACTTCAATATTTTGACAATAAAAGCGATCTTAACGACTGGGAATTGCGGCAAAGAGAATTGGCAATTTATAAAGAAATTCTTGACACAGAGATTTCTGAAAAAATTATTGAAGTAAGAAACCTTAAAAATATAAAACCCGCAAAAACTTTATCACTGTTTGGAGAAAGAGATGGTGGGGCTCAGGTCGAGTTAGAACTTAACAAGGACAAAATCACAATCCTTGAAAGGGAAATATCTGATCTTGAAGAACAAAAAGATGCACTTCATAAAGACAAACCTTTAGTTTGGAGCATAGAATTTGCTGATGTCTTTGGAGAAAAAGATGGTTTTGATATAATCATTGGCAATCCACCTTATGTGCGCCAGGAGGCTATTGCAGATCCAACCGGAAAAATAAAAGACAAAAAAGAATACAAAAACCATCTCCAGGAAATGGTCAAGATAGATTTTCCAAATGATTTTCCTCCAAAATTAAAAATTAACGCTCAATCGGATCTCTACACTTATTTCTATATTCGCGGATTACGATTACTCAATCCGCAAGGCATCCATACTTTTATTTGCTCCAATTCCTGGTTGGACGTTGGCTATGGCGCTTGGCTTCAAGATTTCTTATTAAAGCGCTGCCAAATTGAGCTAATTATTGATAACCACGCAAAGAGAAGTTTTAGCGCTGCCGATGTTAATACAATTATTTCAATAATTCACGCACCACAAAAGAGGATTGATGAAAATAAATTTGTTAAATTTGTGGCTTTCAAAACGCCATTTGAAGAATCCGTTTTTACAGAAAATTTACAATCTATTGAAAACGCGCAGAATGTAACTAGCAATAATGTGTTTCGCGTTTACCCTATTACAACTAAAGAGCTCAGGGAATCGGGCACAGAATTCACCAATGAAGAACAAAAAACACTTGGTGGAAAATATGTCGGCGACAAATGGGGTGGCAAATATCTGCGTGCGCCGGATATTTTCTTCACGATTCTGAACAAGGGAAAAGGCAAACTGGTGAAACTGTGGGAAATTGCCGATGTACGACGTGGGTTTACGACGGGGGCTAATGATTTTTTTTATTTAAATAATGAAGAGATACATAAATGGGGTATCGAAAATAATTTTTTACGAAAAACCATATTTTCCTTTAAAGAAATAAAATCAATTATTCAAAAAAATATCAATTTTAGGTTTTCGCTTTTTTGGTGTCCCTTCGATAAAAAAACCATAAAAAATACTAACGCGTTAAAGTATATTGAATTTGGAGAAAAACAGAGGGTTATTGTTAAACAGGGCGGCCAGAAAGGAAAAACAATCATAGGTTATCAAAACATATCGTCGTGCTCCAATCGAAAATATTGGTATGGCTTTTCTGCGGATTGGAGTCCCGCTGATTTGATAATAAATTCAAAGGTCGGTGAAAGATTTTTAGTCTATATAAATCAATATGATTATTTTGAAGATAAAAAACTATATGGAATTTTTATTAAAGATAAAGAAAAACTTTCTGATGTCGCTTTATTATTAAATGCTACTATTTCAAGATTGTTTTTAGAACTGTTTTCAAATGAATTAACTGGTGCTCAAGCAATCATAGATGTTACTGTTGATGTTGTTAAAAAATTACCTATCGTTAATTTAAAAAGCCTCGAATCCTATAAATTAACAGATAGTTTTTTTTCGAGACCGATCCAATCCATTTTTGACGAGTGTGGAATTGACCCTCAATCTTCAGTTCCAATTGAGTTACAAGATCCACGGCCAGCACATGATCGGGCAGAATTAGATAATATTTTGTTTGACTCTCTAAATCTTTCTGAAGAAGAAAGAAAAGACGTCTATCGCGCTGTTTGCCGGCTTGTTTGGAACCGTCTTAGCAAAGCAAAAAGTGTTTAATTAATAAAAAACTTATTTTCACCTCTTTGATTTGACTATCTTATAGACCTTTTATGGCTATCCGACACTTAATCAACAACGATGGTCTACCATTCGACACGGCCGAGCTACAAGAGCTCCTCCAGAGACTTGACGCCTTGCCCGATGACAAAAGAGTTCAATATAGAAATAATAATGCTCTGGCTATTGCTCAAAACCAATCAAATAAGATGCTCATAGTATCTGGCCCCGGGACAGGGAAAAGCACTTTATTCAAACAAAAAATCAATTACTGGCTACAAAATAGGCCCGCTTCTAAAATATTAGCTCTAAGTTTTGTCAGAAAACTTGTTGCTGATTTGCAAAATGATATAGAGGCCGACCAAGGATTATCGAAAGAGCAAAAACAGCATGTTGAGGTTTACACATTACATAAATATGCGCGCAGTGTTGTTGAAAAAAATAATGGCTCTGAATATTTAAAATATAATCCCCATATTGGGATAATTAGCCAATCGTGGAAAAAGCTTGTATCTCTTTAGCACCCTCGGCAGCCAGCGCGTCGGCTCCGGCATTCCTTGAGCTGCCTCTGCATGCGGCTGCCACATATACATCCCTGCCTTCTTCCAAGGCAAACGAAGCCGTAATAAGAGCACCTGAACCGCTTGGAGCTTCCACCACC
>ENA-UOWE01005643-UOWE01005643.1-activated-sludge-metagenome-genome-assembly--contig:-NODE-5643-length-11348-cov-5.499424_pt1 | contig 11348 bp, 7 predicted proteins | sample MGYA00249841_ERZ761562 | MGnify/ENA primary metagenome ERZ761562 (study PRJEB28883, sample SAMN05720200) | activated sludge metagenome | isolation source: Anaerobic digester | place: Japan... | reverse complement strand
CGGCGAAGCACAGGACCCGACGGGAGCCGATTCGCCATTCGGTCTCGGTGGGGCCGCGGCTGCCGATCGACAGGTCGGCGTCGGCCGGAGTGGCCCCGACGTAGTCCTCGAAGTGCTCCGGACACGTCGCCGCGGCGAAGTCGTCGAGCCGTCCGTTCCCGGGGTAGGCCTCGGTCTCGGGGTCCTTCGCCTCGAGGATGCGGTACACCTCCGCCTCGTGGGGTTGACCGCAGTCGACAGGGAGTGCGGCGCCGAACGGGTCGTTCAGACAGGTGCCGATGGCGTACCCCTCGGTGGTCACTTCGGACGACGGTCGTGCCTCGACGAGCCCGTGGTTGCGGCTCTTCCACCACGAGAACCCGAACACGATCGCGCCGAGGATCGCCAAGCCGACGAGCGCCAGGACGATGCGGGCGAGCCAGCCGGCAAGCCAGCCGAACAGCATCGAGAGGCAACCACCTGCGGGCGCGCTGCCCGTTGCCGTCGCGCCGTTCGTTCCCGGCTCGATGCCGGTCCGACCACAACGGTCACAGTCGCGCATCATCGGCTCGTCGCGGAAGCGACCGGTCGAGCCGATGCCGTAGTACTCGCCCCGCCCACCGCACTTCGTGCAGTCCATCGTCACGCCTCCCGTCGTTCCGACCACGGCCGCCCGCCCGGGGCCGCGTTCGAGGGAGGCTAGTGGGGGACGCCCGTCAGCGGTCGGGTGTCTCTGCCGTCAGGGCTCCACGGTCAACACGGGCACACCGTCCGTGACCGTGAGTGCCGCGGGCATGCCCATGAGGTCGATGTCGGAGCCGCTGATGCCGTTGGCGCTGAGGTTGAGCACCTCGCCCTTGAACTCGCCGCTCACGATCGTGACCTCGACCTTCACGACACTCTCGGGACGGTCGGGGTGGGGCACGGCGTCGACGATGAACACGTCGTAGGTCCCGTCGGGAACCGGGGGAGCTTTCGGTGCGTCGCTCACATCGTCTCTCTCGTCGTCACGATCACATCGTCTCCTGAAAGCTCACGTCGCCCTCGCCGCGCAGCACGTTCTTGAGCAGTTTGCCCGACGCGTTGCGGGGCAGCTTGCCGTCGGTGAACTCCACGTAGGTCGGCACCTTGAACGGGGCGAGGTGCTTCGCCACCCAGCCTTGCACCTCGTCGGCGGTCAGCGACGCTCCCGGCGCCAACTCGATGAACGCCTTGACCTCCTCGCCGAGCCCCTCGTGGGGCACGCCGACGATCGCAGCGTCGGCGATGGCTTCGTGTTCGACGAGGCAGTTCTCGATCTCGACGCAGTAGATGTTCTCGCCGCCGCGGATGATCATGTCCTTGGCCCGGTCGGTGATGAACAGGTAGCCGTCCTCGTCGATGTGGCCGACGTCGCCGGTGTAGAGCCATCCGTCCTGGATGGCCTTCGCGGTCGCCTCGGGCTTGTTCCAGTAGCCGGCCATGAGGACGGGCCCGCCGATGAGGACTTCACCGGTGGCCCCCGGCTCGGCGAGGCCGCCCCTGCCGTCGGAGATCGCGATTCGTACTGTCGGCACCGGCAGGCCCACGGAGTCGGCCTTGGTGAGCGCGGCGTCGCCGTGGAGCACGGTCGCCACCGACGAGGTCTCGGTCAGGCCGTAGGCGTTCGACGTGCCCTTCACGTTGGGGAACGTCTCGCGGATGCGGCGCTGGAGCTCGTCGGCCGACGGGGATCCACCGAACGCGACGGCGGTCACGGTCGAGGTGTCGTACTCGTGGCGGTCTGGGTGTTCGCACGTGCGCCAGATCATGGTCGGGACGGTCGACCAGGTGGTCACCCGCTCGTCGGAGATGAGCTGCAGTGCGCCTTCGGGGGTGAACTTGCCCTTGATCATCACGAGCTTGAGCCCGCCCAGCGAGCCGACGACCAGCGTCGAGTGGCAGCCGGACACGTGGAAGAGCGGTGAGGTGAACAGGGCGACCGGTTGCGTGGGCGTCGCCGGTGGCTCGCCACCGGCGGCAGCAGACTTCTCGTTGATGATCGCCGTCGTCGCGGTGATCAGGAACACCGTGTTCTGGAGGTTGGCGATCATCGAGCGGTGGGTGCTGATGGCGCCCTTCGGACGGCCGGTGGTGCCCGACGTGTAGAAGATGACGGCGTGGTCGCCCTCGTCCAGCTCGACGGTGGGGTCGGGAGCCGGACCGTCCGACGACGCGAGCAGCTCGGAGAACGCGTGCACCTTCGCGCTGGTCGAGCCGCTCTCGCCGGGATCGACGTCGACGAGGTACACCCGCTCGAGCGTGTCGATGTTGTTGACCTCGGTCGTGATGCGCGTGAACCGCTTCGAGTCGACGACGAGCACCTTGGCTCCCGAGTCCTCGAGGCCGTAGAGGATCTCGTCGGTCGTCCACCAGCCGTTGAGGCCGACGAGCACGGCGCCGATGTTGACGGTCGCCCAGAACGTCAGGCACCACTCGGGGTTGTTCTGCGAGAGCACGGCGACTCGATCGCCCTTCACGACCCCGGCGGCCAACAGCGCTGCGGAGATCGTGTTGGCCTGGGCGAAGAACTCGGCGAACGTGATCCGGCGATCGCCGTAGACGATGAACTCCTTGTCGCCGTGGGCCAGGGCGGCGAACTGCGCGACTTGCCGCAGGTCGCCGAACCGCTGGGCGTACATCGTCATCTCGACCTCGCCGAGGCCGGTGTCGATCACCTCGGTCTGCGTCTCGAAGGGTCCCCCCGGACCGGTCATCTGGGCCTGCAGCTCCGTGAACGTGGTCATGGCGTCATCTTGGCAGCGTGACGCCCGTCACGCGCTGCGGAACCGTCCCCCGGGGTTCTGCACTGCGAAACGCGCCACTGACGGCTGTTGTCGCAGTACAAAACCCCGAGGGGTCGGGCGTCAGTCGACCTGGGGGAGGCGGGTCAAGGCGTCGGCGACCTTGTCGGCGGGGTAGTCGTAGTCGACGATGTCGCCGGCGAAGTACCGGTCGTAGGCCGCCATATCCAACATGCCGTGGCCGCACAGCGCCGTGAGGATGACCTTCTCCTCGCCGGTCTCCTTGCAGCGGAGGGCCTCGGCGATCGTGGCGGCGAGCGCATGGGTCGGCTCGGGTGCCGGGACGATGCCCTCGGTGCGGGCGAACTGGACCCCGGCGGCGAAGCAGTCCGACTGCGGGATCGCCTCGGCCTCGATCAGCCCCAGTTCGTACACGTGGCTGATGAGTGGGCTCATCCCGTGGTAACGGAGGCCGCCGGCGTGGATGGGGTCGGGGATGAAGTCGTGGCCGAGCGTGTGCATCTTCATGAGCGGCGTCATGCCGGCCGTGTCGCCGAAGTCGTAGGCGTAGACACCGCGGGTGAGTGACGGACAGGCCGCGGGCTCGACGGCACGGATCGTCGGGTTCATGTTGCCGGCCAACTTCTCGCGGAGGAACGGGAACGTGAGCCCGCCGAAGTTCGAGCCGCCGCCGGTGCAGCCGATGATGAGGTCGGGCGTGTCGCCGGCCTTCGCCATCTGCAGCAGCGCTTCCTCACCGATGATCGTCTGGTGCATCAGCACGTGGTTGAGGACCGAGCCGAGGGCGTAGCGGATCTCCGGGTCCTGGGCCGCGACCTCGACGGCCTCGGAGATCGCGATACCGAGGGAGCCGGGCTGGTCGGGGTCCTGTTCGAGGAGCTTGCGCCCGTACTCGGTGACGTCGGACGGCGACGGGTGCACCGTGCCGCCGAACGCCTCCATCATCGCCCGGCGGTACGGCTTCTGGTCGTAGCTCGCCCGGACCTGCCAGATCTCGCACTCGATGCCGAACATCTGGCACGCGAAGGCGAGCGCCGTGCCCCACTGGCCGGCGCCGGTCTCGGTGGTGAGCTTCCGGATGCCGGCCTTGGCGTTGTAGTACGCCTGCGGCACCGCGGTGTTGGGCTTGTGCGACCCGGCGGGGCTGGTGCCCTCGTACTTGTAGTAGATCCTCGCCGGGGTGCCGAGGGCCTGCTCCAGACGACGAGCGCGGTGCAGCGGGGTCGCGCGCCACAGGCGGTAGATGTCCATGACCTCGCCCGGAATGTCGACGAACCGATCGCTCGTGACTTCCTGCATGATGAGGTCCATCGGGAACAGGGGAGCGAAGTCGTCGGGCCCGGCCGGCTCGAGCGTGCCGGGGTGGAGTGCCGGCGGGGGTGGTGCGGGCAGGTCGGGCACGAGGTTGTACCAGGCTGTCGGCATCTCGTCGTCGGTCAGCAGGTAGCGAAGCGGTGCGGACAACAGAACTCCCTGATGGTCGCGGCGGGCCTCGGTCAGCCGGCCGATCGGGCGATCGTAGGCCTCGGTCGAGCGTCAGCGCCGACAGCGCGCCCGGTCACCGACCTCGAGGGCCGCAACGGCGTATCCCGGCGCATCGACGGGAACGACCTTCTCGTTGGCCTGGAGACAGCCCCATGTCGGGCCGTCGGGGATCCAGTGCCGCACCAGGTCGGCATCGACGTACCACGCCGTTCCGTTGGACTGCCGCAGGACCCGGTCGGCGACATCGCCGAGCGCGGCCAGTTCGGCGGCCGGGTCGACCGGGTGGACCGCCATCGTCGACTCGGTGAGGGGCACGAGTTGGGCCCCGCCGCCCAGCCCGTCCTTGATCGGCGCGTCGATGTACCCGCGTTCGAACTCGATGCGGATCATCGTGCCGCTGATGAACACCGGGGACGTGGGGGCTCCGAGCTCGCCCGTGAGCCCGCCGCGCTCCTCCCACATGCCGCGGAGCTGCTGAGGCAACCAGAACCCCTGCGCGCCTTCGGTCGGTCCGATGACCATGCCGCCGAGGCTCAGGTCGACGATGCCGAGCCCCGTCGCCGGGTCGACGCGTACCCCGGTTGGGTAGCCGCCGAGGAGGGGAGCGGAGGCGTCGCCGCTGCGACCGACGATCTGGCGGTACGACGCGTACTGGGACGTGGAGAGGTACACCGCCGGGGTGGTCGGCGATGCGATGAGCGCAGCCACCGGTTCTCCGGCGCGGTCGAGCAGCGGCAGGACGAGCGCGTCGCCGAGCGGGTCCCCGGCCCCGGTGCACAGGTCGTTGTGGTCGGCGTACGCGGTCCGGATGGCGTCGGCGACCGGCCCGGCGGGGAGGTCGATGTCGTTGGAACAGACCCAGCCCGCGACGGTGCTCGTCGTGGCGGTCGAGGTCGTGGTCCCGGTGTCGGCCAACGCGCCGTCGGCGGACGCGCCGTCGGCCGTGACCGTCGTCCCCTCGACGGCCGCCGCCGTTCGGTCGCGTGCGTCGCCCGACCAGGTGGCGGCGACCACGACGGCGACGACCGCAGCGGCGACCAGTCCGGATCCGACGGCCCACCGTCGGTGGGCGGAGCTCCGACCGGCGAGCGATTGCCCGTCGAGCAACCGCTCGAGGTCGGCTGCCCAGGCGACGAGGTCGGTTGGGCGTTCGTCGGGGTCGGTCGCGAGCAGCGTGGCGATGTGGTGCCCGATCTCGTGAGCGAGCGGCACGTCGTCGAGTGCCGCGTTGATTCGTCGTGCCGCAGCGGGCACCCCGTCGCGGCGCGGTGGTGCGCCGACCAGGAGGTCGTGGCCGATGGCACCGACCCCGTACACGTCGGCTGCCTGGCCACCAGGGCTCCCGGCGGCGACCTCGGGCGCGAGCCAGCCGGGTGTGCCGACGACCGACGCATCCTCGGTCACGGCCCGCGTGAGGCCGTAGTCGACCAGCACCGGCGAGCCGTCGGCCCGCACCCGGATGTTCGACGGCTTCACGTCGCGGTGCACCATGCCATCGGGGGCGCCGGGGCCGGTGGTCCGGTGCAGATGATCGACCGATCGGGCGATGCCGGCAAGCACCCCGAGGATCCACCGTTGGTCCTGTCCCTCCGCCGCCTGCCCGAGCGGGGCTCCCTCGATCCAGTCCGACACGACGTAGCAGACGTCGAAATCGGCGGGATCGGGGTGCTCCTCGTCGGTGAGCGCCGTGCCGACGAAGGTGCCGCGCACTGCCATGAGGTCGGCTCCGTCGACCTCGGTCAGGAGCCGGAGACGCTCGTCGATCTCGGCGAGCTCCTCGGGGCGACGCTCGAGCAGCAGTTTGAGCGCGACCTCGTCGCCGTCGTCGGGCGCCCCGGGATCGACGATCACGGCGCGGTAGACCCGGCCCTCGACACCGCCACCGGGCTCGTGCAGCGGCCCACCTCCCGACGAGTCGACCTGATATCGCCGCGGCGCATCCGCCGGGCCCGTCCACAACCGCTCGTCCACGTTCCGTCCCCCGCCCGCAGTCGCCCGGTTCAGCTCGACGCCGCGTCGCCGTTGTCGCCGAGGTCTCGAGGGATGAGCCCGTGGCTCATCGCCGCCTCGACGACCTGGATGCGCATGTCGAGCACATCGGGCAGTTCCATACGCCGGAGATAGAACTCGTCGTAGATCCGTTCGAGTCGTCGGCGGACGGTCGTCTTCGTCCAGTGCACCGTTCGCGCCACCTGCTCGTGGGTGGCCGGGTAGCGCTCACCGCGTTGCACCGGCAACGCATACGCCCGCAGCACCGTCCAGAGGTCGTCGGGCAGGTCGACGCGTTGCGTCACCGTCGGGAGGTCACCGGGCAGTCCGGGCTCCGGTGCGCGGTCGCGGAAGTTGACGACGTCGAGTTCCCACACGTGGGCGCCCGTGATCGAGACGGTGAAGATCTCGGCGTCAGGGCCCCACACCTCGCCATCGGCGAGCGCCCTGGGGGACCCGCGGTCGGGGGTCACGATCAACGGCCGCCGGACGTGGGCCGTGTTGCTCGACGGGGCCGGTCGGTCGGCAGCGTGGACCAGGATGCGGCCGTTGGCCACGACCAGCCATCCGCAGTGGCGGGCACCTCACGGTCCTGGACGGGCGCGTGACCGAATCGGATGCCGCACTCGGCGCCCCTGCCGATCGCAACGACATCCCCGTCGGAGAGGGGAAACTCGGAGCGGTCGCCGTCGGGCATCGTGCGGCGGCTCACGCGGCCGCGAACGACCCCCTGCACGAGATCCATCGTGAGCGCCATCTGTGGCAGCTTGCCACGATCACCCGGTTCTGGTCTCGGGTCGGGCGGAGGTTGAGCAGCCCTGCCGGTCTCCCCCGAAACGTCAGAGGCGCTCGAGCACGTAGTCGACGCACGCCGTCAGGGCAGCGACGTCGGACGGGTCGACGGCCGGGAACATGGCGACGCGCAGCTGGTTGCGGCCCAGCTTGCGGTACGGCTCGACGTCGAGGATGCCGTTGTGGCGAAGCACCGCGGCGAGGCGGGCGGCGTCGACGGAGTCCGCGAAGTCGATCGTGCCGACGACGCGGCTGCGTTCGGCCTCGACCGTGACGAACGGAGTCGCCAGTTCGTGGGCGTCGGCCCAGCCGTACAGGTGTGACGACGACTGGTCGGAGCGGCCGGCGGCGAACTCGAGGCCGCCGTTGTCGAGCACCCACCGCAGCTGCTGGTTGGCGAGGAAGATCGTGGCGAGGGCCGGCGTGTTGTACGTCTGGTCCTTGCGGCTGCTCTCGAGCGCGATGCCGAGGTCGAGGCTGGCCGGCCGCCAGCGGTCGGAGGCGGCGATCTCCTCGATGCGGGCGATGGCCCTCGGTGAGCAGCAGGCGATCCAGAGACCACCGTCGGAGGCGAAGCACTTCTGGGGGGCGAAGTAGTAGACGTCGACCTGGCTCATGTCGACGCGGAGACCGCCGGCGCCCGACGTGGCGTCGACGACGACGAGGGCGTCGTCGTCGATGCCCTCGGGCCGCGTGAGCGGCATCATGACGCCCGTCGACGTCTCGTTGTGGGTCATCGCGTAGAGGTCGATGCCGTCCTCGGCGACCGAGAGCGGGTGGGTGCCGGGGTCGGTCTCGATCTTCGAGGGCTGCCCGAGGTGCGGCGCCGACTTGGAGGCGGAGAAGAACTTGGACGAGAACTCGCCGAACACCAGGTGCTGGCTGCGCTCGCGGATCAGACCGAACGTGGCGACGTCCCAGAACAGCGTCGAGCCACCGTTGCCGAGCAGCACCTCGTAGCCGTCGGGCAGGCTGAACAGTTCGGCGATGTTGTTGCGGAGCGCGCCCACCTCGAACAGGACGGCCGCCTGGCGGTGGCTCGTGCCCAGGTAGGTGGGAGCGGCGTCGGCGAGGGCGGCGATCGCCTCGGGCCGCACCTTGGAGGGGCCGCAGCCGAAGCGTCCGTCGGCGGGGAGCAGGGAAGCGGGGATCGTGATCGTCTCGGTCATCGGGACCAGTTTCCCAAGGGCCGGAGGGTGCCAGCTAATCGATATCGGGAAGTTCACCTGGAGCGCCGCGGTGCGTTCGGGCCCCATGCGGCGCTCCGGAGCATCGAGGCGACCCGAAACCGATTCGACTTCGCCGCCCCGGGGGCCGAAAATCGGGGCCGTGACCTCCTCCCCAGCCTCCCCCAAGCCCCGCGTCTCCCGTCGCGTCGGGTCCATCGCCCCCTCCGCCACGCTGGCGGTCGATGCCAAGGCCAAGGCGCTGAAGGCCCAGGGCGAGCCGGTGATCGGCTTCGGCGCCGGTGAGCCCGACTTCCCGACCCCGGACTACATCGTCGACGCTGCGGTCGCCGCCGCCCGCGACTCGGCCAACCACAAGTACACCCCCGCCGGTGGCCTTCCGGCCCTGCAGGAGGCGATCGCCACCAAGACCGCCCGCGACTCGGGCTTCGAGGTGGCGCCGAGCCAGGTGCTCGTCACGAACGGCGGCAAGCATGCGCTCTACAACGCTTTCGCCACGCTGCTCGATCCGGGCGACGAGGTGCTGCTGCCGGCGCCGTACTGGACCACGTACCCCGAGTCGATCCGGCTGGCGGGCGGCGTTCCCGTCGAGCTCCCGACCCACGAGGCGACCGGCTACCAGGTCACGATCGAACAGCTCGATGCTGCGCTGACGCCGCGGACGAAGGTGCTGGTGTTCGTGTCGCCGTCCAACCCGACAGGTGCGGTGTACCCGCCTGCGGCCGTCGAGGCGATCGGCCGCTGGGCCGTCGAGCACGGCGTCTGGGTCGTCACCGACGAGATCTACGAACACCTCGTGTTCGGCGACGCCGAGTTCAGCTCGATGCCGACGTTGGTCCCCGAGCTCGCCGACACCTGCGTCGTCGTCAACGGCGTCGCCAAGACCTATGCGATGACCGGCTGGCGCGTCGGGTGGATGATCGGCCCGTCCGACGTCATCAAGGCGGCGGGCAACCTCCAGAGCCACGCAACGTCCAACGTCGCCAACGTCAGCCAGCGCGCCGCGCTCGCGGCCGTGTCGGGCGACCTGTCCGCCGTGGCGATGATGCGGGAGGCGTTCGACCGCCGCCGCCTCGTCATGCACCGGATGCTCAACGACATCGACGGTGTCACCTGTATCGAGCCCGAGGGCGCGTTCTACGCGTTCCCGAACTTCGCCGGGCTGCTGCACCGCCCGATCGGTGGACGTGAGGCGGCCACGACGCTCGAGCTGGCCGACATCATCCTCGAGGTCGCCAAGGTGGCGATCGTCCCCGGCGAGGCGTTCGCCGCGCCGGGGTACGCCCGGCTGAGCTTCGCCGTCGCTGACGACGACATCGTCGAGGGCATCGCTCGCATCGCCGACCTCGTGGCCAAGGGTTGACCGAGGTCGCGCCCTACGGGTCGTGGCGTTCGCCCATCAGCGCCGAGCGCGTGATGGGCAGTTCGTCGCGGCTCGGCGAGGTGGCGATCAGCGACGACGCCATCTGGTGGTCGGAGGGGCGCCCCAGCGAGGCGGGACGCACCCAGATCGTGCGGCGCAGCCCCAACGGTGAGTTGGCCGAGGTGCTCCCGACGGGCACGTCGGCGCAGTCGAAGGTGCACGAGTACGGCGGCGGGGCCTGGTGGCTTGCCGGCGAGACCGTCTTCTTCGTGTCGGGTGCCGACCAACGCATGTGGCGACTCGACCCGGGATTCGATCCCATCCCCGTGACGCCGGTGCCGCTGAACCCCGGCGGGCTGCGGTACGCCGACGCGTCCATGACGCCCGACCGTCGGTGGATCATCTGCGTGCAGGAGGCCCATCCCGGCGAGGCGGAGGTCGACTCCGCCGCGACGGAGGCCGTGAACCGGCTGGTCGCCGTGCCAGCGACCGGCGGCATTCCGGTCGTCCTGCGACAGGTCGCCGACTTCGTCATGTCGCCGCGCCTCGACCAGCTCGGCGAGCTGCTCGCCTGGGTCGAGTGGTCGCACCCCGACATGCCGTGGGACGCGTCCGAGCTGTGGTTCGGCCGCCTCGACCTCGGTGGCCTCGAGCCGGCGCTGGTCGGGGCCCGGCACCTCGCCGGTGGTCGCGACGCGCTCGCGACGGGCGACGAGTCGGTCGTGCAGCCCGAGTGGGACCACGACAACCGGCTGTGGTTCTGTTCGGACCGGACCGACTGGTGGAACCTGTACCACTACGGCACCCCGGGTCCGCCGACGGGTCGCCCGATCCCCGTCGCCGCCGGGACCTACGAGGTCGCGCTCCCGGCGTGGGTGTTCGGCGAGTCGCGGTACGCCTTCCTCAGCGACAACCGGGTCGTGTTCGCCTACCGCTCCGACGGTGTCGACCACCTCGGCGTGTACGACACGATCGCCGACCGCGTCGACCGGGTCAGCGTTCCGTGCACCTCGATCCGCCAGGTGCGGGCATGGCAGACGACCGTGATCTTCGTGGGAGCGTCGTTCACGGCCGACGCGGCCGTCGTGGCCACGATCGTCGGGCGTGGTGGCGCGAGCTCCGGCCTCGAGGCGATGCGTCCTCCCGGTGCGGAGCCCGGTCTCAGCTCGTCGCAGTTGTCGGTCGGCCAGCCGATCACGTTCCCGACCGACGGCGGCATTGCCCACGCGATCTTCTACCCGCCGACGAACCCCGACTTCGTTGCACCCGAGGGGGAGCGGCCACCGCTGATCGTGATGATCCACGGTGGTCCGACGTCGGCGGCGGCCCCAGAGCTCAACCTCCGAACGCAGTACTGGACGTCGCGTGGGTTCGCCGTGGTCGACGTGAACCACCGTGGGAGCACCGGGTTCGGTCGTCGGTTCCGCAACGAGCTGCGGGGCCAGTGGGGAGTGGTCGACGTCGCCGACTGCATCGCGGCGGCACGGTTCCTGGCGTCGGCCGGCCGTGGCGACGGCGAGCGCCTCATCATCCGTGGCGGCAGCGCCGGCGGCTACACGACGTTGGCGGCGCTCACGACGTCCGATGCCTTCAGCGCAGGGTGCAGCCTGTACGGCATCGCCGACCTGGTGCTCCTCACCGTCGACGACCACAAGTTCGAGTCGCGCTACACCGCAAGCCTCGTCGCGCCGTATCCCGAGGGCGCGGAGGTGTATCGGGAGCGGTCGCCGATCCACCATCTCGAGCGCCTGACGTCGCCGATCATCATGT
>ENA-UOWE01005642-UOWE01005642.1-activated-sludge-metagenome-genome-assembly--contig:-NODE-5642-length-11349-cov-4.812910_pt1 | contig 11349 bp, 10 predicted proteins | sample MGYA00249841_ERZ761562 | MGnify/ENA primary metagenome ERZ761562 (study PRJEB28883, sample SAMN05720200) | activated sludge metagenome | isolation source: Anaerobic digester | place: Japan... | reverse complement strand
ACGTCGTCGAGACCGAGCGGCGCTTCTACCTGTGCAACAGCGTCGACGTGAAGGTCCGCAGCGACGGCGGTGAGGTCTATTTCGACGTCACCATGACCGACGCATGGGTTTGGGACATCTACCGCCCGGCGCGGTTCGCGAAGAAGGTCCGCGTGGTGACCTTCAAGGACGTCAACGTCGAGGAGTTGGCCAAGGCCGACCTCGAGTTGCCCAAGGACGCCTTCTGAGCTGAGCCTCGGCGCGCCTGGCCGCCCGGGTCATCCACAGGTGGCCGTGCCGAGGGTGTGTCGTCCACAGGCAGAGGGTGCGCGCCTCGCGGACCATCGTGCGGCCCGTCAGGGTCGGGGCATGACCACCCAACCTCACACCGATGTCCGCACCGATCTCGGGCGGCGCGGCGAGACCCTGGCGGCTCGCCACCTCACGTCCCTGGGCATGCAGGTGCTCGCCCGCAACTGGCGCTGCCCGGGCGGCGAACTCGATCTCGTCCTGCGCCAGGGCTCGACGCTCATCGCCTGCGAGGTCAAGACCCGCTCAGGCACCGGCTTCGGTGATCCCCTCGATGCCATCACCCCCGCCAAGCAGGCACGGCTTCGACGGCTGCTGGCCACCTGGGCCACCGAGCACGGTGGTGGGGCGGATGTCCTACGGGTCGATTCGGTGGGCATCGTGTGGCCGGAGCATGAGCGGCCCCTGCTGCGACACGTCGTCGGTGACCTCTCATGAGGTTCGGGCGCACGCTCGCTGTCGCCCTCAGCGGCGTCAGGGGAACTCTGGTCGATGTCGAGGCCCACATCGGGAACGGCCTGCCCACCTTGATGATCTCCGGCCTGCCGGACAAGGCCTGTGCCCAGGCACCTGATCGGCTGCGATCGGCGGTGGCCAGTGCCGGTCTGTCCATTCCTCCCAGCCGGATCGTCGTCAACCTCTCGCCCGCCTCCATCCCGAAGCACGGGTCGGGCTATGACCTGGCCATCGCGGTCGCCGTGCTCGCGGCCGCCGACGTGATCGAGGCGTCCGTGGCGGCGCGATCGGTGCATTTGGGGGAGTTGGGTCTGGACGGCTCGATCCGGCCGGTTCCTGGGGTCCTTCCCGTGGTGATGGCAGCCGCAGCCGCGGGTGTGCGCCATGTCGTCGTGCCGGCCGCGAGTGTCGCCGAGGCTCGCCTTGTCGAAGGGGTGACCGTTCATGCCGCCGCCACCCTGGGCGCACTCGTCGAGGCGTATGCCGTGAGCGCACGGAGGGGAGGCACCCTGCCGGTCGCGTCGGCACTCCCCGGCATCTGCACACCCGATCGCCAGGTGGGGGACCTTGCCGACGTCGTCGGCCAGAAGGAGGCCCGTGAAGTTGTCGAGCTCGCGGCGATCGGCGGGCACCACCTGCTCCTCACGGGCCCGCCCGGCGTCGGCAAGACGATGCTCGCCGAGCGGCTCGTCGGCGTCCTGCCCGAGCTCACCCGAGCCGAAGCGTTGGAATCGCAGGCGATCCGCTCCTTGGCCGGTGTCGGCCAGGCGCGTGGCCTCGACCTGACGCCGCCCTTCGAGGCACCTCATCACACGGCGAGCACGGCGGCGATCGTCGGCGGCGGCAGCGCGGCGGTGATCCCCGGCGCGGTGTCGCGGGCTCATCGCGGTGTGCTGTTCCTGGACGAGGCCCCTGAGTTCAAGTCCTCGGTCCTGCAGTGCCTGCGGCAACCGTTGGAGTCCGGGGTGGTCACCATCGCACGCGCCCGCGAATCGGTGACCTATCCGGCGGGCTTCCTCCTCGTGATGGCGGCCAACCCGTGTCCGTGCGGGCACTCCTTTGCCCGCGGCCAGTCCTGCAGGTGCTCACCGATGGACCTGCGTCGGTATGCCTCCCGTCTCCAGGGGCCGCTGCTCGACCGGATCGACCTGCGCGTGAACGTGCCGCAAGTGGCCGCCGGTGCGGTCGCCGAGATAGGGGCCGAGAGCTCGCAGACCGTGGCGCAACGGGTCGCGCAGGCGCGCTGCGCACAGGCGCAGCGCTGGGCCGACGTCGGAGTCACCCTCAATGGTCACGTGCCCGGTCACCTGTTGCGTCGTCGGCCGTTTCGACTGGCGCGGGCAGCAACCGCCCGCCTCGATCGCGCCCTCGATCATGGGGAGCTGAGCCTGCGTGGGTATGACCGGGTGCTGCGCGTCGCCTGGTCGTTGGCGGACAGGGAGGGCCGATCGACACCCGGCCCGGCCGAGGTCACCCGGGCAATGGATCTGCGTTCCCCGGAGCTCGCGGCATGACCGGCACCTCCCTGGCCGTTGTCGGTGGGGATGAGCGCCGAGCCAGGGTCGTCTGGTCACATCTGGTCGAGCCGGTTGTCGACCCCTCCAGGTCAACACCGGGCCTCACGGTGACGGGCCTGATCGCCCGTGACGGAGCGCTGAGGCCACTGGAAGGGCTGGCATCTGGTTCGCTGACGCTGGCCGGTGCGCAGGCCCGGCTCGCCGGACTGGATCTTGCCGCGCACCTGCGTGCCCTCGACCGTCTCGGCATCCGCGTTCTGATCCCCGGCGACGAGGAGTGGCCCCTCGGGTTGGACGACCTGCGCACGCCACCGCACTGTCTCTATGTCAGGGGCCCATTCCACCAGTCGGTCCTGCACGCGCGGGCACCCCGTATGGCAGTCAGGTCGCGCGCAACATGGCGGCGCACCTCACCGACCGTGGCCGGGTGGTCATTTCCGGTGGCGCCTTCGGGATCGACGCCGCTGCTCACGAGGGGGCGCTCTCGGCGGAGGGGCCCACGGTCGCGGTGCTGGCCTGCGGCCTCGACCGCTTCTACCCCCAGGCCAATGCCGGCCTCTTCCGACGCATTCTCGACGACGGTGCACTCGTCAGCGAACTGCCGCCCGGATGTGCTCCCTATCGCCAACGATTCCTGGCCCGCAATCGGCTCATTGCGGCCCTGGGCGTCGGGACCGTGGTGGTCGAGGCAAGCCTGCGATCGGGCTCGCTCAGCACCGCCGGGCGGGCCTTCGAGCTCGGCCGACATGTCGCAATGGTGCCCGGGCCCGTGACGTCAGCCGCGTCGGCCGGCTGCCATGAGTGGCTGCGGACCAAGCCGGTTTCGCTGGTCACCGACGGGCGCGACGTGCTCGACCTGATGGGCCAGCTGGGTGTGGACGCCATGGATCCTCGTCGGCTGCGCAGCACCGTGCTCGACCTCATCACCGACGACGATGAGGCCCTCTACTCGGCCGTCCCGGTCCGGGACGGAGCGGACGTGACCGCCCTGCAACGCGCCAGTGGGCTGAGCGCCCAAGACACGACCAAAGGTCTCGGGCGGCTGCAGGCCCTCGGTGTGGTGGAGCACTGTGCGGGCAGGTGGCGCAAAGCGGCCCTGACGTGAGGTCCGGTGAGACCGGCGCAGGACTGAGCGGTTTTCCCCGCGGACGGAGGGGGAGGTTGCTCACGGCCCGGGGGTTTGTCACGGTGTCCTCGTGGCCATCACGGAGGCGATGCTCGAAGACTTCACGGCTCACCTGCGTGCCGTGAAGGGTCGAAGCGACCACACGGTGCGGGCCTACCTGGGGGATCTTCGGGCCTTCGACGCGCACCTGGCCGATCATGGGGTGACGGCCCTGGAGGAGGTCACCTTGCGCGATCTGCGGGACTGGCTCGGCGTGCTCGCGGCCGGTGGCGCAGCACGCACCACGATCGCTCGGCGGTCGGCAACCCTTCGCACCTTCTTCCGTTGGGCACTGCGGACCGATCTGGTCCGCCACGATCCCTCCTTGCGGCTGGCCGCCCCGAAGAAACATCGCGTCCTGCCCGCTGTGCTGGCCCGCGGCGACGCCTCGGCCCTGCTCGACGTCGCGGCGGTGGCGTCCGACGACGACGAGCCGGTCGCCGTCCGCGACGCGGCCGTCCTCGAGTTGCTCTACGCCACGGGCATCCGGGTGGGGGAGTTGACCGGGCTCGACATCGACGACGTGGACCTGGCGAGCAACGTCGTTCGGGTCATCGGCAAGGGTGACAAGGAGCGGACCGTGCCATTCGGTACGCCCGCGGCCAAGGCCATCGAGCGCTGGCTCACCGGCGCGCGGCCTCGGCTCGTCGGTGCGCTGAGCGGCCCGGCGCTCTTCCTGGGCCGTCGGGGACGGCGACTGGATCCTCGTCAGGTACGCACGATCGTGCATGGCCTGCTCGGTGAGGTTGCCGGCGCTCCCGACATGGGGCCGCACGGACTGCGGCACAGCGCGGCGACCCATCTCGTCGAGGGGGGTGCCGACCTGCGCATGGTCCAAGAGCTCCTGGGCCACAGTTCGCTCGCCACGACCCAGCTCTACACCCACGTGTCGGTCGAGCGGCTCAAGTCCAGTTACGCGCAGGCGCACCCGCGGGCGTGACCGACAGGCCCAACTCCGTGGCGCCTCAGTCGGGCACCGGGGTCATCAGCACGATTCGAGGAACCGTCAGCAACAACAGGGGATCGAGGTAGGTGTCGCCGCGCTTGGCGCCGAGATGGAGGCACCCGCTCGGACAGTGACTCGGGGCCGATGCCATGAGGCCGAGGGCCTGACCTCGCGTGACCGACTCTCCGACGCGCACCGTGGCGTCGATGGGCTCGTAGGTGCTGCGGATCCCGGACACATGCCGGATGCTCACGGTGCCACGCCCGGCGATGACCCCGACATGAGTGACCAGGCCGTCGTCGACCGCAAAGACCGTGGCACCTTGAGGAGCAGCCAGGTCGATGCCGCGATGGCCCGGGGCCCACGCTGTGTCCGGACGGTCAAACGGCCGCTCCACGCGCGGCCGCGGCGCCAGCGGCCAGTTCCAGCGCGGCTCACCGACACCCTGGGTCGTCACGCTTGCCCCGGCCGGTGGCAGCGGAACGCACCAGAGGACGGTGACACATGCGGAGGCGATCGCCAGTCGGCGCCCAAACCGCCCCGGAAGACCGGGTGCTCTCCTGGTGGACATGTCGGCAGCGTGGACGGCTCCGGCGTCCGCAGCGACCTCGAGGCCTGCGAATTGTGGACGACACGCCCCCCGGGCGTCAGCCTGTGGACGGGGGCTCGTCGGCCGGCCCCTCGGGGATCAACCCCGCAGGGCCGCCAGTCGCTCGACCGCCTCGAGGAGGATGTCGTCCCGCTTGCAGAAGGCGAAACGGACCAGGCTCGCCGTCGCCTTCTTGTCGTCGCAGAAGACAGATACGGGCACGCCGACGACGCCTGCGCGGGCGGGGAGTTCGCGGCAGAAGGTGAGCGCGTCGGTCGCCCCGAGGGCGGCTGCGTCCGCAACGACGAAGTAGGTCCCCTCTGGCACCGACACCGGAAGGCCGGCGGTCCGCAACCCGGCGACGAGGAGGTCGCGCTTGCGCTCCAGCGACGTCGCCAGACCGGCATACACGTCGTCGCCGAGTCCGAGACCAACGGCGACAGCCGGCTGAAAGGGTCCGGAACCGACGAAGGTGACGAACTGCTTGACCGCGCGCACGGCGGCCACCGCCTCCGCCGGGCCACTGACCCACCCGACCTTCCACCCGGTTGTCGAGAAGGTCTTGCCGGCCGACGAGATGGTCAGAGTGTGGTCCCACATTCCGGGCAGCGACGCGACGCAGATGTGGTCGGCGCCGTCGAAGGTCAGATGCTCGTAGACCTCATCGGTCACCACCCATGCGCCGCGCTCGCGGGCGAAGCGGCAGATGAGGTCGATCTCGCTGCGGGAGAACACCTTTCCCGTCGGGTTGTGGGGTGTGTTGAGCAACACCATGCGCGTGCGGTCACTGAAGGTCGTGCGCAGGGATCCTTCGTCGAAGGACCAGTCCGGGAAGCGCAGCGGCACCGTGCGCCGGACGCCTCCCGCGAGCGCGATCGACGCGGCATACGAGTCGTAGTAGGGCTCGAAGGTGACCACCTCGTCGCCGGGCTGCACCAGCGCGAGGATCGTCGCGAGGATCGCCTCGGTCGCTCCCACGGTGACGAGGACCTCGGACCGAGCGTCCACGTCCAGCCCGTAGAAGCGTTTCTGGTGCAGCGCAATCGCGTCGAGCAGTTCGGGGACGCCGGGGCCGGGTGGGTACTGATTGCGGCCGGCGTCGATGGCCTCCTTGGCCGCGTCGAGAACAGCCTGCGGGCCGTCGGTGTCCGGGAAACCCTGGCCGAGGTTGATGGCGCCGTGCTCCACCGCGAGTGCCGACATCTCGGCGAAGATCGTGGTGCCGAAGGGAGCCAGCGCGGGATGCCCGGGAGGTCGCGTCATGCTCCGAGCGTAAGGGCGACAAGGCCGAGTCTCGCTGACACACTGTGCCGGTGACCTCGTACGCGTCCTTCCCGCCACTGGTGCCGGGTGACCCGGTGGCGGTCGTGGCACCGGCCAGCGCCCCCGAGGCGCAGCGGGTCAGTCGCGGTCTCGACATCCTGCGCCGATGGGACCTTGTGCCGGTCGTCCTGCCCAGCGTGACCGCCCGCCCCGCCCTGGGCCATCTGGCCGGGAGCGACACGGCCCGCGCCCGCGACCTCGTGACCGCCTGGCGGGACGACAGGGTGCGCGCCATCTGGTGTGCGCGCGGAGGGTATGGCGCCCAGCGGCTTCTCGACCTGCTGCCTGCGCGACTGTTCGCCCAAGGTAGAGCGAAGCCGATCGTCGGTTTCTCCGACGTGACGCCCCTGCTGCACCGGGCCCTGCAGGGGTCGGGCATGCAGATGGTGCACGGCCCCGCGATCGTGAACCTCGGCGAGGCCGGGGACGAGACGTTGGAACATCTGCACACCTTGCTCACCGAGCCCTTCCGACCCCGGACCCTCATGCACAGCCTGCGACCTTGGCGCGAAGGCCGCCCTGAAGGCACCCTGCTCGGTGGCAACGTCGCGCTGCTGGCAGCGTCTATCGGGACCGGCGACCTTCCCAGCGCCGAGGGGGCCATCGTCCTGCTCGAGGACGTCGGTCAGTCGGCGTGGGTGCTCGATCGCGGCCTGACCCAGCTCGTCCGGGCAGGGTGGCTGCGTCGGGCCGCCGGGATCGTGCTCGGTGACTTCTCGATGGACGACGATCCGGCCGCCGTCGAGGCGGTGCTGCGCGATCGCTTGCTCCCGCTGGGTGTGCCCGTGTGGGCTGGAGCTCGGATCGGGCACGAGCGGGTCAATCTTGCCGTTCCCCTCGGCGGCCATGCCCGAATCATCGAGGGATATCTGCGCCTGGCCTGACCGATTCTCACCAATCGTGAGCCTTCGGTATGCCGGTGGGCTGGGACCGTCCCCGCCTCACGCCTCGGTGTGCGCGATGTGGTCGAGCTGGCGCCAGACCAGGGCCAACGTCACCCCGGCCCCGACGAAGGCGAACCAGAAGGGCGCCGCGACACCCCACTTCGTGGCGATGAGGCCGCCGAGGAACTGGCCGACCAGTAACCCGGTCGTCATGCCGAAGAAGTAGACCGACCCGACGCGTCCCTGGAAGGCGTCCGGGGTGGCGCGCATCCGCACGGCATTGGAGACCGAGCCCCACACGAAGGCGTAGCAGCCGAAGACGAACATGAGGCTGAGTGCGACCACCAGGTGCGTGGTGAAGGCGAGCGCCAGGTGGAGCAACACCTCGAGGGTGAGGCAGGCCTTCATCAGGGTCGCCAACGACACGCGCCGCTCGAGGCGGTCGTAGCCGAGGACGGCGAGGACCCCGCCGATGCCAACCGCGGTCGAGAGCAGTCCGAAGCCGACGGCATCGACGCCGAGGCGGTCCTGCGCCCAGAGGACGAGGATTCCCCAGGGTGCCCCCCACGTGAGGTTGAAGACGAAGATGACCAGGGAGAGCGTCCGGATGGCTCGGTTGTGCCGGATCCACCGCAACCCCTCGACGATGTCGTGTCCGATGTGCTGCTGAGTCGGCGCCTCAAGGCGCGCCGGCAACTCGATCCGGGTGAAGAGCCAGGCGCCCAGGAGCACTGCGGCGCCCTGAGCGCCGAAGGGGAGCACCATCCCCACCGCGAAGAGGAAAGCCCCGATCGGGGGGCCCAGGAGTTCGTTGGCGACGAGGTAGCCGGCCATCGACCGAGCACTCGCGATCCCGAGATCCGCCTTGGGCACGATCATCGGGATGACCGCCCGAGTGCCCGAGTCGGCGAACTGCTCAGCCACGCCGACGAGCAGGAGCGCCGTCAACACCGCCCAGATCGATACCCGACCAGTGACGATGGTGGCCGCGAGCCCGGCGATGACCAGCGCCCGCAGCACGTTCGCGATGACCACGAGGCGACGACGGTCGACCCGATCGGCCAGCGCGCCGGCATACAAGCCGATGACGAGGTTCGGGAGGCGTTGCACGATGGCCGCCGCCGCGATGAGGGTCGGGTTGCGGGTTTGCGAGGCGACCAGCAGTGGGCCGGCGGCCAGCGCGATCCCATCGCCGATGTTGCCGACCCAGGTCGATGCGAGGTTCCACCGGAAGGGCACCCCCATCCGCGGGGGAGCGATGAGATCGATGATCCGGCGAACAGGAGACACGCGCAGACACTAACTGCGCAGTGCGTCCCGTGACCCCGCACTCCTCAGGTGGTGCTGGGCTCCCGAACGAAGCCGCTCACATCCCACGTCCCGCCACGGAAGGTGTGGACGGTGGCATCGACGACGGCTCGGTCCCCGAACGTATCGAAGGAGACAGGACCGGTCAGGCCAGCAAAGGAAACCGCCTGCAGCGCGTCCCGCACCGCCGCCCTGGACGCATCAGGGCCCGCGGAACGTATCGCAAGAATCAGGGCAGCGGTGGCGTCGTAGGCCTGGACCGCAGTAGCGCCCTCCAAGCGGGGTGGCCTCCCGCCAGCCAGCAGGCGGCCGGACACGGCAGGCGTGATGGTGACGTCACCGTCCCGAGCGGCTTCGACAAAGGGTCCGGAGAAGATCTCATCCCCGCCGACCATGGGGCCGGTGAAACCGGCAGCGGTCAGCGCCGACCGCAGTTGCTTGCCCTGCGGTGACAGCCCCCCGAACACCACGGCTTGTGCCCGGCTGTCCTTGATCCTCGCGACGGCATCGGAGTAGTCGGTCGTGACCTTCGGGAGGGTCAACGTGGTGCTCACCTGCCCCCCCAGGGCCACGAAGCGCTCCGCAAACGTGTTCACGACGGTGGTGCCGTACCAATCGGTTTCGGACAGGGTCGCGACACGGGAAATGCCCATCCCGGCGCAGACGAACTGGGCCAGGATCGGGCCTTGGACCTGGTCGGGGGTGGTGACCCGGAAGAAGCCCGGCCACGGACGCTTGGGTGCCGCTGCGTCGTTGCCATGTGTCATCCCCGGCGCGGTCGAGCCGGGGGAGATCACGGCCAGATCCCCGACGAGAGGCAACACCTGCTCCGCGACGTCGGAGTTCATGGGCCCGATGATTCCGACTGCCTTCGTGGCGGACACCTCGGACGCGGCCTGTCCGCCCACACTCGGGTTGCCCTGGTCATCGTGGGCATCGAGAGTGAACCTCACGCCTGGGACGATGTCGTTGGTGTTGGCATCAGCGATCGCTGCCTGAGCCCCCTGGACGACCTGTTGTCCCAGTCCTGAGCGATCGCCGGTGAGGGGCCCGATGAGCCCGACGGTCACTGTCCGTCCGGCTGCATCGCTCGAACCCGATGTGCCCGCGAGCGGTCCGAGGGGTTGGCCCGTCCCGGCGACCACCTGACTCGGCGGGTGGACCTGGCAGGGCGAAGCTGCCGCAGCCGTCGCTGCGGGGGATGCCGGGGATGCCACGGGAGACACAGGACGCGCCGCTGACGGGATGGCGTCCTTCGGACGCGGGTCTGCGGGGCCGCGACCGAGGACAAACCACGCGGCCAGGCCGATGACCGCGACGAGTGCGGTCGCCAGGGCCGACGCCAACCACACCTTGGACCTCGAAGGTGGTCCTTCAGTCGTCGTGGGTGCTGCGATCTGAGAGCCAACTCCCACCTCGAGGACCGATTCGGCGACGGGGAGCTCGGAGCGCTGCTGGGTTGGTGTCTGCGGCTCGCTCTCGGGTGCGCCTGTGCTGTCGGGGACGGGTTCGACGGGGAGGTCGGAGCGCTGCTGGGTTGGTGTCTGCGGCTCGCTCTCGGGCATGGGCTCGACGAAGACGGGCAGGTGGGTCCGAGGCAGGGTCGCTGCCGGTGGCTCGCTCTCGGGCATGGGGAGGATGCCACTGTGCAGCGAGAGACCGCACTGGACGCAGAGTTCGGCGTCGTCGTCGTTCGACTGGCCACACCAACCGCAGAACACGACCCGCGCCTCCCAAACCAGCGCCGGAGGCGCACACGAGTGCCAGCCAAGGGCGAATCCACGGGAGGATCAAGTCGCCAGAAACGGGGACACGCTCAGGATGGGCGCGCCCCGTGCCCGTGGCCGAGAACGTCGTCGGACCGCGGTCCGACCGTGCCATAGCCTCACAGGATGCACATGGCCGAGTCCGAGCAGTCCGCCGTCGACATCGCGACCGCCGTGCGTTCCGGCGCGACCACCGCCCGAACGCAGGTGGAGGCGGCGCTGGCTCGGCTCGAGGAGCGCAACCTCGAGGTCAACGCCTTCACGACGATCCGCCGCGACGAGGCGATGGCCGAGGCCGACGCCCTCGACGCCGGGGGAGTGGGGCATGACGGCCTCCTGGCCGGAGTGCCGGTCGCGGTCAAGGAGGAGTACGACGTCACCGGCACCGTCACGACCCTGGGTGGGTGTGGCAACTCGACACCCAAGATCCGGGACAGTGAGGCCATTCGCCGCCTGCGAGCGGCCGGCGCCATCATCATCGGCAAGACGACGATGCCCGAGTTCGGTCAGTTCCCGTTCACCGAGTCGATGGCCACGGGCATCACCCGCAACCCCTTCAACCCCGATCGGACCGTCGGCGGCTCCAGTGGCGGCTCGGCCGCGGCCGTCGCGGCGGGGATCGTGCCGATCGCGCTGGGAGCCGACGGCGGAGGGTCGATCCGGATCCCGGCCGCCTGCACGGGACTGATCGGACTGAAACCCTCCCGCGGCCGGATCTCGTTGGCCCCCAACGCCATGCACTGGTACGCGCTCGTCGTCCTCGGCGGCCTGACCCGCACCGTCCACGACTCGGCACTTCTCCTCGACGTCCTGGCCGGCGCCACCGAGGTCGACCGCTTCCGGCTGGACCCACCCACGATGTCGTATGCCGCGGGGCTCGGTGAGCCCCTCCCTCGCCTTCGCGTGGCGTGGACGACCAAGCCGGTGATGCCGGGGATCAGCACGCAGGCGCCGGTCGCTGCGGCGGTCGAGGTCATGGCACGACGGATCGGCGCGCTCGGACACCGGGTCGAGCACGTGTGGCCACGGTGGCCCACACCGACCGATGCCTTCGTGCCGCAGTTCTATGCGGGGATGCGGGAGGAAGCGGAGTCCGTGGAGCACCCG
>ENA-UOWE01005641-UOWE01005641.1-activated-sludge-metagenome-genome-assembly--contig:-NODE-5641-length-11349-cov-7.106074_pt1 | contig 11349 bp, 7 predicted proteins | sample MGYA00249841_ERZ761562 | MGnify/ENA primary metagenome ERZ761562 (study PRJEB28883, sample SAMN05720200) | activated sludge metagenome | isolation source: Anaerobic digester | place: Japan... | reverse complement strand
GATTTTAACAACGACCCCATACAAACCTATGTTGATGGGGAATGGCTTAAAGCCAAGGGCACTACCCTTGGGGCCGACGATGGCATTGGAATTGCAGCACAACTTGCCATTCTGGCCTCGAACGACATTGGTCATGGGCCACTTGAATGCCTTTTTACGGTTGATGAAGAAACGGGTTTGACCGGTGCTTTTGAGATGAAAAGCGGATTTTTCAACTCAAAGATTCTCCTAAACCTCGATTCCGAAGACGAGGGTGAACTTTTCATCGGATGTGCCGGGGGTATTGATACTGTGGCAACTTTTGCCTTTGAACCCGACAGGGTACCCGGCGATTCGGTTGCCATGAAGCTAACGGTTAAAGGTTTACTTGGCGGCCATTCAGGCGATGATATCGATAAACACCGAGCCAATTCCATTAAATTAATTAACCGTTTCCTATGGAAAGGCACGCAGCTCTATGACCTTCGTTTAGCCAACCTCGATGGTGGCAACCTACGCAACGCTATTCCTCGCGAAGCAACAGCCGTATTCACCACCCATCAGGACGATAAAGCTAAACTAATCCTTACCTTTGAAAGCATTCGAAACCAAATATACAATGAGTGGCGCGATGCCGAGCCCAACCTTGAAATTACCATCGACGATGCACCCCTACCCCAATTTGTAATTGATGAGCCGACGCATTTCGACCTGCTCAACTCACTTTACGCCTGTCCTCATGGCGTTATAGCCATGAGTCGTCAGCTGAAAGGATTAGTTGAGACCTCCACCAATTTGGCATCCGTTAAATTCATTCAGGATAACCAAATTCTTGTTACAACTAGCCAACGCAGTGCCGTTGAATCGGCTAAGAACGACATCTCGAACATGGTTGAAAGCGTTTTCAGGCTTGCTAACGCAAACATCCAACATTCCGACGGTTATCCTGGCTGGGCTCCCAATACAAACTCGCAAATTCTGGAAATTACCAAAGCCTCGTATTCAAAACTATTCAAGGTAGAACCTGTGGTCAGAGCTATCCATGCGGGTTTGGAGTGTGGGCTATTCCTGGAAAAATATCCATACCTCGACATGATATCGTTTGGCCCAACTATAAAAGGGGCGCATTCGCCCGATGAAAGATTACACATACCTTCAACACTGAAATTTTGGGAATTATTACTCGATGTACTTAAAAATATCCCTGAAAACTAAAATTCAATAAAAAGAAAAGAACCTTATTCGGGTTCTTTTCTTTTTCACATTAGTTTTCCTCAATAAAAGGGCTACTTGTTTTCGTGCACACAGGGTACTACTTGAACTCCTCAAAGTAATCCTTGGTTACACTACATACGGGACAATGCCAATTATCTGGCAGTTCCTCAAAAGGAGTTCCGGCCGGTATACCACGATCGGGGTCACCAATATTTTCATCGTATATATACCCACAAACTTTACACTTATACATAATCAATCTATTTTGATTAAATTGCAAAAAATTTATCAAATTTACTGAAATGAAAACTAAATACCAACTCATAGTTGTTGCATTAGTATTATTGATAGCCTGTCCTTCCTTCTCTTTTGCTCAAAAGAAAAAGGAAATCCGTAAAGCAGGCATCAAGCAAAAAGTAGAATGGCGTTACATTTATGAGGACGATAAGGAAATCAAGTATAAGGAATACGAAGCACGGTTCGATAAGCAAGGGAACATTTTAATGGAAAAAACATACGACGAAAAGGGAAATACCATAAAGCACATTGAATACAAGTACGATAACGAAGGGAACGAAATAGTTCAAACCACCTATAACAGTAAAGGCCAAATGCTTGAAAAAGTGGAAACAAGCTATAGCAATGGTTTGAAAGTAGAAAAGAAAGTATATGGGCCTAATGGAAAACTGAAAAGTAGGAAAGTTTTTGAATATAAGTAGTATAGTGTAATCCATGAAAGAGAATGATATTAAACAATTAGATTTCAACTACTTAAACCTAGACGATGTGGGCAAGGCGCAATTTATGCGCCGTATCGATAGTAAGTATTTAGTACAGGCAGAATGGGCATTTGAAATACTTTCATTCTTAAAACAACACTACTTTATTGTTGAGAATAAAGCACAGCTAATGCCTGAGTACTTTTCGGAATATTTTGACAGCAGTGGCTTTACCATGTATCTTGACCACCATAACAGGAGGGCTAAGCGTTATAAGGTAAGGCTCAGGCATTACAGAGCTAGTGGTGATGTATTCCTAGAGGTAAAAACACGAATGCCTTCAGGCGAAACATTAAAGAAACGAACCGAAATTACCAACAATTCCATTGATAATCCAACGGTTGAAGCCTTTGTTAAAAAAAATATTCCTTTCAGGTTTAATGAGTTAACAAGAACATTGTATACAACCTTTAACAGGATAACCCTAGTATCGTTCGATTTTAATGAACGTGTTACAATGGACTTCAATATACAGCTCAAAAATCCAACCCATGCCGTAAACCTTTCAGATATTTGTGTAATAGAATCAAAACGGGACAAGTACAACTCGTCAAGCTTTCTTATAAATCATTTAAAGCAACACGGATATAGACAAACCGGTTTTAGCAAGTACTCAATTGGGTGCGCCCTTTTGTATAATAACCTAAAGTCCAATAACTTTAAGCCAATAATTACGCACATTAACAAGTACAAAAATGAAAATGCTTTGGTTAACACTACAAGCTGATTCGTTCCAGCTATTTGGAATCGATATCATAAACACGAACGATTTTTACACACTTCTCCTACGGTTTATCCTGAACACTGTTATTTTATGGATTGCTGTCCGTTACCTATACTACCCACGTACCTACCGTAAAGATTATGTTTTTACATACCTTATGCTTGGCGTGGTTGTATTTTTTATGTGCTTTCTGCTTGCAAACGTCAAGTTACAGCTTGGTTTTGCTTTGGGGTTATTTGCTGTTTTTGGGATTATTCGCTACCGGACCAACCCAATACCAATTAAAGAGATGACTTATCTCTTTTTCATAATTGCCATATCGTTAATAAATGCCATATCGTCGAAAAAGGTTAGCTATGCAGAACTGTTATTTTCAAATTTTGCGCTATTAGGCGTGGCTCTAATACTTGAAAAAGGCCTTTTCATAAAACATCTATCACAGAAAGTGATAGTTTACGAGAAAATCAACCTCATTACCCCCGATAAAAGGGCAGAACTTATAGAGGATCTAAAGAAACGAACTGGCCTTGAAATTAAGAGTGTAGAAATTGGCAAGGTTGATTTTGTTCGCGATATAGCCTGGCTAGTTGTTCACTTTCCCGCTGAAAACTTTAACGATACTAACACCCCACAAATAGATGCCAGGGAAGTAGTAGATGATGACGATTAAATAATCTCTACCATTTTGAATGGAGCCTTTACCAGGGCCTGAAAATCACGACCTAAGTTTTTAATGGTGTCGTCATCCTCCTCAAAGTACCAGTTAATAACCACATTATGTCCCTGTGAGTAGGCCTCATCAAGCATCCTCATTATGGTGAAAATAAACCGGTTTGAACCGCTATTGATGTACTCCATCTTCAGGTTGAGCCTGGTTAATGGTTCAGGCTTTTTAAGGTAATCTTCAATCCATTTAATAACAGGCTGGTAAAAAGCAACTGCATCCTCAGCAATTGAGCGTCCTGAAATTTGCAGAATACCCGGTTTAAAATCAATCTCCGGTGTTTTGGTAGTGCCCTTGATGTATAAATTTGTCATGGCCTAAGTCTTTATCAGCATGTAAATTTATAAATATTATACCATACAAATAAAAAAATCCGCCCAAAATAGTTAAACGATGGGCGGATAAATTTGTTCGGTGTATTTACTAAATTCCCAATTTCTTTGCTAAATCAACAGGAACAGCTTTTTTATGAACCATAATATTAGTTGATTTGTATAGTACAAATGCCCTTGAGGCATAAAAATATCCTTTGTATTTACCATCGGCACCCCAACTATTCTTCACTTTGTAAAATGCATTCCCCAGCTGATCGGTTGCCTTGCCTACCAGCACCATACCATGGTCATCGGTGGTTTGATAGTTATCAAAGGCAAGTTGTCTTATCTCCTGGGTAATTACCATTTCCTTAACGGGCTTCTCGAACGAGTATAAAGTTTTTTCCTTCTCACGATTCGAGAGTTGAGTCCAGCGCTCCTTGTCGGAACCGGCATTTTCCTTGTCATCAAAATCAGGTACAATGGCTACACCCTTACTCCAGTTAAACCCTTTATCGCTAACATCGCTTGCCCAGGCAACCGGGTAGCCGTTATCGATGGCGCTTTCAATAATCCTATCAAAGTCACTTAAAGGCACATTGTAAGCCTCGCCATGTATCCAGTTATCGGGTAACTCCAGAACAAATTTCTGGTAAAAGGGATGATGGCTGAACGAGGTTATTACCACGTAATCGTCTGGATTTATTCCTAGCTGTTTTGCAAACAATTCTGGTGTGTATGTTTTGCCATTGTAGGTAAAATTCTGGGGTAATGAACCAAAGTAGGCATCCAGTATACCATCGAATGCTTTTTTCCAAGCGGTGGAGAGCTTACGGTTTGGATTTTTAACTATTGCATCTACAAAAGCCTTAGTAACGGCATCAACCTCGCCGTGTACATGCGATTCCTCCCCATAGCTTAAGCCCTGATACACTTCCATGGGTACTATCCCAAACCGCTTAATGGCTTCCAGCACATCGAAGAATGAACCACCGGGTCCAAAATTATTTGTACCATTGAACCTGACATACCTATCGGCTTTCATGGCGTAGATATTCCTGACCACAAACATAGGCGAAAGGTCAACAGCCGGCTTTCCCATTCGTAAAAGCTCTGACTCCAGAAATGCCATTCCCGAAAAACTCCAGCAGGTGCTTGAGCGGTTCTGGTTCTTAACCGATGTTGTGGGTATAACCTTAACATCGGTAAAGGCATAGGGCTCTTTTAGCTCGTCCTTTTTATCCTGAGCAAACACTACCCCAATCGCCATGATTAGGAATAGCAAAAGGCTGAAAAAGTACTTTATCCGCTTCATAACTATGAATTTTGGTTTGTTAAGTTTGATTTTGCCTTACGTATAAGGTTTAACCGGCTAAAATTATTTGAATAGATGAGCTAAAGTATATCTACGGGGAACTCAATGGAGAATGTAGTTCCAAAGCCCTGCCTGCTATTTACCGATATTGTTCCCCCCATTTTATCAACAAATTCTTTGCAAAGTAGTAATCCTAACCCCGAACCCTTTTCGTTTTGGGTACCAGGTGTTACAATGCTTTTATCAATCCTGAACAGTTTTTCGATATTTTGGTCGGGAATACCAATTCCGTTATCTTTAACTCTGATTACGCACTTACCATTAACTTCTGAAGCATCAATCGAAATTTCACCTCCAGGTCTTGTAAATTTTACAGCATTACTGATTAAGTTCCTCAGAACTGTATTCAGCATATTCTCATCAACATAGAGTTCAATACTAGCCGGGATATCAACGGTTAACTTGATATTCTTGTCTGTTAGTCGATTCTGTACTAACTCAATATTTTGGTTTACCAAAAGCGCAAGGGAAACCCTTTGGGGTTTATTTTGTATGTCGCCCATCTCGTTCGATGACCAGTCGAGTAAGTTTTCAAGTAACCCATAGGTGGTTAATGCCAGCCTATTAAGTTCCCCCATAAACTTTTTTGTTTTTTCCGAACTTAACGTTTCAATATCGGTTAAAAGAAAGGCAGTAGAGTTTACCAAAGTGCTAATAGGGTTGCGAAGATCGTGTGCAATAATCCTGAAGAATTTGTTTTTTGTAGCATTAATTTCTTCGAGCTTTTGTTTTTGTTGTTCAATCTCACTCTTTTGCTTTTCGAGCATGGCATTCTTTTCCGATATCCATTCGTAGGTTTCCCTGAGATGTTCTGCCTGAACCTGAAGTTCCTCCTTTTGTAAAAGAATTTCCTGTGTGCGTTCCTTAACCAAGCGCTCCAGCTTGTCGCGCTCCAGTATTAACTTGTAATGCCAAATTTTAAATATCGAATATATTAGTAAAAAAACAAGCAAAGCGTAGCCAATGTATGCGTAAATAGTTCTGTACCATGGCGTTTTAACCTCGAAACGAAATTCTAAAACAGGACTTTCAACCCCGAAAACACTTCGTGCTTTAACCTTAAATACGTACTTACCCTCACGTAAATTAGTATACTCCTTCCGGTAATCAGTCGACCACTCTGACCATCCCTCATCGTTACCAACAAGCTGGTAACTGAATTGACAAGGCTGATCGGATTCAAAGTATGGCCATGAGTATGAAAATTTCACAGAATTCCTTTTGTACGGAAGTACTATTCCTAAATCAATGATAGGATCTGCTATTTTTTTGTACAAATACGCTCCAAAAACTGTATCACCTTCAACCAGGCTATAGTTGTTACCATTAAAGAGCACAGAGTCCATATTTATCGCCCTATAAATAATTGGGGCAGGTAGGTTAAAGTAGTTATACCCCTTAGCAGGCCGAACCTGAAAGATTCCCTTGTCGGTGGACACCCACGATATTGAGTCTGCAAAATGGGTAACATATTGGTCAGTTAAAAGCTGGTTGCTTATCCTTCGCCACATTAGGGTGTCGTTGTTGCTTGGCAACCATTCCAGAATGTTTAACGATTTTATGTCAAAAGGCTCAAACCTTTTCGCATCTTGGTTAAAAGAGTAAAACTTGCTGTTAGCTATAAAGAGTATGGTATCGTAAATATCAAAAATTCGAACATAAGCAGCATCAGGTAATCCTTTTGAGGTGTCGTACCATATTACTTCAGCTGCGTTCTTCTCATACTGTGCATTTAAAATACACCCAACACCACCTAAATTTTCAGAAAACCAAATATTTCCATTGCTATCCTCACCTATGCTTACTATTTTTCGGTTAGTTTTGCATAGCAACGCCTCATCGTGCCACTTTCCATTCTTATACTTTAAACGTGAAACACCATTTTCATGCCCAACAAAAAGATAAGAACGATTGATCCTACCCTGATGAAGGACATAGGGTAACTCAAGCCGGCTTATTCTATTGGCACTCCTTTTATTAATCTCAAAAACTCCATTCCTTGCAGCAACCAGCAAGTGCGTATTATGATTGCTTCCGTACCAAAGTGGTTTAAGTAATGCTGAATCGGTTGGTTCCTGAAAGTATAGGAACTGCCATGCCTGTTCGTATCTGCCTTCCAAACGATTGAACCTATCGGGCTTAAAGGTTTCTTTGCGCCTTTTTTCAATGTAGAATAACCCGCTGCCTGTTGACAAGTAAAAAAAATCGCCTTTGCGGGCAACATCGGATAGCACTCCATCAATACCAACCTGTTCGTTCCAGTAACGAAAAGGAGAAGAAAGTTCAACGCTGGCTATACCGTTATTGAGGGCGAGCCAAAGAATACCTGAGGGCTGATAATACAGGAAATTTGCTGTGCTCCGAACACCAATTGAACATTGGTCAATAACATCAACCACTCTGAATTTCTGATCAACAATGATTACATCGCCTAAAATTGACGAGAGTGCAAGTAGAGAATCATTAACCGAAATACCATGGTAAAATAAATTCGTTTTGAAGTAGCTATCAACACTTTGCGCATTGGGCGAAAGTACTGAAAGGGAGTTAAAATTTTCAAATACCCCATTTTCATAATCAACAGAATACAGTCCATTTTCCCTAGTACAAAGCAGATATTTCCCATTGAATGGAATTACTGAATGAATCTTCAGAGATGAAAATTGCTGGCTCCCTTTTATAAGTTTTAAATTGCCACTGTCAATAAAAAACATTCCCTCATTGAGGATATGAGCAACGTATCTAGAACCTAAAACATGTGAAAGGTAAAACACCCTATTCCCCTCAAGGGGGAAATACGAGATTTTTCCTTTGTAATAGCTAAAGACACACCTGTCAGTTAAGAAGAACACCGTATCGGCAATAACCCTGGTATCCCAAACCTCATTGAATTCCTTATATGCTGAATCGACATGCGATGAAAGCGACACATATCTCAACAAGCCGGTTTTATCCGGACTTAACAAACCAAATTCACCGTAACCTCCAACGTAAATTCGATCGTTACTATCAATTGCAATACTCCTGACCGAGGCACCTTTCCCAACCTCAATAAATTGCCAATTCTTTCCATCGAATTCAAGCACCCCTGCTCCATTTGCAAAGTATATAACACCCCTCTTATCCTGAACTATACCCCAGTTCTGCGTAGCAGCCTGATAGGTATTTGCTGAATAGTAATGGGAAAGCAACAATCCACGCTCCTGTGCATTGGCAAAGGTAAGCTGAACTAGAACAATGATCAGTAACGGATATTTCAATCTCCGTAACACAAAATTTTATTTTTTAGTTTCCAGTATTTTAATCACATCCTCCTTATACAGCCTACCAATAGGTATTTCAATATCTCCAATTTCTAGCGAGGTGGTGGAAAAGGTATCCACACGATTAAGTGCAACTATAAAAGAGCGGTGTACACGAATAAACTTCTCTTTATCGAGCAACTCCTCTAAGCTACTTATACTCTGTTTGGTTATAACTGTTCTGTTAGGTGTTACTACTTTAACGTAGTCCTTTATGCTTTCAAAGTAGAGTATTTCATCCTGCTTTACCCTTACGCTCTTTCTACTCTCCTTAAATATAAGGTATTCCGAGTCCTTAGGGCTTGTATTTTCGGCTCTTTTTGAAAGAAGCTCTTTAGCCTTAGAGAATGCTTTAAGTAGTCTTTCAAAAGTGACTGGTTTAAGGATATAATCGGCAACATTTAGCTCAAAGCCCTCAATTGCGTAGTCCCTGTTTGCCGAGGTTATAATAACCACAGGTGGGTTATACAAGCACCGTACAAGTTCAATACCCGTAAGCTTTGGCATTTCTACATCCAAAAAAACTATATCCACAGGGTTTTCCTGAAGATACTCAAAAGCAGGAAGTCCATCGTTAAAGGTAGCCACTACCTCTACCCCGGGTATACGGGAGAGGTAACCATCAATTACCGCAATGGCTAAGGGTTCATCGTCGACAATAATGGCCTTTAAATCCATTGTAACCTACAGTTTAGCCTCGCAATTTAATACTTTTTAGCATAATGCACTTCCATACTTAGCATCCAAAATATTAAAAATTATACAATATATTAATATACAATAATTTAACATTATATGCTTTTGAAATTGCATTTCGTATGTTAAAAACTGTTTTATGTCGACATAAGCACATTCAAGAGTACAAAAATATTGACATTAACACCTATTGTATATACCTTGCGCGCATCCAACTAAACACCAACCTAAACAAAAAAACGCTATGAGAAAAAATCTACTTGGTTTAGTAAGCATTTGTCTTATGACATGCCTGCTATGGGTAAATCAAACCCAGGCAGTACCGGCTTATCCGGGACTTGTACAGTACAAACAGGCTAATGGTAAAACTCTGGCCATTTTCCTAAAGGGTGATGAAAAGGTTAAGTGGGCAACCACTGAGGATGGTTACACCATTATGCTAAACAGCAATGGAGTTTATGAGTATGCCATTCAGGACATGAAGGGCGATTTGCAGCTTTCAGGCATTGAGGTAAACAACATCAAGGAAAGAACTGCTGCTGAAAAGGAACTGCTCTCAAAGGTAAGTAAGGGTTTATACTATAGCCCAAGCCAGCTATCAATGATGAAGAGCATTTGGGACATTAAATCAGCTGAGGCACAGAAAGCTTTCCCCACAACCGGCAATAGAAAGCTAATATGTATTCTGATGGGGTTTAAGGATAAAGCCTTTACTAAAACCCAAAGTGATTTTAACAACCTATTCAACCAGGTAGGATATAGCACTGGCGGTGCAACCGGTAGCGTTAAGGATTACTACCTTGAGAACTCATGGGGCCAATTCAACCTAACGGTTGATGTATTTGGCCCCTATACTGCCAGCCAGAACATGTCGTACTACGGAGCTAACGATGCATACGGTAACGATAAGAACCCAAGAGCTTTGGTTACTGAAGCCGTTAATGCAGCCGACGCCTCAGCTAACTTTGCCAACTACGATAATGATGGCGATGGTACAGTTGATGGAGTGTATGTTATTTATGCAGGTTATGGTGAAGAGGCAGGTGCCAGTGCCGATGCTATTTGGGCGCACGCATGGAGTATTACTCCTGTTACCAAAGACGGGAAAACTATTTCAAAATACTCATGCTCTGCAGAACTAAGAGGAAACTCCGGAACAACTATTACATCTATTGGTGTTATATGCCATGAGTTTGGTCATGTACTTGGCGCTCCTGACTACTATGATACCGATTATAGCACCGGTGGTCAGTTTGAGGGAACAGGCAAGTGGGATATGATGGCCAGCGGCTCATGGAACAACAATGGCGTAACACCCGCTCACCACAACGCATACACTAAAGTTAAGGTTTACGGATGGGCAACTGCAACCGTTCTTTCATCGGCAACAAACGTAACAGTTAAACCAGTTAAAGACAACAAGAGTTTCTTCCAGATTAACTCTACTACCAGCGGTGAGTACTGGATTATGGAAAACCGCCAGCAAGTAGGTTTTGATGCATACGTTCCTGGCCATGGCTTGATAATTTACCATGTTCATAAGGATGTTGCCAGTGCAAGCAGCAGCAATAACATTAACGCTACTTACCCACAAAAAATGTATCCGGTTTGCGCAAGCGCAACAACAAACCCTGGCACTACATCAAGTACCTATGGTAGCATTAATAGCACAGGTTGCCCATTCCCCGGAAGTAGCAACAAAACATCATTTACCGATGCTACTACCCCTAACATGAAATCGTGGGCTGGCGCTAATACGGGCAAGCCTATGACCAGTATTGCTGAGAATGCAACTACCAAGGATATCACCTTTGCATTTATGGGTGGATCAGGTGGAGGCACTGCACCAACCGCAACCACTGTAGCCGCTTCATCAATAACCACCAGCAGCGCTACTTTGAATGGTACTGTTAATGCCAATAATGCTACAACCACTGTTACTTTTGAATGGGGTACTACAACAAGTTTAGGTAACAGCATCAATGCTACGCCTAATAGTGTTACCGGAACTTCAAATACCAACGTTACCGCTAACCTTACCGGTTTATCAGCAAATACTAAATACTACTACAGGGTTAAAGCTGTTAGCGCCAACGGAACCACCTATGGCAGCACCATGAACTTTACCACCGCTGTTAACCCCACTTCAGTTACTCTTCCGTACTCCCAAACCTTTAGTAGCTCATCGATGCCAACAGGATGGACAACTCAGAACACAGGTAGCGGTATAACTGAACGTTG
>ENA-UOWE01005636-UOWE01005636.1-activated-sludge-metagenome-genome-assembly--contig:-NODE-5636-length-11352-cov-4.801452_pt1 | contig 11352 bp, 10 predicted proteins | sample MGYA00249841_ERZ761562 | MGnify/ENA primary metagenome ERZ761562 (study PRJEB28883, sample SAMN05720200) | activated sludge metagenome | isolation source: Anaerobic digester | place: Japan... | reverse complement strand
ACCCATTAAAAGTTGTAACACCCCAATAACCTAAAGGCTCTCCAATAAGCCGTTGGCCGGCTACAGCATGATTGCTTTGTGTGTCACTAGCGTAGAGTATAGGTAAATTTTGACTCATTGTGTTAGTTTTATAGTTCCAGTAAATCGTATTAGTGGCAGATATATTCCCCCCTGAACTCCATGATTGGGACACAAAAGGAAAGTTAGCTTGTAAATGAGAAAGTTCTCCTGGAGTTAGGTTGTTAGGAGCATAGACTCTACAGTTAGTTTTTAGTGCACTTAATGTGAATGTTGGGAATACTGAACCCACTATTACAATAATGATGTTTTTATTAGTAACTAACCCTAGAGGGCCTGACCATCTACTAACAAGAAGTATCGTAGCATCTACTGGCGCATTTACCGCTGCTCTAAAAGAGTCCAATAAAAATACTTCTCGGTGATTTACTGCACTTAATAGGGTGCCTGAAGCCCCAACAATATTTATATTGGTTCCTGATAAAATTACCTCTAGTCCTTGATTATAGACTACACCGCTAGGTACTGTACTAGGTAGGTCTGCGATAATTATTCTAGATCTCGCAAATTGACTAGGTGTGAAGCTAGTTGTTATTGTAGTAGGAGGAGGCGTAACTCCCGAATAAAATACAGTTCCGTTTATCCCGTAAAGATATTTAGAATAGGGAGTAGCCGTATAGTCAGGACTATACCTTATTTCCCCTACTGGAAGAGGTAAATACTCCAATTGTCTTGCTTGGTTTCTTGCTGAAACTACTGAGAAAATATTAGTTTCAATCTGTCCTTCTTGGCCTTGAGCAAGTTTAGCCGCACGTCTTAGTAAATATGTCGATAATATTGTTCCTGTAATGGATACTGCTGCTGAATATGCGGCAAAAGCCCCTGGAGAAGCGGCTCCAGCTGAAGCAATACTTAATACTACCGCAGCTACGGCCGTAGCTATTTGAACAATTGTTCCGAGAGTTTTTTTAGTCCTAGCTCCACCATTAAGTATTCTGAAGACTTGTACTCTGTCTCCTGAGGCGAAAGTTGTATTCTCATTGCACTCATCTAGGACTACGTCGTTTACCATAACACATAGTGAATCAGTATTAATATTAAATGCCTGTTCAATCTCATAAAAAAATAATGGTGCGTCCATGCTCTTTTTTGATACAGGGGCAAACCCATCATTATAGGAAACCTCTACAATACTCTCAATTAAATCCATGAGTAAATCCCCTCAATATAATACCCTACTAATTTTATATGTCTTAATTTATGTCTGAATAGTCCCTGATTAGGCATATAGTGTAGGACGTATGCTTCACCGTTCATCTCTATATACAGGCCTATATGACAACCCCTCTCAGTTAAACTCATTAATACTAAGTCGCCTTCTGAGAATACTTGTCTTTCCTCAACTAAACAAAATTTAAATAGCTCTTTTTGTATGCGATTACTATTTTCTTTCTCATCAGAAGTCCCTTCAAGAAATGAGAAGTTTTTTCCAAATATTTCCCTAAGCACTACCTCAACAAACTGAGAGCAATTTTCAAAGGATTTACCTAAATATTTATCGCTCCAATGTGCTATCATTAAAATAATCCTGGATAGTTTTCTGCTGTGTAGGCTATACGCACAAACTTCTTTAGGAATAGCTGATGAATTGCAAGCTTAATTGTTATATAGCGAATATCTGCTGTGAGATCAATTGCCTCTAAGCTGATACTTCGTTCAACTAAATCAGGCTCGCATCTTCTTATTTGTTTAATATCAATTATTGAGTTTAATCCACCATTAGATTGTTCAATGAATCGCATTAGATTTCTTCCGATATTACTTATGCGGATAGTTGCTTCTGGTGTGCGATCATATTCATCATATATAGTTTGAAAAGCCATCGGTACGGCTAAATATGTATTTCCGTTAGAGACTATATCGACACTATCTTGTACTAAGTAAATTGGCTCAAGTAAGTACGGATTACGGATTTCTACAAGTATTAATACAGGCTCATCAGCACTGAGTCTAGCGTAATTTACTCTTAACTTCTGAGAATAGTTTATGCTCATATTTTAGTTTACCTTATACTTTATTCTTTTAAAACTAAAAACTAATTACAAGTGGAGCACTCTGAAATCTCTCCGTAGGTCTCCATGAATAGGTTAGCCTCTGCGTACATACCTCCTTGCTTCACGCCTAAGTTAAAAGCTAGATCAATATCCTTAAATCTCATTCTGCGCCAAGCTTTCCTAACAGGGTCTAGGAATAAAAAGAAATCTGCTCCTGAATTAAGCTCGCAGTTATACCATTCAAGAAATAATAGATAATCTTCTCTGCTACATATATGTATACGGCAACGAACTTCGTACTCAGGACGGATATTCTTAGGTCTCTGCTGAGATAGACCTTTTTCAAATCTTACTTTAACTAGAGAAGATTTTCTCTCCTCTGAGTAGTCACTTGCGAGTACAGTCGCTATTTCGTGCGGAAATTTAGTCATTTAAAATACTCCTCTTTGAGATAAACCATAAGAAGACTTCATGCTTTTATTTATTGAGCCGTTACTTCTTTGGTCACTAATGATAATCTCAGTAACAAGCCCCTCAAGAGTTCTTTTAGTAATCACATTGTCTTGTTGTATAGGGGTAGAAGTGTTATTAATAATTTTTACTCCTGCGGTTTGAGAAGTCGATGGGAATGAGCTACTAGCTACTTCCCCTCCAGAGGCATATCTACCAAGGCCATCTAAGTTTGCTCCAAGATTGGTCATAGAGCTTAAGATGCTCACTGCCCCGAAGTCTCCTCCCCCGAGACGGTTTAACTTTTTAATGATGTCTCCACCGAGTGTTTTCTTTAGGGCTTTTGTAGATCGTGCGGTAAGTACAGCCTCACCACTGGATAACGCTACAATGTTAGAGTCTGAAGTCCCCGAACCTAGCCCATGAACTTCCCCTCCTGTCGCTTTAGTAAAAGTCAGTAATGAGCCTGAGCTACTAGGTATAGGGAAAGTGGCTCCGTTTTCTGTCTTAGGTGTTTTAGAAAATGCCCCCAAGACAGAGTTTAGTATTAGTGTTTTAATATATGTTTCTACAATCTGCTTAGCTACTTGCTGTAGATTTTTAGTTAAAGCTGTACCAAAGCTCTCTGAGGCATCTGCCGCCCTAAAGAAAGCGTCACTTACTCCTTCAGTAAGGCTTCTAAGAGTCTCCATCTGCTTTACTTGCCTAGCTCTAGCCTTTTCTTCTTTCTTAGCTACTGAGTCAGGCAATTCTTCAGCTATTTTATTTAATCCTTGATTGGCCCCCTCGGCTACCTTCTTTAACCCTAGAGCTGATGACTCCCCTCTAATCTTAAAAAGTAAGTTATCTATTTTTGTAAGCAATGCTACTTTATTTTGTATTGTAGTGTCATCAATAATAGTATCAATTAATGCATTACCTTTAGCTGCATCATACTGGGACGGGAGTACAGAAAATACTTCTGTGACTTGCTGTTTAATATCCTTAGCACTTTGTGCTGCTTTATCTTTAGCTATTTTATCTAAACCTATTAATTTTTCTAAATAAGTAGCTTGTCCCTCTAGTGAAGGGGATACTAATCCAGCATCTAATGCACCTTTGATAGAGGATACTATTTGGGATATATCTTTTACTGCTAAGTTATCATTACCTGAACGAATGCGTAACTTGTCTAGCAATAGCGTATTAACTTTATCTAGGTTGATATTCTTAGCTTGCTTGCCTAGCTCTTTTTGTAGCTCATCTATGTATGTTTCAGCAGATGATTTTGCTGCTTTGCTTGCACCGGCCCCTGCGGTGCTCTCCCTATCTCCTGTAAAGGCTAAGGCCGCCTTGTCTAGGGCTTCTTTTTCTTTTTGTATTATTGGGTTAAGTTGGTTTGATCTCTCTTGCAAGGCCTTAGATTGGTTTTCTAAATCAATAAGTATTTTTGACTTGTTTTTTATGTCTTCTTCAAAAGGTTTTGTATATACGTTTGGCGACAATGCGTTAGTTGGTTGATTAGTTTTGGAAAGTACTCCAGAGCCAGCTATCTCTTTTTTTATTTCTAAGTCTTCTTTATCTTGTCTTAATATATCCCTTGAGAACAATCTTTTAGACTCTAAAACCCTTGCTGCGACTATTTCTAAATCTATCTGTCTTTTTAGGTTGTCAATTGCCTCTTTGTCAGATGACTCCCTAGCTTTTAAGATTAAGGCGTTCCTAACATCCCCCGCAGCAGGTAGTCCCTCAAATGCGGCTGTTCTAGCTAACACATCTGGATTCCCCTGAGTTTGTATCTTCTTTACTTCCAATTGGCTTTTTAGTTCTTTTATTCTCTTATCTAAATCTGATAGTCCCTTATCTGTAACATCTAACCCATCCCCTCTGATTAGTCCTTTTCTTATGTTTGTCAATTCTTCAATCTTTGATACTAATTCATCGGAGGTTAATGATTTGTCCAAACTCTTCTTGAACTGGTCTCCAAATCCTTGAATAGCCGCCAGCGTGGCATAATATTCTTTTTTTATGCTCGTAAAAAAGTTAGAGAAACTCTTACCTGATTCGGCTTGCAGTCTATCGTATGAGGCAACTATAGCATCTACATCAAATTGTAATGACCTCTGTAGCTCCTCGGCAGCCACAGATGCTGCGTTAGTTGACTTGGCCATCTGCTTTTGAATATCTATGAACTTCTCAAGGCCTGTTCCAGTTAGCCCGAGAACACCTTGCAGTGCTCGAATATTTGTGAAAATGTCTGCTAACTCCCCGACATTCCCTTTAGTGGCTTTCTCAAGTCTAGCCATGTATTCAGCTAGTCCTAAAACTTTTATCTGTGTTAGCTCTAGCCCTTTAGGTAATTTATCTTGTTGTTTGATTAGTTGATTGAATACGCCCTGCAACTGTATCGTTCTTTCCCTAGTTGTTAGCCCCTGTGTTGTTAGCCCAGCAAGAGCTGCGGTCATGTCTTCAAGGCTAATTCCAAGTTTATTCCCAATTGGGAGTATTTTTCCTAATGATGAGGTAAGTTCGTCAATTCGTATTTTACCAAAGTTTACGCCATTAAATAGTATATCAGCAGCTTTGGATGCTGTAATTGTTTCTAACCCGTACTCCTTATATTTCCCATTTATCACGTTTAAGGCATCTGTTAAGAGTATAGTAGCCTTATTTACATCCCCAACTCCAGCCGTAGCTAATTTATTGGCAGCATCTATTACCTCAGTAGCCTTAGCTGTATCCCTAATGCCATTAGATACTGTTGTATAGAAAGCCTCAGTTTGTTGCTTTAAATCAGTACCATATTTAGTGGCTATATCCCCAATTAAATCTCCAACTCGCTTTAGTTCAGCTTCGTCAACAATTGTACCTAGTGATTTTATCTCTCTTAGGGATTTATCGAAAGACCTAGCCTTCTCCTCTGCCTCTACAAATTGATCTCCAATATCCTTCACTACTCCAATTCCTGCCCGAATTGTTGCTAGTCCAGCAGCAAACCCTGCCCCAGATACGAAACCTCTCCCAAGTGCTCCCGACGTTAGTCCTTGTTTAAATCCCCCTAAAATCCCCCCTCTTTCTGAGTCCCTCCTAGCCTTCTCCTCTAACTTAGCCCTCTTCTCAATATCTTTTTCTCTAGCCTTTGCCTCCCTATCTACAATACGCAATCTTTTCTCACTCTCTTTTTCTTGAGACTTTGTTTTCCTTTGATCTTCCCTTATTGCTATATCCGCAGATTTCTTATCCAATTTTTCTTGTTTACTATAGAAGTCATTTAATCGTTGTATTTCTGGAGACCTTTTAGTAGCTCTGGATATTATGGCATCAGCCTGTTCTTTAGCTAAATTTCTTGATGCAGGGGTTAGTCTGCTATCTCCTGCGGTAGCTGATTTCCTAGCAAAGGCTTGTTTATTTTTTTCCTCTGTCTCTCTCTTTGACTGCGCTATCCTTTTCTCACTCTCTTTTTGTTCTTCCTTAGTTAGGTTCTTCTCTGCTTGTAATAGGATGTTAATTCCTCTCACCGCATCTTTAGCGTATAAGTCCCCTATTATAGATGTAGGGGATTTAAACTTTCCAACAGCTCCTTCAAATATCTTAGCCCCATTTTTCGGGTTTAAAGTTATTGTCTTAGCTTCAAGCTTAGCTAGTTTAGATTCTAGCTTACTAATTCCAGAACTAGCTTGCTCAACAGAAGAGTTTATTGAGCTTGTTTGAGCTTTCATTACTTTAGCTATTGAGGAAAAATCAATGCCTTTAGTTATTTCAGAAATATTTTTTAAAGATGCCTCTAGTCCAAGGAGGGTTTTCTGTAACCCCTCATCGACACCTTTTAATTTTACCTGTAAATTTAAATCAGCCATATCTCACCAGACTCCTCTGCATCTTCCCAAAACCCACAAAGATTTTCATCAGCTACTTCAAGGCTATGGGGTATAATAAGCCTTCTGAACCCAAACGTCCGAGCCATATACTGCCTCAAATTCCACGATGAAATTCTTAGTTGTCTCATCAACCCTCCATCTCCAGCGAACAGTTTGAGAAGCGTCTTCCATGATTACAGAAGCTAAGGTTAGGTTAGGTAAAACGGGGCTAGTAAGTCCACTACTTGTGTAAACATAGCTAACCCCGTTAGATTGGTCATAGACTGGCATTCCAAGGGTGGGTGTGAATCCTATCCATATACCATCTTTGTAAACATATATTTTTTTATCTGCTGTATTATAGTACGCTGTTCCATTAGGAGCTACCCCTGTAGGAACTGCGCCAACTTGACCTTCAATACCTAGTCCATCAATTAGGTTGCTTAAAATTAATAGATCTTTATTTAGGTTAATTAAGTCTTGTACTGCATCACAGTCAGAGCCTAGATTTCTAACAATTCCATTACTATCTGTTGTACTCATTATTCCTCCAAAAGAATTTCTTTACTATTCATGTCCAGCTCTCTTAAGTAGTTCTGAACATCTTTACTTTCTGCCCTAGCCCCATAAAATGCGGATATTACATCCGATCTTATTCTCTCTAGCCTTCTTGCGGATGTGTGCTTCATATACATCTCAAGTTTGCCAATTGAGTAATCCTCAATTATATCCTTCTCTCTATGTCCATCAGAGACAAGAGAAGTAATTACATAGCCTACTCCTGAGCTTTCCCCGTTTTTTTGAGTAGGCTTCCTTCCAAAAAATCCCAGTTCTCCTTGAAGACTGCCTTAGAAATGAATGCAATAGCTACGAAGGGTAATGATCTTAGTTTCTCTACGGATAGGCTTGTAGTAGTAGAGAGAAATCTAATGTAGTTTTCCATTACTTCTTCCTTAGCTAGTGCATCAACTAATCTCGATGTCACTATCGCTATATCCTCAGTGCTCTCAATAGCTCCTGAAAATAACGCATCTACAATCCCTAAAAATCCTTCAACTTCTTTAGCAACTTTCATTAAGAGCATTAGGGAATTTAAAGTTGCGAATTTAATTTGCACAACTTCATCTCCTAGCTTTATGTCTTTAGCTTCACTGAAAATAAACTTAAATTCGTTATCCACATTACACCCCCTGTTAGTAGATTACTGTTTTGTAGTATGAGTCTAGTCCGTTCCCATCTTTGAATTTGTAGATAAATCCTGATAATTGTATCTTGAAAAAATCCCCGACATTTTGGATATTTTGCACTGGAGATGGGAGGAACATTACTTTAGGTATTTCTATAGTATGTCTTTGCCCTTCTCCTGAACAACTTCCCACTTTGTTTAGGCCTTTAAAAGTTAGGCTATGATATTTAGCTTCTTGATTGACATGATTTATTGTCGTTATGGTTGTCGATAAATAGTCAAAATTAAATTTAATTCTAACTATATCTGAATATTCATTTTTTAGTTTAATTGTATCTGCATAGAGAATCATATACTCTTTTGGTTGAAGTATTGTCTCATCTCCCATGGCATTAAATATTGAAATAGTTAATGTAGATGTGTCGATAGGGCCTGGCATTTGAAAGTATTGTCCACAGCTAACGCCGTTACAAATGTATTGATTAATTTCTTCTGCGCCACTTACCATATTTTTACTTGAACTGCCGTATGTAGCAAATAGTAGATTTTCTCTACTGGAAGAAGTTAGTGTGAGATTTATTTTTATCTCATTGATGATTACTGTACTACAGCATGGGGTATCGAATATTGAATCATATATACTCTGGCCTTTTCTTTCAGCCTCTACAAATATGTCGAGAACTTCAACATTTCCAATATTTCTTCCAATATCTATTGCTTTATTAGTTGAGGGGCAATTGCCCCCTAACCAAGAGAGTAGTGAGCTAGGTTGTTCGCAGCTTGAAGTAGAACAAGAACCACTTAATTCCTTTAAGTGGGCACTCCCTCTCAAAAATCTGCAAACATCTATTTCACAACTCATTATTAATCCTCGTAAACAAAGATACCGTAATCGTCTAAGCTAGATACTAGGTCTTCTTCTGCATCACAACAACGTCCTGCATAAGCCTCACCTGTTAGTTCTACAGAAAGGAAGTCGTCATCAGACACTAGATTAAGGCCGTTAGCTGCAAGTTTTGCTCTATAAATTTTAATGTAGATTTTTTTCTTGCTGATCTTATCAACACCATCAAGAACTACCTCAAATTCCTTAGTGATATCCTCGCCAATATTATGCTTAGTAGATGCAATCGGAGTATAGGCAAACTCTAATTGATCTCCAGCGGCAACATTAGTTAGGCTAATAATTTTGATACCCGTTTTAGTTAGAACATAGTCAGTGCCGGCTACTAAGGTAACTGATTGAGTTATATTATCTACAGTAGCAGCTACTGCGGTGTCTACTAGGTTATCAAGAAATACTCTTGAGTTTAATAGACTTCCTGCACTAGCTAATAGATGGATTTCACCAGTCACTGGTAAAGTAATCCCTGCTGAATTTGATGCGAGAGCTAGTTGAAGAACAACGTCTTTCAAACATTTTGCTCCGATAGTTACTGATACTTTGGTGATATCCGTAAAAGAACAAAAGTTACCGCCTTTAGTGCTCTTGTAGTTCTTTACAGCTTTCTCAGAAGTCTCAATTTGAAAATTCATAGTAGCGTTTGATAGTGAAATTGGTACACCTACTTTAATAGGATTTCCATCCACATCACAGCCATTTACTTGCTGGATGAACGGCTCGCCTACGATAGATGCACAGCATAATTGGTCTATAGAACAACTCATAAAATCTCCTTTATTCGTCTATGGTTACTTCAAGTCTTGCCCCTGCAATGAGCCAAGAGGTATTACAATCTTCAATCTTTTCTTTTCTAATGGTGTCTAGTTCGAGAACTCTAATATTGGAGTACGGCCCACGCTCATCAAAGGATAGGTTGCATTGCATATTAGAGACTTTATCTAATACTAATCCTCGAAGAGTAGATGCCTCCCAAAAATTACCTTTAATCTCTAATTCACCTAATGCACTACGTTCTACAACTACTGTGTCTTTAATACATGGTGTAAATACGGCTATGTAGAAATTAGCTATTTTCTTAGCGCAGTCTGCTACTGAACTTGAGTAGTTAAATTTAGTATTCAGAGGTATAACCAACAACAGCTTGTTGGCTTCCCCAACACCTTTAAGTGCAGTTTCTAGGGACTCTATATCTGCAAGTGACAATATTGTGCTTTTAGTAAAGTGTTGCATTACTGAGGAGTCTTGCAATAAGTATAATACTATGTCTGATAGATATTTGTATTCAAACACAACAACCTCCGCACGAGTCTTCACAGCTAGTTGTGCATTCCTTAGGTAGGCAAGACTTTCTATCCCCTACAGAGATTCTTGAACATTTAGTGATACAAACACCTGTTAGTGAGCAGATTGATGAGTAGTCACATAGGTCTTCTACTTGAGCGCAACCACAATCTTTACAATCACCTTTTTGTTCCATCATCTCAATAGCTATATTCATTTGCTTCATTCTTAGTATTGGGAATACTTCACCATCTACAAGAGCATCTATGAAGTCTTCTCCGCAAAAGCAGTTATTTAATTTTTGCAGTACAATTGCAAAAGCATCTTGCAGATACATCTCAATATTTGCTTGATAATTAGTGTAGTCACTTACTTCCATACCTGTTAGTGGGTCAATTACTTTAGTTGCACCAAGCTCTTGAAGTCTTTTCTCCCCATACCTTGCAAGCATATCTGTGAAGTAAGCGAACATTTGCATCTACGCTACCGCCCTTTTATTTCGGACTGTGTCATTTTTTCTCTGTCTAGTTTTGATAGTGTTGTAGATAGATGATTCTGAGCCGATAACAGAAGAAGTAAGGTTAGAAATCTTCTCTAACTCCTCAAAATTTGTTGGCTCAGCATTAAGTAAAATAAAGTCTTCACCTTCAACTAACTTTCCTAGCCGAATGTCTGAGAGACTTACAGGGTAGATTGTACCCTGTAGTTTAATCGAGTAACAGCCTAGGCCGTTACTCGGTATATTTTTTGTTTTTAGCATTTTCATTAAAACCATAAACCACCCTTTATTAGTTTTAAGCGTAAGTGTTAGTAATTAAAGTCCCAGCTTCTACCATTTGAACTTTCGGCGAGTAGTCATGGTAAAGAGCGAAGTAGTCAACACCAAATGGGTTTGCACTTCCGACATTAACTTTTTCTTTAATAGTTAAAATATCAGTCTTAAACCCATCTTTATATGCAGTGAATCCGAAGTTTACTTGCTTTTCTGTTTGAGCAAGTCTTCCTTTAGTTACAACAAGAAGCATTTTCTTTTGAACCATCCACTGTAGGTTAGCAGGTTGTCCAATGGTTGCTGAATTAGTTACACTAGATACAACAACAATTTTTTCAAAGTCTAAAACTTGAGCTACTTGGTCAATAGTTGCAGTCCCTGGAATAACACATCCAGCTTGAAGTGCATTGATAATGCTTGGATGTCTTTGAAGTTTGAATGCTCCAATTTGATCTATTACTAATTTATTTCTTGCACCAGTAGTATAAGAATTCATATTTAGTAAAAGAAATTTTGAAGGAATATCTGCCAATGGGTCATCTAAAAAAGCTAGACCGTTAATTACCGCACCTTGAGGGGAGTTAATAGCCATTGAAGGAGTTACTGCCGCCCATGTAGGTAAAAGAGTTGCATTGAAAATAGCTGGGTCAAATGCTAGAGCAATGGCCTTTTCATTTAATGTATTCTCAGTTCTAGCATAGATGAATTCTAGCTTGAATGCGTCAATATTGGTTGGAAGTGGCTCACAGCTTGAAATACAGCACTCCGTAAGAGGAATTTGCTCAGCAAAGAATTCAAGATCAGCATACGCTTTAGTCCAACTTGATTCTTCTGTTTCTCTAATATTAGAG
>ENA-UOWE01005631-UOWE01005631.1-activated-sludge-metagenome-genome-assembly--contig:-NODE-5631-length-11355-cov-4.930088_pt1 | contig 11355 bp, 6 predicted proteins | sample MGYA00249841_ERZ761562 | MGnify/ENA primary metagenome ERZ761562 (study PRJEB28883, sample SAMN05720200) | activated sludge metagenome | isolation source: Anaerobic digester | place: Japan... | reverse complement strand
AAGCTCTCAGTTTGCTAATATCTTGGGTAAATTCTATTGTACCCAAATATTCGCCATCTTTGCCTCGCACAGCATAATATTCTATATGTATAAACTTTCCTTGCATTTGTATCCAAAAAGCCGCGCATTGCTCCTTACCATTTTTAAAATCTTCGAGAATTGTTTCTACCACATGTACGCTCGATGGTGGGTGACACATACGGACATCTCTCCCTAAAATGGCTCTATTACGTGCAAATATTCTATCGGGACCTAGACTAAAAAATTTCACCTTATCGTTTTTATCTACAAATGTAATATCAATAGGCAATAATTTAAAAATTGCTTCAAGTTCGTCAACCGAAAAACTTCCGGTAGATAATTGTAATAAATTGGACTGCAACGGAGCTGTTTGTTGAATAGTAGTGTCGGACGGTATCCATTCTATAGTAGGATCGTATAAACAATACCCAAATTCCATAGTCTGCCGATAAATTTCGTACCACTCCTGTTCACTCAATGTATCCATACTCATAGGAAGTAAAATTTCTTCTTCTTTCATAATCATATCGGTTACACCTTGTAAAGCCGGGGTACAAACCATAGCTGCTATTGTTTGCATATCGTCGGCAGTCAAATTGCCCGGATTGGAAACTATTTGAATTACCGCTTTCATTTTTTCGCGAATTTCATCATGCTTACCCCACATAACCTTAGGCGGACCGGTAATACCATGTTTTTCGAGAAACGGAAACAATAAATATTCTTTACGTAAATAATGTTTATCTACGTCCATTAATTCATTGTACCGAGCATGAAGAGTCAGAATATATTTAGGTAATGACTCCGACGTTAGACTCGACGCGTCAATTAGTAATTCAGAAATTGCACTTACAACTTTCTCTAATTCACGATTTTCCTTTTTAAACGTATCAACAGGGTGTCCTGCAGGAATTTCGGCAGCACCACTTTGGTCTATATGACCATCTAATACCTGCGTGTGAATATCACAAAACTGGAGAATTTCATCTTCGGGCAACCCCTCTTGTATAAGTTCTTGCTCTACTTCAACAACTTCGTTGTATGGTATTTTTGCAAGTAGTTCTTTCAGTCTTTTTTGAACTGCTTCAGGAGCTTCGCCTCCATGAAGTTCTAAAATCATATGCTTAAGCAAAGCTTTTCGTTGTTGCGAATTGTTTATATATTCACTCATTTTTTTACATTTATATAGTTTAATTTAAGAGCACACATTATTCGACAATTTGTAATTTCCTCACCAGAAAATAGGTTCGTGGTTTCAAGTTTTTTTTATTGGCTGCTATATTTAGCCTATAAAACTATTATACTTACTTTTCTAAGAATTGAATTAATACCGTTGCATAAGTTATTAATACAAATTAAGATTTGAAAATATTTCTAACCATTAATTCACATAATTACATGAGCCTATATAAATAAAACTCATAATTATTAACTCGAAATTTCTATGACCCCCACCGGACATTGGTCTGCCGCTTCTTTTGCAGCATCACTATGAGCATCTACATCGGCATTGGCTTTTACCTCTGCCAAATCTTTCATTTCGAAAACTTCGGGACAAATTTGTTCGCAGAGTCCACATGCAATACACCCATCTGTTATAATTGCTTTCATATTCGTTAGGTTTTAAGATTACTATTTTATTTTTTATATTGCCACAAAGACACGAAGGCTCAAAGGTTTATACTATTTTTTATCAACTTTATTGTTTTTTTTAGTGTCTTGGTGACTTCGTGGCTTTTTTATATTGCCACAAAGACACGAAGACTCAAAGGTTTATTCTACTTTCATCAATTTTATTGTGTTTTTTTAGTGACTTGTTGACTTCGTGGCTTTTTTTATAGTGCCACTAAGACACAAATATACACTAATAATATTCGGATTACAATGATTCTACCGATTCTCCTATTAATTGTTTAATATCTTCGTCAACTGATCCAATTGCAGCTATTCCAAAATTTTCTACAAGTACTTTTGCCACATTTGGCGATAAAAATGCCGGCAATGTAGGTCCTAAATGAATATTCTTAACTCCTAAATACAATAATGCAAGGAGCACTATTACTGCTTTTTGCTCGTACCAAGCAATATTATATGCTATTGGCAATTCATTAATATCGTTAAGCTCAAATACCTCTTTTAGTTTAAGTGCTATTACTGCAAGAGAATACGAATCATTACACTGTCCTGCATCGAGCATACGAGGTATACCGTTAATATCTCCAAGAGCTAATTTGTTGTATCGGTATTTTGCACAGCCTGCTGTTAATATTACCACATCTTGGGGTAATTGTTTAGCAAATTCGGTATAGTAATCACGCGAGTTCATACGACCGTCGCACCCTGCCATAACCACAAATTTACGAATAGCACCTGTTTTTACTGCATCTACAACTTTGTCGGCAAGTTGTAAAACTTGGTTGTGAGCAAATCCTCCAATTATTTCACCTGTTTCTATTTCGGTAGGCGAAGCCAATTTTTTTGCATGTTCAATAATTATTGAAAAGTCTTTTGGACTTCCATCGGTTCGGTCGGGAATATGTGTACAACCGCTTACACCGGTTGCTCCGGTTGTGTAAATTCTATCGATATACGACGCTTTGGGAGGAACAATACAATTTGTGGTAAACAATACCGGTCCATTAAAACTTTCGAATTCTTCTTTTTGCTTCCACCATGCATTACCATAGTTTCCAACAAAGTGTGAATATTTCTTGAAAGCCGGATAATAGTGTGCCGGCAACATTTCGCTATGCGTATATACATCTACACCGGTTCCGTCGGTTTGTTTAAGTAATTCTTCCATATCTTTGAGGTCGTGACCACTTATAAGAATTGCGGGATTGTTGCGAACCCCAATATTTACTTTTGTAATTTCAGGATTTCCGTATGCTTCGGTATTTGCTGCATCGAGCAACGCCATAGCATCTACACCATATTTACCTGTTTCGAGAGTAAGGGCAATTAATTCATCAACCGAAATATCGGTACGAATAGTAGCAGCCATAGCACGGTGCATAAATCCATACATGTTGGTACTTCGTTTACCCAAATTATGTGCATGTTCGGCGTACGCTGCCATACCTTTAAGTCCATACGTTATCAATTCTTTGAGCGAACGAATATCTTCGTTGGTTTCGTTTAGAATACTTACTAATAAGCTTTGAGCCGTTATTTTCTCGTCGGTGTCAGACATTATTTTTGCCTGACTCGGAATTTCTGTTGGAATACGTACATTTTTTTGTTGCAAAACATCTACAACCAAAGCACGCACATGCATACCTTGTTTAATTTTTGTAATAATTTTCTGATCATCAAAATTGGCATTTGTAATGGTCATAAACAAAGCTTCGAATACATATGTGTCGGCTTGTGCAACAGCTATTCCTTGGCTATGAGCTATAGTGGCATACCACGATACTCCTTTTGATACATATATTAATAAATCCTGCAGATTCGAAACTTCTTCAGTTTTTCCACATACTCCTTTGATGGTACATCCGGTACCCTTAGCTGCCTCTTGGCATTGAAAACAAAACATTGACATTTTTTATAATTTTTTAATTTTTAACTCATAATTTTTAATTGAGGAAAATAGTTATAGTTTTATAATTCATAATTAAAAATTATTTATATCCATTCTTCCGAAAGTATTTCTCCTTTAATTCCTACTACTATTGCTTTTATCGGTATTTTACGGCTCGCTTGCGATACTGCTTGACGAGCCATTTGAATCAGTCCGCCGCAACATGGTACTTCCATTATCATAACGGTAAGTGTATTTATTTTTGCCTGATCTATCATTGCCGTTAACTTTTGAATATAGATATCGCTGCCATGGTCTAATTTGGGGCACGCTATAGCCAAACCTTTGCCTTTAAGATAGGTGTCGTGAAAATTTCCGAGCGAAAAAGCTACGCAATCTGCAGCCAAGAGCACATCGGCTTGTTGGAAATATTGCGCCATAGGATTTACCAAATGTAACTGTACCGGCCACTGACGCAATTGCGATTGTCCGCTTATTGCAGCACTGTCTACCTGTAATTTGGGAGCATCAAACGAAATAGTTTGGCTACCCGGACAACCTCCGCCTGAGTGTTGCATAGCATGACCACCTTGCACATGATGTGCAGCAGGTTTACCATAATTATGCACAGTAAGTATTACTTCGCTTACATCAAAATCTATAGTAGATTCATGTGATTTTAAGTATCGTACACCTTCGCGTAGAAAATCAATTTCGCCATGGTCTTTTAAATGTTTCAGATGTGCAATAACAGTATTTTTACCTTTCGAAACCATTATCTCCATTACTTTGGTTTCATTATACGCCTCGGCTTCGCGTTTTTCTATCGTTATAGCTCCCACAGGGCAATGTCCTATACATGCACCAAGTCCATCACACATAAGGTCGCTTATTAAACGAGCCTTGCCGTCAATCATTTGCAATGCACCTTCGTGGCAGTTGGGTACACATTCGCCGCAGCCGTTACAAAGTTCTTCGTCTATCGTTACTATTTCTCGTATCATGTGAATAATTTTTTTAATTATACTGCAAACATATAGTGAGAAAATATGTATTTTTGTAACATGTGTTACAATTTTAAAAAATAACGTCAAACTCTCATTAAAACCATACAAAATGTTACAACCTTGTTCCAATAATTGCAGTTTTTGCTTTGTTCAATACACCAATGTAATGAGCAATGAGAATTTATTTCGAGGAATCGATAAAGAAGATATTGGAGAAATTATAAGAAATGTACACCACCAAGTACGTAGTTATGAGGCTGCAGAAATAATAATACACGAAGAAGAAGAGTACAATTCTTTGCTAATATTAGTACAAGGAACAGTATCAACCGAAATGATGAATCCTGATGGACAAGTACTAATGTTAGAACAATTAGAAGCACCGGCTACCTTAGCTCCGGGTTCACTTTTTGCGTCACACCCCCAAATTCCGGTAAGTGTAGTTGCTCAAAATAATTGTAGAGCTCTGTTAATTTCAAGAAATTCAATGAATCAAATTTTAGCCACGAATCCAAAAGTGCTGACTAATTTTATGGAAATATTATCGAATAGAATTCAATTTCTTTCAAACCGTTTAAAATCATTACAATTTCAGAGTTTGCGATCGAAATTTGCGCAGCATATATTACAAATGAATACCATACAAAAAAGTTTGAATGTAACACTTCAAAAAACTCAACAAGAACTCTCGGAATTATTTGGAGTAGCTCGTCCATCGCTTGCCAGAGTAATTCGCGAGATGCATAACGAAGGCTTGATACACGCTCAAGGTAAACATATTACGATTCTGAATATAGAATCATTGCGAAGAACAAAATAACCCAAGAATAGCATGAAATTATAGCTACACATAAACTTCGTAATAAAATAAATGAGAAAAAACCGATATATATTAAAAAAATAATATATTTGCGGGTAAAAATTTTGAAGGTCATTAAAAACCGGAAGTAACTTATTTTAAACTAATTATAAAAATTTCACACAATTCAGAACAAAGGTTTTATTCGTGTATTTGCAATATTATTGGTATTAGCAGCCCTTTATTCACTCTCGTTTACCTATTACACATGGAAAGCAAGTAAAGATGCCGATGCATATGCACAAGGCGATACACAAAAACGTAAAGAATTTCTTGATTCATTATCGCAAGTAGATGATTATTATAACTTTTTAGGATTACGAAAATTTAGTTATGCAGATTGTCAACAACACGAATTAAATTTGGGTCTTGACCTTAAAGGAGGTATGAACGTAACCTTACAAATTTCGGTAAAAGATATGATTTTAAATTTATCGAACGAAGGTGCCGACGATACTATACTTATGAAAACATTGCTACGTGCCGATGTTCTTGAACGTGAATCAAAAGAAGAATATGTAGCATTATTCGGAAAAGCATTTGCAGAATTATATCCAAATAAAAGTTTGCGTACATTCTTTATTGCAAATGAAGATATGCAAACAAAAATTACATTTAATTCAACTAACGAAGAAGTTTTAAAAGTATTGAGTACCGAAGCTAAAGCTGCAATCGACAATTCATTTAATATTATTAGAACTCGTATCGACCGATTTGGTGTAACACAACCAAACATTCAAAATTTAGGTGGTGGTCGTATTTTAGTTGAATTACCAGGTGTGCAAGACCAAGACCGTGTTCGCGATTTATTACAAAGTTCTGCGAAATTAGAATTTTGGGAAACATATAATAATTCAGAAGTATATCAGGTAGTATTTGAAATAAATAAAGCATTAGCAGCTTTAAATACTCTTAAAGAAACCAAAGACACTACCAAAAGTACTGCAAAAGCGGTAGTAGCCGATACTGTTAAAAAAGAGGAATTATCGTTAAAAGAGCAATTAAAACAAGATACCACAAAACTTGCTTCGGCTGACAGTACAAAATCTAAAGAAGAAATTGAAAAAGAAAACCCATTATTTTCTCGATTTATTCCTAATATATCACAAGATGGTCGTCCGGGATTAGGACCTGTTATAGGGTTTGCACAAAAATCAGAATTAGCTGCTATTGATTCAATTTTAGCTATGCCTGAAGTTCGCGAAATTATAGATGCAACAGCCCCTGAATTAAAATTAAGTTGGTCGAAAAAAGCAAACGAAAATGATTTTTATTCGTTAGTGGCACTTAAAGATTTAGACCGCGACGGTAAAGCTTCATTAGAAGGTGATGTGGTTGTAGATGCACGTCCTGAATTTGGTCAAATGGGCGGTTCGGCAAGTGTACGAATGGTTATGAACAGCGATGGAGCAAAAGAATGGAGACGATTAACAAAAGAAAACATTGAACGCTCAGTAGCAATTGTACTTGATGGATCTGTGTATTCGTTCCCAACAGTACAAACCGAAATTTCTGATGGTATTTCATCAATTACAGGTAATTTTACAATTCCTGAAGCTACTGACTTAGCTAATATTTTAAAATCTGGTAAATTATCGGCTGCTGCTGAAATTATGAATGCGGAATTCGTTGGTCCATCGTTAGGTCAAGAATCAATTAGCAAAGGTATGATATCGTTTTTGGTAGCATTTTTTATAGTGTTACTGTATATGTTACTCTATTACCAAAAAGCAGGTTTAGTAGCAAATGTTGCATTAATGCTTAACTTATTCTTAATATTTGGTGTACTTGCTTCGTTAGGTGCAGTATTAACATTACCGGGTATTGCGGGTATTGTGCTTACACTTGGTATGGCGGTAGATGCCAACGTGATAATTTACGAACGTATTCGAGAAGAAATGGCACAAGGCAAAGGTATTAAACTTGCCATAGCAGATGGTTTCAAAAATGCATATTCGGCTATTATCGATGCCAACGTAACGACTATTATAATAGCAATTATACTGTATTTATTTGGTAAAGGTCCAATTCAAGGTTTTGCTACCACACTTATTATTGGGGTATTAACATCGATGTTCTGCGGTATATTTATTACTCGTTTAATTTTTGAACGTTTGTTAACGAAAAAACGTGCAATTTCGTTCGATACCAAATTAACACGTAATGCATTCAAAAATGTAAACATTGACTATATAGGTACTCGAAAAATTTATTATATTATATCTTCAATAATAATTTTGGTAGGTATAGGCTCTATGGTAGTTCGCCAATGGAATGTTGGTGTAGATTTTAAAGGTGGTCGTTCGTATATTGTACAATTAGAAAACAATAAAAATACTGGAGTAATTGAAGAATCCTTAGCTGTTCAATTTGGGAAAGCTCCTGAGGTTAAAACATTCGGAACAAGCGAAGTGAAAATTACCACCGATTTTATGATTAATGAAAAAGGTGCTACTGTTGATAGTATAGTAGAAACCCGATTATTTGAAGGTTTAAAACCGGTATTGCCACAAGGAACCGATATTGATGGGTTTATGAAAAATAATTTACGTCAGTCAGACATGGTTGGACCTGCAATAGCAAACGATATTATTTGGGGTGCTATAATTTCTGTGGTTCTTGCATTATTATTTGTATTCTTATACATTTTCATTCGATTTAGAAACTGGCAATTTGGTATGGGTGCTGTTGCTGCATTAACCCACGACGTTCTTATAGTATTAGGTATATTCTCACTTTTACATGGCATAGTACCTTTCTCGTTAGAAATAGGTCAATCGTTTATTGCGGCTATTCTTACAGTAATTGGTTACTCTATTAACGATACCGTGATTGTATTTGACCGTGTTCGTGAAATTACCAATGAATTCCCAAAACGTCAAACAAGTAAATTGTTCAATCAAGGTTTAAATAGTACTATTAGTAGAACCATTAACACATCTGCAACTACAATAGTAGTACTATTAATCATATTTGTATTTGGTGGCGACTCTATCAAAGGTTTTGTATTTGCAATGTTAATCGGTATCGTTATAGGTACATATTCATCGTTGTTTGTTGCTTCTTCTATTACCTTTGATTTATTAAAAAGACAGAAAAAAATAGTTGAATAATCAACGTATATAATTCACACAAAAAAGGCTGCTTATTGATTAAGCGGCCTTTTTTGTATGTGGGATTGATGTATTATTATTTTATTCCCAAGCTAAATGAGGTGCTCCTGTTTTTAGGACATTAATTCCACCAATTGATTCAATCCATTGTTTAAGTTCCGGTAATGATTGTTCCAATGAAGTAACAGCGGAATACCCTAATTCCATTTTAATTTTTGAAATATCTAATGTCATATCTTGAGAAAATGACCGAACAAGTAACGGCGTAATCCCATTAATTTTGAACCAAGACATACACTTTAATACAAATATTGGAATTTGCTTTTCCGGCAATTTTTTTCCATAAATTGAGCTGCAAATTTTTCGAATAGCTTCTATAAAAACATATGTTTGTTCGTCGGCAACATTATAGATATTAACACCTTTTTTATCTGATTTAATACAACATTCAATGGCTTGTATTACATTTTTATAATGTGTCATTGAAATATTAATCTGCATACTTCCCGGGTGATGTATTACCCCATTTTTTTCTAACTTTAATATTCGTGGTAATATCATTTTATCACATGGGCCATAATGAGCTCGTGGTCGTAATATAAAACACGAATCAATGGTGTTTTTTTCAATTAATGCAATTTCCGACTTTAATTTAGACAAACCATACGGCGAAAGTTGTTTATTATTTTGTTTGCCAGCAATTTCTTCTTGTAATGGAATTGGAGAAGGTAAATAAACTGACGATGATGAAATATGTATAATTTTTTTGCATTTAACAGCAGCATTTACTGTATGTATAGTCCCCTCCACATTTGCAACAAGTAAATCTTTCAGCTTAGCTTTATCATCCGACAAAGCGGCAGTATGAATTATAAGATCTGCTTCGGGCAATTCGAATGGCTGAGTAATATCTGCTTGTATATATTCAGCTATTTCTAATAATTGTTTCGGAGGATTTTTGGTTCTGCCGGTAGCAATTACCTGATGGCCTTCTTTGGCAAAATACTTTGTTATAGAAGCTCCTAATGAACCTGTTGCACCTGTTACTATAATTTTCATTATACTACTATTATTTATTGTATAGAATAACTTAAAATATTTGTGATGAATAAGATATGTGGGTTTCTTGGTTCATCTTTTATAAAGAATAAATGTAAACTAATTTTTTGAATAAAAAAAACAGTAATTTTGTTCAAACATATCTCATCGCATGATTAAACACTTCAAAGAATTAGACTACACAAATAAAGAATATGGAGGTAAAACTAACGGTCTGTTATTGCTAAAATCATTAGGTTTTATCGTTCCGGATTTTTATGTCATTGGTAATAATGTTGTTCAAAGCATAATTAAAACGCCCTATATATTAGAGGATATCGCACATTCTTGGATACATACTGTTGATTCTGAAAAATTATGGGCAATACGATCGAGTGCGAATGAAGAAGATGGCACACAATACTCCTATGCCGGTCTATTTTCTACCGAAATAAATATACATACGTCACAAGTTGTTGATGCCATAAAATCGTTAATTGATAAATATAGAAACGTTGAATTTGACGCATATGGGACGATGAAAAAAGAAGGATTTTCTATTATTATACAAGAAATGATTTCACCCGATTATTCAGGTGTAATTTTCTCTAAAAATATCCTCGATTCAAATGCAAAACATGGTATCATAAATATTATTCCCGGACTTGGAGAATATTTAGTTTCTGGTAAAAAACAAGCGTGTTCAGGACATTTTTCGACAAATACAATTACATGGATAAACTCTCAACATGTATATGATGGAGTAAAATACACCAATGGAAAGCATGACATTTCGGTATCGTTCACAAACCTTACAAAAGATATAAAACCTCACGAAACTACACTTATACAAGGAGCTCTGAAGCTCGAAAAAGAAATAGGAATGCCAGTAGATATTGAATTTTGTATTTCTAATAATACAATAAATTGGCTTCAAGTACGACCTATAACAACAAAAAATTCGAGCGATTCTCAAATTGTATATGACAATTCAAATATTGGTGAAAACTATCCTGGCATTTGTATGCCATTAACTACTTCATTTGTTCAATTCACCTATTCAAAAGCATACGCAGAAGTTATAACATATTTGGGTATGAATAAAAAAAATATGGTTAAAAATGAACATATTATACAAAATCTTGTAACGGTGATTGATGGTGCTTTGTATTACAACCTAACTTCGTGGCAACAGATTTTATATCAATTACCTTTTGGTAAAATAACTTCAAAACTATATCCGGTATTATTAGGAATGGAATCTGCTGAATTTCCCAAACCAAAAGCAAAACCAAATATAATTGTTTACTTGAAGCTACTATATCGATTAATAGCATCTTTAGTTTTTTTTAAACGAATTAAGAAATCTTATGAAGATAATTACAACCAAGTATTTCATGATTATTTAGGTAAACGATTTGAGGGGTATACTCACGATGAACTGTCTCAAACATATCATACCGTAATAATTCGATTTTCTAAAAATTGGATAGCACCCTTACTCAATGGTTTCTATACTATGATTTTCTTTTCTCTGCTAAAAAAGATATTTAAAAATTCTCGTTTAGCTACTTCTCACCCCAATTTTATTAATGACATTCTTTTTTCACAGGGAGATATTGTGTCGGTTAAACTTGTTCGCGAATTACAAAATCTGTTTTATGAAATACATGATTCAAAAGAATTGTTAGAGTATTTTAAAACGAATGAAGCCGACTTTATTCTAAAAAATATAGGTGTAGATTTTCCCAAATGTCATGAAACTATTTCAAATTATATTTCAAATTATGGCGT
>ENA-UOWE01005630-UOWE01005630.1-activated-sludge-metagenome-genome-assembly--contig:-NODE-5630-length-11356-cov-3.339174_pt1 | contig 11356 bp, 9 predicted proteins | sample MGYA00249841_ERZ761562 | MGnify/ENA primary metagenome ERZ761562 (study PRJEB28883, sample SAMN05720200) | activated sludge metagenome | isolation source: Anaerobic digester | place: Japan... | reverse complement strand
TGGTTGATGCTGAATATTATAAGATAGATGGTTTTAATCCATGTTATATGATTGATGAAAGTCATAATGTTACTGATCCAATTGAATCACTAATTAATAGCTACGAAGAAATTCAAAAAGCTTATGCGAAAGCATTAATTATCGATAGAGAAAAACTTAATGAATATCAGGAAAAGAATGATGCTTTAATGTCATTAAGATTACTGAAAGAAGCTTATGATTTTGATGTTACTGCTATTTTAAAAATGGCTCGTTATAAATCTGATGGTGCAATAAACCCTATAGAAGTTTATCGCAAATCAGAATATAGAAAAAAGAAGATAAATGAAAGAAATCAATAATTATTTTGGGATTTATGATGAAAGATAAAATTAATGTTGGAATTGCAGGTATTGCTAATCATGGAGTAACAATAAGAAATGCAGCATTGAAGTGTAATAAAATTAATGTTGTATCAGCTTACGATATAAATAGAGAAGAACTAGAAAAATTTGCTTCTCAAAGTGGTTGTAAAGCAGTAAATGATTATGATGAAATTGTTAATGACCCAAATATTGATGCTGTAATATTAGTTACTCCTAATCATTTACATTTTGAGCAGGTTAAAAAAGCTGTTGATAAGAAAAAACATATTTTTCTTGAAAAGCCTGTGACAAATTTTGTAAAAGAAGCTGTAGAACTTGTAAATTATGCAAAAAAAGGTGGTTCTATTCTTCAGATTGGTCATCACATGAGATATAGAATCCACTATAGAGAAACAAAAAAAGCAATTGAAGAAGGTAGAATTGGTAAACCTGTATCTTTTTATTGCAACTTTTCACATGATGGTGGCTTTAATCCAAATATTCCTAAATGGAAGATGGATAAAAGCACCTGTCCACTTTTGCCTATGATGCAAGTTGGAATTCATTTCATTGATTCAATTCAATACTTTATTGATGAAATTGAAGCTGTTTCATGTATAGCTGTTTCACATTCAATGCCTAATAATATTCTTGATAGTACAGTATCAAGCATAAAATTGAAGAATAATGTTATTGGTGTATTGAATTCTCATTACATTATTCCAGCTATATTTGAATATAAGATTTTTGGTACCAAAGGTACTATTTGGGTAAAAAATAGTGATATTGAAATTGAAACTATAAATGGTAATGAAAGAATTGTTGAAAGAAAGACTATTGATGAAGTAAAAAACAGCCCTTATGAATTTGAAATTGCAGATTTTGCTGAAAAAGTACTAAAGAATGAACAACCTGAAGTTGATGGTCCAAAGGGAGTATCTGCTCTCGCTGCTATCGAAGCAATGAATATCTCAGTGGAGGAAAAACGCACTGTAAGAATTGATGAAATTTATAAACCTGAAATGATAATTAAATAATGAATAATATGACAAAATCTGAAATATTATATGAAAGAGCAATAAAAGTAACACCCTGGGGTACTCAAACAAATGCTAAACGTCCTGTATTAGAATATAAAGGTGCTATGCCCTTTTACATAGAGAGAGGGAAGGGTTGTAGATTATGGGATGTCGATGGGAAAGAGTATATTGATTATAGATGTTCCCTTGGACCTACTATTTTAGGTTATTGCTATGATGAAGTTGATGAAGCTGTTAGAAAGCAAATGGAAAAGGGTGTTCTTTTTAGCATGGCAAGTCCTATTGAAATTGAACTAGCTGAGCTTATTCATGAAATGGTGCCTGGTGCAGAAATGGTTAAGTTTATGAAAACTGGTGAGGATGCAAATTCTTGCTGTGTAAGATTGGCTAGAGCTTATACTGGTAAAGATATGATTATTTCTTGTGGTTATCATGGGTACCCGGATTGGTTCATGACTCATATCTATGGCGTGCCGGCATTTATGTCTGATTATGTAAAAAAACTTGATTATGGAAATTTTGAACAAGCTGAAGAAATTATCTCGAAGTATGCTGATAAAACAGCTTGTGTGATCACAGTTCCATATGATTTAGATGACAATTTATCTGCTGATTACCTGAAACATCTGCGGAAGCTAACAGAAGAGTATAAAATTCCTTTAATTTTTGACGAAGTTATTACTGGATTTAGGTTGGCAAAAGGTGGTGCCCAAGAGTATTATGGAGTAATACCAGATTTAGCTGCTTTTGCTAAAGCTATTGCAAATGGGTATCCTCTTTCTGCTTTTGCTGGTAAAAAAGAATATATGGAATTGTTAAATACCAAAACTTTAATTACTACTACTTATGCAGGGGAAACCTTATCTATTGCTGCTGCCATAGCAACTTTAAAAATTATGAAAAGAGAAGATGTACACGGTCATATTTTTAGAATGGGTAAAAAACTTAAAGAAGGTTACACAGCTATTTGCAAGAATTTAAGAATTGAAGGTTATGGTGCTGGTTTGGAACCATTATCGTACATCAACTTTATTTATAACGATCCAGAGATTAATAACAAGCTTAATTTCCATTTAATGCATGAATTATATAAAAATGGTATTTTTGCTAATGTTCGTTCAATGATTTCTTATTCTCATCAAGAAAAAGATATTGATATAACTCTTGAGAAAACCGAAATAGCATTAAAAAGAGCTAAAGAAATAGTTGGAGTATAATTTAAGAAAGCCAATCCATACAATGGATTGGCTTTCTTTTCTTTACACTTAGAATAAATATGGATGTACAAATTTAAGAAAAATATAATTGATATAACAAGAACTATTGGTTATGATACAATAGATTATCCCGGAGATACAATACATAAAGTATCAGAACTGATGTCAATTAAAAAAGGTGATGAGTGGAATGTTTATAAATTGGAAATGACAAATCATATTGGGACTCATTTAGATGCACCTCTTCATAAGTATAAAAATGGCAAAAGTTTAAATGATTATCCTCTAAATAGTTTTATCATCAACTGCAATATAATTGAAATAAAAAATCCAAAAATAATTACTTTAGAAGAAATTAAAAAGAAAAAAATATTAAAAAATAGTGCAGTATTATTTAAAACAAAAAATTCAAATCTAAGCAGAAAAAAGTTCAATCCAAATTATGTGTATCTTGCCATTGATACAGCTGAGTATTTGGTAAATAAGCAAGTATCGATAGTTGGTATAGATTATCTATCAATCGATTCTTTTACTGGAGAGTATCCGGTTCATAATATATTACTTTCAAATGGTATTATGATATTGGAAGATGTAAATTTGAAAAATGTAAAACCTGGTTCATATGAATTGATCTGCCTACCTTTGAAAATAAAAAATGCTAATGGTGCACCAGTTAGAGCAATATTAATAAATTAATGAGAAAAAAATGAATTCATTTGAAAGGGTTAATAGATTTATTTTAGGTCAAAAAGTAGATAGAATTCCAATTACTCCAATCCTTATGCAGTTTGCTTCTAAATTTATTAATAAACCTTTCTCTAGGTATTTACTTGATTATAGGACATTAGTAGAATCTCATTTAAAATGTATGGATTACTTTGGTTTTGATATGTTGATGACTTTATCTGATGCATATAGAGAAACTTTTGATTTTGGTGCAAATATTGAGTTTCCTTACGATAGCTTACCATTAAGTAAGGAGCCTTTTATATCTTCTTTTGATGATGTAAAAAAATTAAAAAGAATAAATCCATTAGATTCTCCAAGAATGTTAGATAGAATAAAAGCAGTCGAATTATATAAAAAAGAAGTTGGTGACGATGTGCCTATTTTAGGGTGGGTTGAAGGAATAATGGCTGAGTTAACTGATTTAAGGGGAATGGGGAATATAATGGTAGATTTATATGAAAACACTGATTTTTTAGAAGAGATGTCAGAAATTGTTATGGATGTCGAAAAGCAATTTGCTTTAGAACAAATAAAAGTAGGTGCACATTTTATTGGTATTGGAGATGCTGCTTGTTCTCTCATATCTCCAAAAATGTATGCTGATTATTTTATGCTAAAAGAAAAAGAATTAGTAGAATTTATCCATTCAAATGGTGCTAAAGCAAAATTGCATATTTGTGGTAATACGACAAATCATGTTAAATATATGGTTGAGACTGGAGCTGATATAATTGATATAGATTGGATGGTGCCTATTAAGGAATCTGTTCGCTATTTAAAAGAAGGTCAGGTTTTATGTGGTAATCCTGATCCAGTTGAAGTAATCATGAATGGTTCTAAAGATTATATAATTGAAGTATCTAAAAAGTGTATAGAGGATGGAAACGGGAAATTGATTCTAAGTGCTGGTTGTGAGATTACAAGAGATACTCCGATTGAAAATCTTAAAGTATTTTGTGATATGTGGAAATATATTTAATTTATTTTTCTATTTGACTATTTATAAAAGGTATAGTAAGTTCTTTTATACAATTCATATCTTTCTTATATTCTATACAAGTTTTTTTGAATTCTATTCCTTCAGGAATTATAAATTTACTTTTGTAATATTCAGGAATTTTTCTCACAATTTCTGCCATCATTTTACCCCATATTGGAGCTGCTGCAGAACCACCATAACGATATAATCCACTAAGTTTATTTTGAGGATTATCAAAACCTATCCAGATTGCTGTAGTTAGATTAGGAGTAAATCCTACAAACCATGCATCGGTATAATTTTGTGTTGTTCCTGTTTTGCCGGCTGCTGGATAAGAATAAAATCTTCGGATTGACTTTGCAGTGCCACTATCAATAACAGTTTGTAATGCGTAAGTTAATAAATAACAAATTTTTGTATCAAGTACTCTAATAGTATCAATAGATTCTTGCCACCAAACATTATTATATTTATCTTTTATTTCTTTTATAGATATTAATTTATGGAGTAAACCACCCGATGCTATTGTAGTTATAGCTCTTGCCATTTCAATTGGTGATACTTCGCTCGTGCCTAGTGCGATTGAAGGATAAGGGTATAAATCAGAAGTTATACCTAATCTTTTTGCGAAACTTATAACTGAATCTGGATTAGTTAGATTTTTTATTGCATAAGCAGCACAAAGATTTTTTGAATCTTTTATAGCTAATATCATAGGAATTGCTTTGCCAGTATAAAGCGAATCGTCATTCTGTGGCTCCCAACTAATTTTTGTAATTGAGTCTATTATAACAATTGGAGAATCAAGTAATGGTGTTGATAAGTCATAACCTTTTTCGAGTAAAGAGCCATATAAAAATGGTTTAAAAGATGAACCAGGTTGTCTTTTTATTTGTGTTGCATGGTTTAATCCTTTAAAGTTTGAAGAAGGATTACCTCCGACCATTGCTTTTATGTATCCAGTTTTATTCTCTATGCAGATTAAACCTATTTGAACATTTTTCATGTTATTTGGAAAAAGATTAAATTGATAGTTTATAGCATTTTCAGCTGCTTTTTGTATTCTTGAATCCAATGGAATTTTTATTTCAATTTGATCTTTTTCTAAAACTTTACCATATTTATATAAATGTTCATTTAAGATTTTTCGAATATATTCTAAGTAATAACCACCAATATTTTCTCTTAAATTTAAATTTAGAGGTAGAATTTTTAATTTTTCATAATCTTTTTGTGTTAATTTTCCAACTTCTACAAGATTATGTAATACCTCGTTTCTTCTTTTAAGAGCTTTTTCAGGATATTTTATTGGATCATATCCATTAGGTGATTTTAGTAAGCCAATTAATAATGCAGATTCATTTATTGTTAATCTATCAGGTGTTTTCTGAAAATATTCCTGTGAAGCAGCCCAGATACCATAAGCACCTCTACCAAAATATACCGTATTTAGATATAGTAGTAATATTTGGTCTTTATTATATTTTTTTTCCAACTCCTGTGCTAATTCAATTTCAGATAATTTTCTCTCTATTGTTTGCTCATTTGATAAAAAAAGATTTCTTGCGAGTTGCATTGTTAATGTGCTACCACCTTGTTTTGAACCGAGTAATGTTTGCCATGCTGCTCTGATTAAACCTTTTACTGATACTCCATCATGTTCATAAAATTCTCTGTCTTCAGTAGAAATGAGGCAATTAATGACATGTTTTGATACTGAGCTCGTTGAAAAAATTTCGATACGGTTTTTATTGCCAAAATACCCGATTAATTTACCGTCATCTGAAATGACTTTTGATGCATATTCAATATTTATTGGAGGTAGGTTTTGTGAAAAAGAATTAATATTTATAAAAATTAATAATAAAAGAATTTTTCTCATAATTTTTTACATAAAAAAACAACCTATTTTAATAATTTTTGGGATTAAAATCAAAGAAAAAATTTTACAATTTTTTATGATCTGTTTAAAATGAAATGACAAAATAAAAGAGAAGTAGAGACATAAAAATATGTCTCTACATTATTAAAAAAAATTAGTATCTAGTTATAAATATTTTTACTGAATTTTCGGGTACCTTTCTAATTCTTTCAATGCAGCCTTGATGTTTTCTTCTGGATAGTCATAATCTTCAAGCACATTTGAAAAATATTTTTCGTATGAACCCATATCAAGTAAACCATGTCCACTTAAATTAAATAGAATTGTTTTTGAAGTTCCTTCTTCTTTACATTTTTCAGCTTCATTTATGGCACATTTTATTGCGTGTGAAGATTCTGGTGCTGGAATAATTCCTTCGGTTTTACTGAATAATAATGCAGCTGAAAAGATTTCTTTTTGAGTAAAAGCCTGTGCTTCAATAATATTATCTTTTAATAATTGGCTTACAAGTGGTGAGGCTCCATGATATCTAAGCCCACCGGCATGAATTGAAGGAGGGATAAAGTTATGGCCTAGCGTGTACATTGGAAGCAATGGGGTCATTTTACTAACATCACCAAAATCATAAGAAAAAATACCTTTTGTTAATGTAGGGCAAGAAGCAGGTTCAGCTGCTATTGCACGTATTTTTTTACCTTCAAGTTTATCTTTTATGAATGGGAATGCTAAACCTGCAAAATTGGAACCTCCACCGTGACAACCAATTACAATATCAGGATAGTCCCCAAATTTTTCCATTTGTAATTTTGCCTCTTCTCCGATAATTGTTTGATGTAAAACAACATGGTTTAGCACACTTCCGAGAGCATATTTTGTTTTTTCATCTTGAACAGCTTCTTCAACAGCTTCACTTATTGCAATACCAAGGCTTCCAGGGCAATGAGGGTCTTTATTTAATATCTCTTTTCCAGATTTTGTTAATTCACTTGGGCTAGCATAAACCTCTGCTCCATAAGTATGCATCATCATTTTTCTGTAGGGTTTTTGGTTATAGCTTACTTTAACCATAAAAATTCTACATTTTAAACCAAAAAAATTGCATGCATAAGCTAATGCAGTACCCCATTGACCCGCACCGGTTTCTGTGCATAATTTTTCTACACCTTCTTTTTTATTATAATATGCCTGTGCTAATGCTGTGTTTAATTTATGGCTTCCAGCAGGACTTGCTCCTTCATATTTGTAATATATTTTTGCAGGTGTATTAAGTACTTTTTCAAGATTGTACGCTCTTATTATTGGAGTAGATCTGTATGTTTTGTAGACTTCAAAGACCTCTTCTGGTATCTCAATAAATCTTTCTTTGCTAACTTCTTGTTTTATTAATTCCATAGGGAAAATTACACTTAGATCTTCAGGACCTATAGGTTGACCAGTTCCGGGATGGAGTGGAGGATGTAATGGATTTGGCATATCTGCTTGAATGTTATAATAGTATCTTGGCATTTCGTTTTCATTTAAGTATACTTTTGTTAATTTCATTTTTTTTCTCCTAAATTAGTTTATTGTTTCATTTATTTAAAAAAATATTTTGAGCAAAAAAAAACGTGAGGTTTGTGTTCCTCACGTTTTTATTTTTGTACAATAAAAAAGCGGGAACACATTCTTAGCGTTCCCGCTCATTTATTTTCAATGTTTATTAATGGCTGGGAGCGCTAATGCATACTCCACCACCACCAATTATTAATATTTAATATTTCTTTTCTCATTTTATTCATAATTATATTCTTTCTGAATTTAAATATTATTATCGGAAAAGTCAAGAAAAAAATTATTTTTTTTAAAAAATTTTTACATTTTTATAGAATATCATCTTGCTTGTTAATAAATATTTTTTTAAGTTAAATTTTATAAGAACTTTTTACTAAATAAATTTGTTATTATTTAGTAAAAATATTATGGAGTTTTTATTATGATATATGTTACAAGAAAAGCTGAATTTTCGGCTGCTCATAGATTATTTAATCCAAGTTTTACAGATGAAAAAAATGATGAAGTATTTGATATTTGTAATAACTTTTATGGTCATGGGCATAATTATATAATTGAGGTAACTGTAGCCGGTGAACCTAACCCTGAAACTGGTTATGTAATTGATTTAAAAATTTTAAAAAAAATAATTGATGACGTTATTATTAAAAAGGTTGATCATAAGCATTTAAACTTTGATGTTGATTTTTTGCAAGGTATAATACCAACTGCAGAAAATCTTGCAATCAAATTTTGGGACTTATTAAAAGATAAAATACCTTCTGGTAAATTATATTCAATTAGACTATACGAATCAGAAAAAAATTATGTTGAATATAAAGGAGAATGAAATTGCCAAATACAAAGGAAAATAGTTTTCAGATTTCACAAAAGTCATCAAAAATGATTGATGAACTTTCTATGGAGGATCTTGTTTATGGAATTTTAAAGAAAATAGGAGAGGATCCGAATAGAGAAGGGCTCTTAAGAACACCAACAAGAGTTGCTAAAGCTTGGGAATTTATTACTAAAGGTTATAAAGATGATTTAAATAAGATTTTAAATGAAGCTATATTTGAAGAAAAATACAATCAAATGGTAGTTGTAAAAGATATTGATTTTTATAGTATGTGTGAGCACCATTTGCTTCCTTTTTATGGAAAGTGCCATGTAGCTTATATACCTAATGGCAAAATTGTAGGGTTAAGCAAAATTCCTAGAATTGTAGATATTTTTGCAAGGAGATTGCAAGTGCAAGAAAGAATGACTCAAGAGATTGCAGAGACTTTAAATAATGTCTTGAACCCTATAGGTGTTGCTGTTGTTTGTGAAGCCAGGCATATGTGTATGATGATGCGTGGAGTAGAGAAGCAAAACTCAATTGCTACAACTAGTGCTGTTATAGGAGAATTTCATAACGACCCTGAAACGAGACAGGAGTTTTTTGATCTTATCAAGAATAGACTCTTTTAAATTTCGGCGCAAAGAAGTGACTTTGCGCCATTTTTTAAAAATTTAACTTTGTAAATATTTAATCATTTTCAATATAAGAATTCTTGGAAAAAATTTTTCGATGATTAATATTATTTTATTTGTAAACCCATAAATAGCTAACCTTTTTCCTTTCATCATGGCTTTATAACCATACATAGCAACTTTATAAGCGTTTGCTGGTTTCATAATTTTAAAAAGTTTTGCTTTATTAAGACCAGAAAAATTTTCAAAATTTGTATTTGTTGGTCCTGGACATAGTGTTGTTATAGATACTGATGAACCTCTCAATTCTTCAGATATTGCTTCAGAAAATGATAATACATATGCTTTTGTTGCATAATATATCGCCATATTTGGTCCTGGTTGAAAGCTTGCAGTTGAAGCTATATTTAAAATTTTACCAAAATTATTTTTAATCATATTTGTTAGAAATAATTTTGTTAATATAGTTAGTGATATTATATTTAAATTAATCATTTGGAGTTCTTTTTCGAGATTTGTATCAGAAAACTTACCCCAATAACCAAATCCAGCATTATTTACCAAATATTCTATCGAAATATTTTCTTTGTTAAGTTCATCAAAAATTTCATAAGGGGAGGTATTTAATGATAAATCTTTTATTATAATTTTAACAGTAATATTATAATTTTGTTCAAAATATTTTTTTATTGATAATAATTTTGATTCATTTCTTGCGACTAAAACTAAATTTATTTTATCTTTTGCAAAGAGCTTGGCAATCTCATAACCAATTCCGTTTGAAGCTCCTGTAATTAAAGCTGTTTTCATAATAATACCTATATAAAAAACCCGCTTAAAAAGCGGGTTTGTAAATTGATTAATGAGTGATTATTTAAATTTTTTTAGGAGATCTTTTACAGCGTCTTTATGAACCATAAAAGCTAACATTTTTAACTTGATATAATCTCCACGATAAAATATGTAACCTTTTTCTTCACCTCTCCAACCAGTTCCACCTGAATCTTTTATTAAAAACCAATCATCTTTGCCGATTTTTTTATAACCAACAAGATGTATTCCATGATCATCTGTAGTGGTACGGTTGCTAAATCTAAATTCTCTTGAATCCTGATTAATATTTTCCGGTAGCACGTCAAAAGTTGGTATTATAGCAATATCTTCATTGCTATTTAATCCTGGTTCAGATACATCTCCTGCAAGAGTAAGAGAATAACCGTTGATTATTGCATTTTTAATTGCATTATAAAATTCATCTAATGGAACATTGTGATATTCTTTACAATGCCACCAATTATCAGGAACTTTATATTCTCCTTTAGTATAAAATGGAATTGATTTTGTTGACATAAATAGAACATAATCATCCAAAGGTAGTTGCAAATATTTTTCCATATACTCCTTTGGGGTAATATTCTTTCCGTCAACGTTGATTGTTTCTGGTGGTTTACCAAGATGTTTGTTTAATATTAGCTTTATATATTGTAAAGCTTTTTCTTCATCCCAATAATTATTTTTTTTGATGTAATCTAAATAGGATTCGATTTCTTTAACTAATTCTCTGTGGTCATGGCTTGTACTACCATTTAACAATCCATTATAATCAGAAGCCCTAACAGCTCCAACTTTTTTGTATTGGATAACTACCGCATTATTTTGTGAACCTTCAGAAACTAACGAATTCCCTTTTTCTTGGATAAATCTTCTACATTTATCCAGATATTCATGGTATACAGTAAACATTTCTGAAAGTTTTACTGGTTCTTTACCCAATCGTTTTAATTCAGATTCAAAGAATGAAGTAGAAGAAAAACACCAGCAGGTGCCAGTAGTATCTTGTCTTACAGGTGGGAGGTGAAATACTGATTTAAATTCTTCATGAGTTTTAGGTCTTTCAATGGTAGAAAAATCAAGAGTTAACCTTTCTCTACCATTAATTTCCTTGTAAATTGCTTCATTTAATTTTTTTTGAGAGAAAGACAAAGATACAAGGATTAGAAATAAAAAAAATAAAAAATAAAATTTTTTGTTCATATTTTTTACTCTACTTTTTACCACATCTAGATTTTGTTGTTGTTTTTTTTGCTGTAGTTTTTGGGGTTGCTTTTTTTGTTGCAGTTTTTTTTGCACTAGTTTTTGTTGTTGTTTTTTTTGTAGTT
>ENA-UOWE01005628-UOWE01005628.1-activated-sludge-metagenome-genome-assembly--contig:-NODE-5628-length-11360-cov-4.910305_pt1 | contig 11360 bp, 11 predicted proteins | sample MGYA00249841_ERZ761562 | MGnify/ENA primary metagenome ERZ761562 (study PRJEB28883, sample SAMN05720200) | activated sludge metagenome | isolation source: Anaerobic digester | place: Japan... | reverse complement strand
ATGAAGCCGGGCATGACCGAATACCAGGCTCAGGCTATCGTCGAATATTTTGTAAAGAATAACGGAGGCGAATACCAAGGATATCCTTCCATCTGCGGCGCAGCCCGAAATAGTTGCGTCCTGCATTATGAAGCCAACCGAAAGGTGGTGAATGATGGAGAGGTGCTGTTGACGGATATCGGAGGAGAGTACCATGGCTATACGGCCGATATTACGCGGACATTCCCTATCAACGGGAAGTTTACCGCCGAACAAAAGCAGATCTATCAAATAGTACTTGATGCACAAACTGCCGGAATTAAAGTCTGCAGAGCCGGTGCCGATTTCCGCGCTACCCATAAGGCAACCATGGAAGTGGTGACAGAAGGACTATTGAAGCTGGGAATTATTTCATCGAAAGACGATGCCTCTACATATTTCATGCACGGGACAAGTCACTATTTAGGACTTGATGTACATGATGCCGGGACCTACGGACCATTGAAAGTAGGAAGTGTAATCACGGTAGAACCCGGAATTTACATCCCCGCCGGCGCCAAATGCGATCCGAAATGGTGGAATATTGGGGTCAGAATTGAAGATGATATCCTAATTACCGATGGTGATCCCGTGAATTTATCGGGAAATATCCCTCGCGAAGCTGAAGCTATCGAAAAATTGATGGCGAAGGATAGTTTTTTAAATCGCTGAAAACCAATAAGTTGATCACCGATTTCGGTAAAAATCGATACCCGAAAACACGATTAATCGAAGAACATTCAATTAATTACAGAAAAAATCGCAGGAATTATTGTAATTTGATATTTTCTGTTCTATCTTTGCAGACCCAAAAATCAGGGACCTTAATTTCATCAGTATCATGGCTAAGAAAGGTAATCGCGTTCAAGTTATAATGGAATGCACTGAACATAAAAACAGTGGCATGCCAGGAACTTCACGTTACATCACTACCAAAAACAAAAAGAACACAACAGAACGTCTTGAATTGAAAAAATTCAATCCGATTCTTAAGAAAGTAACTGTTCATAAAGAAATCAAATAACCGGGATTACCCAATAATATTTAACCACTATGGCAAAGAAAGTAGTTGCGACCCTGAAGTCCGGTAAAGGAAAAGAGTTTTCTAAAGTAATTAAAATGGTAAAATCTCCATTAACCGGAGCTTATACCTTCAAGCAAGAAGTCGTTCACAATGACCACGTGAAAGATTTCTTAAAAGAAAAATAATATAACTGGCAATCAACCGCCAAAAAATGAGCTTCTTTCCACCGAAAGGAGCTTTTTTTGTTTACATACACTTATTAAATTCACCAAATGGGATTATTTGGTTTCTTCAGCCGCGATAAAAAAGAGTCGCTCGACAAAGGCCTCGAAAAAACGCGCGAAAGTTTCTTCACTAAGTTAACGAAAACGTTCATCGGCAAAACATCGATCGATGATGATGTGCTCGATAACCTAGAGGAAGTTTTAGTGACTTCCGATGTAGGCGTAGAAACAACTTTGAAGATCGTGAAGCGAATTCAAGATCGTGTTGCACGCGATAAATACACCAATACTTCTGAGTTAAACCGATTGTTGAAGGAAGAGATTGCAGGCTTGTTGGAGGAGAATAGATCAACGGGCAAGAATGATTTTAGTAGTTTAAATGATCTTCCGGTTACTCCGTATATCATCATGGTTGTAGGCGTAAACGGTGTGGGTAAAACAACTACCATTGGTAAGTTGGCACATCAGTTTAAAAAGGCCGGTAAAAAAGTGGTGATCGGTGCGGCAGATACTTTCCGTGCTGCTGCCGTCGATCAACTTACTATCTGGGCGAAGCGTGTCGATGTTCCTATTATCTCTCAAGGTATGGGCGCCGATCCCGCAAGCGTAGCTTTCGATGCCGTTAGCTCTGCCGTTGCTCAAGGTGCCGATGTTTGTATTATCGATACAGCAGGTCGTCTTCATAATAAAGTGAACCTCATGAATGAGCTTTCTAAAATCCGTCGCGTGATGCAGAAAGTAATTCCGGAAGCTCCTCACGAAATTTTGTTGGTGCTCGACGCTTCTACGGGACAAAATGCTATCGAACAAGCTCGTCAGTTTATTGCAGCTACCGATGTGAATGCATTGGCTCTTACAAAACTCGATGGTACAGCGAAAGGTGGTGTTGTTATCGGTATCTCCGATCAATTTAAAATTCCGGTGAAGTATATCGGAGTAGGAGAGAAGATGGAAGACTTACAACTGTTCGACAGAAACGAATTTGTGAATTCTCTTTTTAACGAGAATTAATTTATAAATAATATATTAATATTCCGAAAGTGAAAGCAAGAACGCTGAAGCAAAACAGAGTGAATGTGGTGACATTGGGGTGCTCTAAAAATTTAGTCGACTCCGAAGTGCTGATGGGACAATTACGTGCCAATAAGTTCGATGTGACGCATGAAAGTACTAAGCAAGATGCTTCAATAGTAATTATAAATACTTGCGGATTTATTGATAATGCCAAGCAAGAAAGTATCGAAACTATTCTTCATTATGCAAAGCAGAAAGAAGAAGGTAAGATCGACCGATTAATCGTTACCGGCTGTTTGTCGGAGCGCTATAAGCCGGATCTTGAGAGAGAAATTGATAATGTGGATGCCTATTTCGGGACACGCGATCTTCCGCTGTTGCTGAAAACGTTGGGCGCCGATTATAAACACGAATTGATTGGAGAGCGTTTACTTACAACACCTCGCCATTTTGCATATATGAAAATTGCAGAGGGCTGCGATCGTCCTTGTTCGTTCTGCGCGATTCCTTTAATGCGCGGTGGACATATCTCTCGTCCAATAGAAGAGTTAGTAACCGAAGCGAAAAATTTAGCAGCGAATGGTACGAAAGAATTATTGCTGATTGCGCAAGATTCTACTTACTACGGACTCGATTTATATAAAGAGCGCAAGCTCGCCGAACTTATGCAACGTTTGTCGGATGTAGAAGGGATAGATTGGATTCGTTTACACTATGCCTTCCCTGCAGGATTCCCGCTCGATGTGTTGGATGTGATGCGAGAGCGATCAAATATTTGCAATTACCTCGATATGCCGCTTCAACATGTGAGTGATAATATGTTGAAATCGATGCGTCGCGGTACTACACGCGAAAAGACCTATTCATTAGTGAATATGATTCGTGAGAAAGTTCCCGGCATCGCTTTAAGAACTACCCTTATTGCGGGATATCCCGGAGAAACCGAACAAGATCATGAGGACATGCTTCGATTCATCGAAGATTTACGCTTCGATCGATTAGGAATCTTTACTTACTCGCATGAAGAAAATACCCATGCTTATTCATTAACCGACGATGTTCCTGAAGAAGTGAAACAAGAACGCGCGCAAGCAGTAATGGCGGTTCAAGAAGGAATATCAGCTGAGTTGAATCAACAAAAAGTGGGAAATACATTCAAAGTGTTGTTTGATCGTAAAGAGAATGATAATTTTATAGGGCGAACAGAATACGACTCGCCGGAAGTAGATAATGAAGTGTTAGTGTCGGCGAAAGATACTTACGTGCGCGTAGGTGATTTTGCAAATGTGAAAATTACCGGTGCTGCCGAATTCGATTTGTTCGGAGAAGTGATTTAGAATTTTACTGCTTAGCTTATGCAACGATTAGAAGTCGATTTTGAAAAAACAGGATTGAGAAGTAAAATGCTGCTCGATTATATCAAGTCAGATCCTTTCCTCGATCAGTTTTATAAGTATAAGCCTTCGTACAATTCTTTTCCTCAACTGATTGAGGATCGTAAAAAGTTTAATGTAAACCGTGAGGTGTTAACGAGTGAGTTGTCGTTGCAGCATGCTTCGTATCTTGATGTTTATCCCGCAGTGAAAAATAGTATTCTTTCATTGCAGAGTGAGAAAACGTTTACGGTTACTACGGGACATCAACTTTGTTTTGCCGGTGGACCGATGTTTTTCTTGTATAAGATTATCACTACCATCAACCTTGCTAAACAGCTTAAGAAAAATCATCCCGATTATAATTTTGTCCCTGTTTATTGGATGGCATCCGAGGATCACGATTTCGAAGAAATCAGCACCCTCAATGTATTTAATAAAACATTGAAGTGGGATCAGTCAGTGAAGGGAGTAACAGGAAAAATTCCTACTGCTTCTTTGCCCCCGTTAATTGATGAAATGATTGCGCTCTTCGGCGAAGCACCTCATGCCGCAGAGATGAAACATATTATTGAAGAATCGTATTATCGCGAATTATCATTGGCCGATGCTACGCGTCATTTTGTTTTATCGTTGTTTGGTGATGAAGGATTAGTTGTTCTTGATGCCGATCGTAAATCGTTGAAAGAACTTTTTCTTCCGATCTTGAAAGATGAGTTGTTAAATCAGCCAAGCTTCCGATTAGTAAATAAAACCAACGATATCTTAGGCGAGAATTATAAGATTCAGGTGTTGCCGCGTGCAGTGAATTTATTTTATCTCGATGATCAGTTACGAGAAAGAATTGTTCAAGCACCCGATGAGCATTATGAAATCGTGAATACAGAGTTGAAATTTTCGAAAAATATTATGCTCGATTTATTGGAGCATCAACCCGAACGATTTAGTCCCAATGTAGTATTGCGTCCCGTTTACCAAGAAACTATTTTGCCCAACCTCGCTTATATCGGAGGACCGGGTGAATTAGCATATTGGTTACAGTTAAAATCGGTGTTCGATCATCATGGAGTATTTTATCCGATGTTAGTGCCGAGAAATAATGCAATTATTATTTCAGCGAAACAGCTTCAGAAATTCGAAGCACTCGGATTTACTTTAGAAGATGTTTTTAAGGGAGAAGCAAAATTGACAGCAGCATATACAGCATCTTTGGAAGAAGGAAATGTAAATATCGACGAAGAAATGCAAGCGATAGGCAAAGCATTTACATCGGTAGGAAATAAATTATCGGCAGTAGATCAAACCTTAGCGGGACCTGTTGCTGCCGAACATCAAAAGTTAGTGAATAGCCTCGATAATCTTCAAAAGAAAATGATTGCTGCCGTAAAACGTAAGCATGAAGTTTCATTGAATCAAATTAAATCGATCTCTCAAGTTATTGCTCCCGATCGCACACCGCAAGAGCGAATAAAGAATTTCATTCCTTATTATCTTAAAGACGGGAAGCAATTTATACAAACACTAAAACAGAACCTCGAACCCTTCGCCGAAAAATTATCGGTGTTGGTGGAAGATTAAGCTGTAAGTAAAGTGAGTTAAAAATTAAACGAAAAATAAATCTTGACTATGTCAAATCAGGATGCGTTAAAATCAGCTGTACAAGCCGGATATACCTTTAAAGGAACTAGTATTGTTATCGGCGCTGCCGTTGCAGAAGGAAATGTGTTGAGCGATACGCAAGTGAGAATTCCTTTGCGTACAATGAACCGCCACGGATTAATTGCCGGTGCAACAGGAACAGGAAAAACCAAAACTTTACAAGGACTGGCAGAAGCATTATCAGCGAATGGTGTTTCTACTTTGTTGATGGATATCAAAGGTGATTTAAGTGGAATCGCTAAGCCCGGTACGTTGAATGATAAAATCAAAGAGCGTCATGATAAACTAGGCATCGAATGGACACCCTCACAATATCCTGCTGAATTTTTATCGTTGAGCTCCGAGAAAGGAGCAAAGCTAAGAGCTACGGTATCAGAATTCGGTCCTGTTTTGTTTTCTAAAATTCTTGATTTAAATGATACGCAATCGGGAGTAGTATCGTTAGTGTTTAAGTATAGCGACGATAAAAAACTGCCGTTACTCGATTTGAAAGACTTCAAAAAAGTACTTCAATATTTAACGAACGAAGGAAAGGCAGAGATAAAACAAGAATACGGAGCAATATCAACATCATCGGCATCAACCATCCTTCGCAAGATTATTGAAATAGAAGAGCAAGGTGCAGAAATGTTTTTTGGTGAGATGTCGTTTGATGTAAACGATTTAGTGCGCTTAAACGACAAAGGACAAGGTTATATCAATATTATTCGCCTCTCTGATGTGCAAGACAAACCGAAGTTGTTTTCAACGTTTATGCTTTGTCTGTTAGCAGAGATTTACGCTACCTTCCCTGAAGAAGGTGATAGCGATCAACCGAAGTTGGTGATATTTATTGATGAGGCACATTTGATTTTTAAAGAAGCGAGCAAAGCTTTGCAAGATCAACTCGAGACTATCATTAAACTTATTCGCTCGAAAGGTGTCGGCATTATTTTCTGTACTCAAACGCCGGTTGATATTCCTTCGGCGGTATTAGGTCAACTTGGATTAAAAATCCAACATGCATTGAGAGCATTTACTGCTAACGATCGCAAAGCCATTAAAATGGTTGCTGAAAATTATCCCGAAACCGATTTTTATAAAGTTGATGAGTTGATTACCGAATTGGGTATAGGCGAGGCGTTAGTAACTGCTCTTTCAGAAAAAGGAACTCCGACACCATTGGTTCATACTTGTCTTTGTACACCACATTCGCGCATGGATGTCCTTAGCGCCGATGAATTGAGTGACATGGTAAGCTCATCGGAATTAGTAAGTAAATACAACAAGGTTATTGATCGCGACAGCGCCTTCGAAATCCTTACCCAGAAATTGACGGTTGCTCCTGAGGAAAGCGAAGAAGCGCCTGCTCAAGCATCGGGGAAGGCTGCAAAGCAAGAAGAAGAAGGAAGCATTGTAGGCGATATTATGGGCAGTACTGTTGGTCGCCAGGTGGCCAGAACTGTTGCTCGTGAACTTACACGCGGACTTTTAGGAGTATTGGGAATTAGCGGAACTTCATCAAAAAAGAAGAAAAACTCATGGTTTTAAGCCATTTTTAGGCAAAAATGACCCAAATTGGATCAAATCAGGACTTTTTTCGTGTAGTATTTTCGTTACAGGCTTTGTTTAGAATTCAACGTTTTTAACATTAATACTCTACGTATTTTTGTTTGAAATTTGAATCTAATGTCAAAAGAAGAAAAGCGTGTCAAGGTGCTTAAAGCAGCATCCGATTGTTTTGCGAAATATGGATATGAAAAGACCACCCTTGAAGACATAGGGAAGGTTGTTGGGCTTAATAAAGCATCACTTTACTATTATTACAAAAACAAAGAAAACATCTTTTGTGATGTTATTTTTCACGAAGCCGACGTGTACATGGATGAGCTTCACAACAAAGTGAAAACGGCTAAGTCGGCAGAAGAAAAAATCCTTTCTTACTTAGGCGAGCGAATGAACTTTTACAAGATGGTAGTGAACTTGCATAACTTATCGCTCGATACAGTTCGCAAAGTTGAGCCGGTCTTTTATCACGTTTACGAGAAAGTCCTCGAGAAAGAAGCGAAATACATTTCCACTGTTATCGACGAAGGTATCGCGTCAAAAGAGTTTTCTGCTACCGATAGTTACCGTGTTGCGCGTGTATTGTTAACTGTGGCTACTGCTATTCGTTATAAGGAAATCCATATGTCGCTGGTGAATATGGCAGCGGAAGCCGATTATAACAAAGTACTCGAAGACATAAAATTTGTGGCGCAAATGATTCTGAACGGAATCAAATGTGATCGCTAGGGGTGTAAGTACTTAACAAAGGTTGACCAAGTTTAATGGAAATCAAATTCTCATAAGATTCCACCTTCTTATGTAATTGATTTTTCTTTGTGACTTTGTACTCTATTGCAAATCCAAATTTTAATTTTTTCTTGCATCAATTCTATTGTTGAACGGTATATCCGAATCTCTATTCGAAGCGGATCGTCCGCCTTAAATTTTTGCGGAAAGAACGATGAGGACGACAACGATAGAAAGAAACACTGCCCGAGACATGAAGAGTCGACACAGGAGACGATTCATGGCGAGTTTGTTTCTTTCCGTTGGAGTTGAAATCGTTCCCGCTAAAAAATTTACAGCGGCGGTTTTTTTGCTTACTTTTTCAACTGAAGGAAAAAGTAAGAGCCGTCGCGCGGCTACAGCGCGTTGGAAGAGTACTTCGGTTACTCCCGATTTTCTAACATTGGCAAATTTCTTTTCAATACATTTTACCCCACAATGACTCGAATACTCCTGTTTGCCCGATAATCTATAACTAAAATGGTTAAGCATATTTAAGGACATGCAAGGTTAACAAAGTCTTGTTGAAAAGTGAAATGCAAGAATTGATTTGTCGCAGAGGATGATTCTATCTTCGATCGACAAACCATGGTATCATCTTATTTCACTTCTCATCATCATAAACTGATCATATATCAGCTTTTCGTTCGCCTGTTCGGTAATCAAAAAGCATTTTCTAAGTCTTACGGAACTATTGAAGAAAACGGGTGTGGTAAGTTTAACGACATCACCGATACTGCTTTGCAGGAATTATCTGCCATGGGCATCAGTCACGTGTGGCTTACCGGCATTCTCGAACACAGCACAGTAACCGATTATAGTCAATTCGGAATGAAAGGCGATTCTCCTTACCTCGTAAAAGGTAGAGCAGGTTCGCCTTATGCTATTCGCGACTATTACGATGTTGATCCCGATTTAGCAGTGGATGTAAACAACAGAATGCAAGAGTTCAATGCATTGGTGAAGCGCATTCATTCCAACGATTTAAAAGTGATCATCGATTTTGTGCCAAATCATGTTGCTCGTTCGTATCATTCAGATGTAAAACCCGAAGGCATAAAAGATTTGGGTGAAGATGATTTGGTATCGCATTTTTTCAATGTCAATAATAATTTCTTGTACTTGCAAAATACGCACTTCACTATTCCCGGCGATTATGTACCGTTGAATGGAGAAGAAGGAATTGGCAATCGAAACGATTACCACGAGTCGCCGGCGCGAGTAACAGGCAATGATATTTACTCAGCATCGCCATCGGCAAACGATTGGTTCGAGACAGTAAAATTAAATTTTGGTGTCGACCCCAATCTCCCTCACCATTGCTATTTCGATCCTATCCCCGATACCTGGCAAAAGCTCCTCGATATTTTGCTTTATTGGAGTGCTAAAGGTGTCGACGGCTTTCGTTGCGATATGGCAGAGATGGTACCTGCCGAATTTTGGGAGTGGGTGATACCTTGTGTAAAAACGCATTTTCCGAAAGTGTTCTTTATTGCTGAAATCTACAAACCTGAACTCTACGAAAGATATCTAGAAACAGGATGCTTCGATTATCTATATGATAAAGTTCGGCTATACGATACGTTAGTAGGCATCATCAAAGGACATACTAACGCTGATGAGTTAACGAACTGCGCACGATCGGTTGAACGTCACCCGGAACGGATGTTGTTTTTCCTCGAAAACCACGACGAAGAACGCATCGCTTCCTTTCGCTTTGCAGGCGATCCGAATAAAGCGATTCCCGGAATGGTAGCGGGTGCGGCATTGTCGTGCGGACCGGTGATGATTTACAACGGACAAGAATGCGGAGAAACAGGAGATGAAATAGTAGGCTTTGCGGGGAGCAGAGGACGAACCTCGATATTCGATTATACATCAATGCCCGAACATCTGAAATGGATGAACAAGGGCCGATTTGATGGAGCTAAGTTATCGCCCGAAACAAAAAAACTGAGGAACTTTTACGTGAAACTCCTTAATGTGATCAATAAGTCGGAAGCAATCTCGAGCGGAAAATTTTATGACTTGCAATATGTCAACCGGCATCATTTAAGCGAAGGCTTCAACGAAAAATATATCTACGCCTATCTACGTTACACCGAAAATGAACGAGTATTGGTTATCTGTAATTTCAATACAAGCGAAGATTATAATGTGCAAGTGAAGATTCCGCAAGATGCCATGAAACTAATGGACATCGATCATCCCGCAAGCTATACGTTTTACGATCTGCTGAACGACGAAGAAATAGGAGAGTGTCACTCGCAAGAGTTCACGAGCTTAGCAGAACGCGAGAAAGGGGTGTCGATAAAAATGAAAAGCAATGCAGCGCGCATCATACGATTTTGACATGGGCGAGAAATAACTAAATTTGATCAAATATAAACTAACAAATGAATAAACAAGGTACGCGCAATCCCTTTAACTTAATTGTATTGGTAGCTGCGCTAGGATACTTTGTCGATATTTTTGATTTGCAGCTGTTCAATGTCATCAGCAAGCAATCGCTCAAAGGAATTGGAATATCAGATCCCGCCATCATCGATAAATACGATTACATGTTGTTTTTATGGCAGATGACGGGAATGTTGGTCGGTGGATTGATATGGGGAATATTAGGAGATAACACGGAAGGAAATCGGGTTTGTTCGGATCTATTTTACTGTATTCGCTAGCCAATAATGCCAATGCCTTTGTTGTTAATCTTGATCAATATACGATAGTACGATTTATTGCGGGACTAGGCCTTGCCGGCGAGTTAGGAGCAGCCATCACCTTAGTGTCGGAGATCATGCATAAAGAACACCGAGGCTACGGAACAATGCTCATTGTAACAATGGGTGCATTAGGAGCGGTAGCGGCTGCCTTCATTGCCAATAATCACTTGAACCTATTCGGACTTCAAAGTTGGCAGATAACATATCTTACAGGAGGAGCACTCGGATTATTACTACTCTTACTTCGTGTAGGAACGTATGAGTCGGGCATGTTTGATGAAGTTAAAAACGATAAAACGGTAAGCAAAGGAAATTTCTTCATGCTCTTCACCAATAGAGAGAGATTTTTAAAATACTTAGCATGTATCCTCATCGGATTACCTGTATGGTATTGCATAGGAATTCTGATTAAGTTCAGCGAGAAATTTGCCGGTCCCGGAATCATCAACGTAGTAGGTGAACCGGTAAAGACAGGCTTCGCGATCATGTATGCATACATCGGATTATCGGTAGGCGATTTTATCAGCGGTGTATTGTCGCAAGTATTTAAAAGCAGAAAAAAAATTATTGTCGGATATTTAATAGCCACAATAATACTCGTATTATTTTTCTTATTCCATCATAATGTAAGCACCTCGTATTTCTATTTCATGTGTTTTGCCATAGGAGCGGCCACAGGATATTGGGCATTATTTGTGACGGTAGCGGCAGAGCAATTCGGGACCAACATCAGAGCAACGGTAACCACTACGGTTCCTAATTTTGTACGAGGAGCGGTAGTGCCAATCATCTTAAGTTTTAAATCGCTCGAGCTAACGGGAGGATCGGTTTATGCAGCATTAATTGTAGGCGCGGTATGTATAGGATTAGCATTAATAGCGACATTAAGTCTTAAAGAATCATTTTCAAAAGATCTCGATTATACAGAATAGACATGAAAAAAACACTTGTAATCGGAGCCTCCGAGAATACCTCTCGCTATTCAAATATGGCGATACACCGACTAAGAAGCGTT